>Ga0207675_100001896_pt1 | contig 20915 bp, 12 predicted proteins | sample KBSSwiS42_FD_184305 | JGI IMG/M metagenome (GOLD analysis project Ga0207675, IMG submission 184305) | Switchgrass rhizosphere microbial communities from Kellogg Biological Station, Michigan, USA - KBS Switchgrass S4-2 (SPAdes) (version 2) | ecosystem: Host-associated > Plants > Roots >...
TGAAGAATCGCGCCTCGTATGTACCGGGCATCATCGGAGCCCTGAACCGGAGAGTCGCGCCGCTCGACCCCATCGCCGGCGCCGTTGTGCTGCCGTTCAAAAACTGCCACGTGCCGTATGCCGTATCCGCGGTCGATGTCGCGAACAAGCCAACCCAATCCATGGGATTGGCCGGTCCGCCAACCACGACGAAGTCGATTGACGCTCCGGCCGCGATTGTCGAGACGGCCGGGGTGATGGTCGGGGCCGGAACCGTTATCGTGCTGCTCGTCGCCAACCGCACGAATGTGTTGTTGCTGAAGAACCGCACCTCGTAGGTCCCCGGAGTTGAGGGCGCTGAAAAGCGCAGCGTTGCTGTGGTGAGCCCGATCGACGGCGCAGGCGTCCTCAGCCCGTTCATGAATTGCCACATTAGGTACGCGTCATCCGGCGCCGACGTCCGGTACAGCGCCAACCAATCCATTGGGCTGGCGGTTCCGTCGTTCACGACGGTGAACATCAGCGGAGCGCCGGCGGGCACTGTCGAAGCGGCCGGCGTCACCGTTGGCGCGGCGGCTGCAGTATTGGAATTGATCGCGACCAGGGCGGCCGCGATGATGATGCGAGCGATGGGCGCCAGGGCTAGAGAGCCGATTGCACGATCGCCGCATTTTGCGTCACGCCATTCGAGGAACGAGCGTTTGGCAAACATGCGGCATAGCATCGCACAGTCTTGAGGTGGCGTTGTCCACCGACGCGCCGGTAGGAATCGTTTCGTACGATCCGCATTGGCCAGGCAGATTCCAGGCTGAACGCGCCGTCGTAGGGCGGGGTTTCAACCCGCCTACATGCTCTGCGCTCTCTGCTCGCTCTGCGGTCTCTGCGCCGCCGCCGACCAGCACGCCGCCGCGATCACGAAGTAGTAGTAGTTGGCGAACGCCTGCTTGTTGAAGGCGAAGAACGTCAGGTAGACGACGGCCACCGCCGCGGCGAAGCCGGCCGGCGTGCGCGGGCAGCGCCAGAGCGCGAGCGCGGTGGCCGGCACGACGCTGACAAACGGCGCCCAGCGCTCGATCGACAACTGCGGGTACTGGTGGTGGATCCACACCAGATAGCTGAGCGCGTCGAGCCGGAACGGCTGCAGGAACTGAAACGCCACCACCGCACGGTAGAACGCGCGCGGATCCCATAAGAAGAACGGCAGCGTGATCGCCAGCGCGACGCCGCCGGCCGTCGCGACCAGCGCCGCGAACCTCCTCCATGTCCGCGGCTCGTCGACCAGCAGCCACACCAGCGGCACCATCAGCACCGTGTACTGCTTGGTGGCAAACAGCAGCCCCAGCGCGTACGGCAGCGCACGCCTCCACCGCAGCGCCGCGAACATCGTCAACGACAGGGTGAATGCCATCAGCGGCTCGGTCCACGACTGCTCGACGATGAAGAAGACGGGCGGCGTGAGGAGGAAGAGCATCGCCATCAGCCCCGCCCAGCGCCCGGGCCGCGCACTCGCCATCAACCCCGCCGTCATCGCGATCGCCGCCGCATGCGCGAAGCGGCTGTCGCCCGCCACGTAGCCCGGCACCACCAGCAGCAAGCTCAACGGAAAGTAGGGGAAGCCGTAGTCGAGGCGGTTGTCCGCCGCGACCACGCCCGGGCCGTAGAACGGCGTCCCGGGTGGATAGACGCTCGGGTAGCGGACCGTGTACGGATTGCGGCCGTGCAGGAGTGCGTCGCTGCTCATCTGCTGAAAGACGAACACGTCGATCGGCGGTTCGCGCGCGTAGCGGCGAACGGTCATCGACAGGAGGAGCGCGAAGGCGGCGACCGTCAACAGCACCAGCGGCTGGCGCACTCGTTTCAGATCGAAGGCGAAGGCCTGGAGAAGTCCCAGCGCTGCGATGACGATGGTGCCGGTGCGCACCATCGGATAGCTCTGGTGGCGCGCGACGATCAGCGTCGCTTCCCATGCGACGCCCAGCGCTACGGCAGAGATCCAGATCCAGGCCGGCACTCGCTCGACGGCGCGGATGCGCGGCAGGGCGATCGCGGCGACGCAGGCCGCGGCGGCGGCGCTCAGCCCGAGCAGCGCGTCGGTGTTGTACATCCCGAGGCTGATGTCGAGCGTGTATCCGAGCAGGAAGGCGGCCAGCGCCATCCCGATTGCGCGAGTCTGGCTGTCGGTTGCGAGCGGAGACATCCGTGAAAGCGCGCGCGGCGCGCGGCCGCTTATGATAGTCGTCAAGAGTCGGTCGTCAGGCAGTCTTCAGGCCGAGCCGGGTTCGATTTCATAGCTGGAGTATTTTCGCTGGATTCTATGAGCGTTGCGTCGTCGTCTTTGGGTGTCCCCGGATATACATTCGCCGATCTTCACGATCCGGAACGGCTCTCATCTCTATACGAACGGTTCTGCGAGGAAGTCGAAGCCGCCGATCCCGCATTCTGGGGCGAGTGGGATGCCTATCGGCGCGAGCCCGATGCGCCGCGGACGCCACTGGCGCTGTCGAACCTGCTCGTCGGGATGGCGCCGCACGTCAGCCGTTTCCTGAAGCGGCTGTTCGACGTCGACGCGCCGGCCGCGGCAGTGGCGCAGGCGACGCGCGATCAGGACGACCTGTTCCGTTTCAAGGTCGACTTCGTCCGGCGTCGCGCGCTGCCGCTGCTCAAAGGCGGCGCGCACGTGGTCTCCACCGCGGAAGACGACGCGCTGGTCGAGTCGATGATCAGGAGCGCCGGGACGAGCGATCGCGAGCTGGCCGTGGCGCGCGCCGGCTGCGCGTTGCTCGACGCTGAGAAGGCGCAGCCGCCCAGCCAGCCCCAAGTCCCGAGTCCCCAGCCCCTACCCGGCGACGCGCTGAAACGCTGGTGCGCCGCACGCGTGCACGATCGCGCCTATCGCAGCTGGGTGATCTTCCGCTTCCCCGAGAACATCGAGCCATTTCATCTCGTCGAGGTCGAGCGTCCCGAGGCGCCGCTGCCGGAGGCGATGATCGGACCCGAGTGGCGGCTGCGCCGCCGCGACGGCTTCAAGCTCACCGACGCGCGGATGAAGCCGCGCGAGGTGCTCAGCGAGATCCACTACTGCGTGCTCTGCCACGAGCGCGACAAGGACTCGTGCTCGAAAGGGCTGCGCGACAAGGACGGCAAGGTCGTCGTCAACGCGCTCGGCATCGAGCTCGCCGGCTGCCCGCTGGGCGAGAAGATTTCCGAGATGCACCTGCTGCGGAAGCAGGGCGACGCGGTGGGCGCGCTGGCGCTGGTCGCCCTCGACAACCCGATGTGCCCGGGCACGGGGCACCGCATCTGCAACGACTGCATGAAGTCGTGCATCTACCAGAAGCAGGAGCCGGTCAACATCCCGCAGATCGAGACCGGCGTCCTCACCGACGTGCTGGCGATGCCGTGGGGCGTCGAGATCTACGGCCTGCTCACGCGCTGGAACCCGCTCAACGTCCGCCGCCCGTTTCCGCTGTCGTACAACGGCAAGAACGTGCTGGTCGTCGGCCTGGGCCCGGCCGGCTACACGCTGGCGCACTATCTCGTGAACGAAGGGTTCGGCGCGGTCGGGATCGACGCGCTGAAAATCGAGCCGCTGCCGGCGGAGCTCACCGGCACCGATGCGATCGCGCCGCGGCCGATCCGCGACTGGAGCGAGATCTACTCCGAGCTCGACGAGCGGGTGCTCGAGGGGTTCGGCGGCGTTTCGGAGTACGGCATCACGGTGCGGTGGGACAAGAACTTCCTGACGCTCCTGCACCTGACGCTGGCCCGGCGGCGCGGCCTGAAGATGTACGGCGGCGTCCGCTTCGGCGGGACGGTGCCGATCGAGGACGCGTGGGCGTACGGGTTCGATCATGTCGCGATTGCCGCCGGCGCCGGCCGTCCGACGATCATCGACATGAAGAACAACCTGATCCGCGGGATCAGGAAAGCCAGCGATTTCCTGATGGCGCTGCAGCTGACCGGGGCCTTCAAGCGGGGCGCGCTGCCGAACCTGCAGGCGCGGATGCCGGCCATCGTGATTGGCGGCGGCCTGACCGCGATCGATACCGCCACCGAGCTGATGGCCTATTACCCGCTGCAGGTCGAGAAGATGCTGGCGCAGTACGAAACGCTGGCCGCCGAGATCGGCGAGACGCGGGTTCGCGCGGCGTACGACGCCGAGGAGCTCGAGGTCGTCGAGGAGTACCTCGCCCACGGCCGGGCGGTGCGCGCCGAGCGTCAGCGGGCGGCGGACGCCGGCGTCGAGCCCGACTTCGTCGCGCTGATGCGCGGCTGGGGCGGCGTCACCATCGCCTACCGCAAGCGGCTGGTCGACTCCCCGGCCTACCGCCTGAACCACGAAGAAGTGATCAAGGCGCTCGAAGAAGGAATCGTCTTCGCCGAGAACCTGAACCCGATCGAGGCGGTGCCCGACGAGCGGGGCGCGTTGACGGCGATGATCTTCAAGCGGGAAGGCGCCGCGGACGGCGGCACGGTGACGCTGCCGGCGCGCACCGCGCTGGTCGCCGCCGGCACGACGCCGAACATCACCTACGAGAACGAGTGCAAGGGCACGTTCCAGCTCGACGCGAAGAAGAAATTCTTTCAGCCGCACAGTGCGTCGCTGAACGGCGACGGCGGCTTTCACCTCACGCCCGATGCCGACGGCTTCTTCACGTCGTACGCGCGCGACGGCCGGTTCGTCACCTACTACGGCGACAACCATCCGCGCTATGCCGGCAACGTCGTCAAGGCGATGGCGTCGGCGAAGGACGGCTTCCCGCACGTGGCGAAGCTGTTCGCGCGCGAGCTGGCGTCGCTCGATCCGGCGCGGCAGCGCGAGCGCGACGCGGCCTGGGAGCGCCTGGTCGCCCGCCTCGACGAAGAGCTCGTCGCCGTCGTCGAGGATGTCGTGCGGCTGACGCCGACCATCGTCGAGGTGATTGTCAAGGCGCCGGCCGCGGCGCGGCACTTCGAGCCGGGGCAGTTCTACCGGCTGCAGAACTACGAGTCGTCGGCGCTGCGCGTCGGCACGACGCCGCTCTTGATGGAAGGCATCGCGCTGACCGGCGCGTGGGTCGACAAGGATCGCGGCCTCCTGTCGCTGATCGCGCTCGAGCTCGGCGTCTCGAGCCGGCTGGTGGCGTTCCTGCGCAAAGGCGAGCGCGTCGTGGTGATGGGGCCGACCGGCACGCCGACCGAGATTCCCGCGGGCGGCCAGGTCATGCTGCTCGGCGGCGGCCTCGGCAACGCGGTGCTGTTCTCGATCGCCAGGGCGATGCGCGAGCACGGCAACAAGGTGATCTACTTCGCCGGCTACAAGAAGGGCGAGGATCTCTTCAAGCGCGAGGACATCGAGGCGGCGACCGACCAGGTCGTCTGGAGCACCGACATGGGCGCGGCAATCGCGCCCGGCCGGCCGCAGGACGCGCACTTCCGCGGCAACATCGTCCAGGCGGTGCTCGCGTATCAGCGCGGCGAGCTGGGCGAGCGGCTGGTGCCGCTCGAGCGGGTCGATCGGATCATCGCCATCGGCTCAGACCGGATGATGGCGGCGGTGAAGGCGGCACGGCACGCCGAGCTGGCGCCGTACCTGCGGCCGGATCACGTCGGCATCGCCAGCATCAACTCGCCGATGCAATGCATGATGAAGGAAGTGTGCGCGCAGTGCCTGCAGAAGCACGTCGATCCGAAGACCGGCAAGGAGACGATCATCTTCTCGTGCTTCAACCAGGATCAGGAGATGGACCGCGTCGACTTCCCGAACCTCGCGGCGCGGCTGCGGCAGAACACGGTGCAGGAAAAGCTCGCGAACATGTGGCTCGAACACCTGCTGCGCCAGAGGGCGTTCCCGCACATTTAGAGCGGGCAGCCCTGAAGGGCTGCGCTACGAGTGTGGGGCGCGCGGCTCTGGTAGCGCAGGCCTTCAGGCCTGCCCACCAGCCGCGCGGGTTCGGCGCTACGGGCAGATGTCCCCGAGATAACCGGCGCCGCCACAGTATTTGACATCCTGGAGCTGAATCAACAACCCGTCGGGATCGGTGAAGTACAGCTCGGGCGTTCCCTCCTTCGCGCCGCCGCGGTTTTCCATCCGCATCGACACGTACGACACCATCGGACCGGCGGGGCCCTGGGTGTTGCCGCGCGGCTTGATGCCGTAGCTCTCGAGCGTCTTCAGGATGTCGTCCGGCTTGAAGCTGTCCATGTTCATGCAGACATGGTTGATGCTCGCGGGACGCGGCGGTGCCGCCGGCGCGCCGGCGCGCCCGGCGCCGGCGCCGCCGGTGAACATGAGGAACTGCACCCCGGCGCCGACGCCGAGCAGCGGCGCGGTCGGGCCCTGGCGCGCCTGCACCTCGAGGCCGAAGAGATCCTGGTAGAACTTGTTCGAGCGCGCTGCGTCGGTCGCGGTGATCGTGAAGTGACTGAGGTCGCGCACCGCGAGCAGACCTTTCTTCGGCGACGCCTCCGGCGCTCCGCAGGTGTTGCCGAGCACGCCTGCTCCGCCGCAATAGCTCGTGTCCTGCAGCTGCACGACGATGCCGTCCGGATCGCCGAAGTAGAGCTCGGGGGTGCCGCCCGGCGCGCCGCCGGAGTCGGGGCCGCGCATCCGGACGCGCGCCTTCATCGGTCCGCCGCTGAGCCCGCCACCCGCGGCGTCCGCGCGGGTGACGCCCACTTTCGCGAGCGCCGCTAGAGCGCGGTCGGCGTCGAAGTTATCGGTCGTGAGGCAGAAGTGGTTGATGCTCGGCGTCCCGTTCGCGCCGGCGCCGCTGATGGCCAGGAACTGCGGCCCCGCGCCAATCCGCAGCAGCGTCGTCTGCCCCTGCCGCGCCTGCACCGGCATGCCGAACAGGCCCTGATAGAAATCAATCGAGCGCTTCGGATCCGAGACGCTCAACGTCATGTGATTGAGCGCGCGCACCGGTATCAGCGGGCTGCCCGGTGCCTGTGCGAGCAGCCGGGGTGCCGCAGCGAGCGCGGGAAGTGACTTCAGGAAATCGCGTCGACGGACTCGCAGCATGGCGAGGAGTCTACTTCACTCGCGTTACTTCCACACCGGGCTCACGAGCTCGGTCTGCCACAGCGGCCCGCCCATGAACATCGCCGCCCGCGACTTCACGAACGCCGGCGCCTCGCCTTCGAAGATCCACACGTGCGAATCCTCGGGTTTCTTGCCGACGAGCGGTGCGACGAGCCCCGCGACGCCGCCAATCTCCACCTTCAGGACGTAATGCGTCGCCCGCCGCGCCGCGCCGGCCACGGTGAACGCCTCGCTGCCGGCGGCGCTCAGTTCGAGCTTCACGAGCCGCGGCTTCGGCGTCGCGGCGACATAAGACAACGTCTTCGGCATCGCCGCCGGGCGCACGTTCTTCAGCAGCGTGATGATCATCCCGTTGGCGAGATCCGGCGGCAGCTCCATCTTCTCGACTTCCGTCTTCTGCTCGCCCTTGTCGTCGTACTTGACGGTGACCTGGCCCGCCTGGCGATCGATCGTCATGTCGATCGCGCGCTCGAATGACGGACCCTTCTGCACCAGGTGATCGGTCAGGAGCAGGAACTGCCCGCGCTGCCGGAAGACCGCCGTCTCGTCGGAGGTCGAACCGTCGGCGAAACGGAAGACGAGGCGGCTGGTGACGCGGTCGCCGCGCGCGTTTTGAATCAGGTCGCCGCTGGCAATCAGCTTTCCGTCGGGCGCGCGCAGCGCCAGGAACCCGTGCACCAGCCCTTCGGCGTGCCGTACGGTCACCGGCTCGGCCAACAAGGTCAGCGGTACGCATGAGGCAGCCGCCACGAACCCGGCGGCGTAGAGCTTGAGTTTCATCGCGCTTCCTTTTCGTAAGGGTGTGCAGCAAGCCCCAGGCCGGGAGTAATCTTGACGCGCCTCTACCAATGCGCGTCCTGCTGCTCTCGATGCCCGACTCGTTCGAGCACACGCCTGCGCTGTCGATGCGCATGCCCAACGGCGCGCTGGCGTCGCTTGCCGGCAACGCCGGCCGTCGTCATCGGATCGCGATTGCCGACCTCATCCTGGCGCAGGGCTCTGTCGCGGAGACGGTCGAGCGTCTTGTCCGCGAGCTGGATCCGGAAGTCGTCGGCCTGTCGGTGATGACGTTTCAGCGTCGCACCGCGCTTCGCATCATCCGCCTCATCCGCGAATTGAAGCGGGGCGTCACGGTCGTCGCCGGCGGCTACGACCCGAGCCTTGCGCCCGAGGCCTACGAGGCTCCCGATGCCGGCGTCGACTTCCTGGTTCGCGGCGAAGGCGACCTGACCTTTCGCGATTTGCTCGCGGCGCTCGAGGGTGGCAATCCGGCGCCGCTCGGCGGCATTCCCGGCCTGTCGAGTCACGACGGCCGGCAGTTCCGCCACAACCCGCCGCGCGGCGTCAGCGGGCTGGACGATGGGACGATCGCCCTGCCGGATCGAGGCGCGCGCGTGCTGGACGGATACACCTTCATGGGCCGTCCGGTCGACATCGTCGAGACGTCGCGCGGCTGCACCTACGACTGCAGCTTCTGCTCGATCATCGAGATGCGCGGCAGAAACTTCCACACCTTCGGCTTCGAGCGCGTGCTCGCCGACATCGCCGACGCGCGCGCCCGCGGCGCCCGCGCCGTCTTCATCGTCGACGACAACATCACGCTGAACGTGGCGCGGTTCGAGGCGTTGTGCCGGGCGATTGTCGACGCCGGCCTCGACGACATCCACTACATCGTCCAGGCGATGACCTCGTCGATCGCCAACCACGGCGAGACGCTGGCGCCGCTGATGCGCGCCGCCGGGTTCCGCTATGTCTTTCTCGGCATCGAGAACGTGCTCGACGAGGACCTCGCGTTCCTGCGCGCGTCGGCGAAGAACGCGCGCCGCGAGCACGGTCGGCGGTCGGGCAACGCGACGCTGCGGGCGATCGAGCTGCTGCATGCGGCCGGCTTGTACGTGGTCGGCGGGATCATCGTCGGCAACCCGGACGACACGCGTGAATCGATCGAGACCAACCTCGCGTTCGCGCGCGCCTACGTCGACTGGCCGTACATCCAGCACCCGACGCCGTATCCGGGCACGCCGATGACCAGGGACTTCCGCGAGCGCAACCTGATCGTCAACGATCGCGTCGAGGAGTACGACGGCACAACGGCGGTGGTGCGCAGCGAGCACCTGGCGGCGGAGGAGATCGAGTTCATGCGCTGGCGGGCCGAGCGGTGGATGAAGGTGCGGCATGTGCCGGCGGCGCTGCGGCACTATCCCGGGTTCGTCGCGCGGCACGGGCTGCAGATGCTGGCGCACACGTTCCGCGGCAGCACGTGGCGCTCGGCCCTCGGCCTCGAGGATTCGCGCGCCGTGTTCGCGCGCTACAAGGCGATCCGCCGCGAGGAGCGCGAGTACGTTCCCGTTCGGGCAGCGATGGCTGCCGCGAAGGGCCGCCCCGCGTACTATTTCGGGCGGCCGCGCGTGTCCGGCACGAAGTGATCGTGCGCCGGCATCTTCACCTTCGGCAGCGACGTCGCATCGATCACCGCATCCTGCGGCACCAGCTCGTTCTGCACCAGTAGAAACGCGACCAGGTTGTAGACCTCAGCGTTGCTGAGCGAGTTGGGCGCGTCGGGCGGCATCGCGCGGCGGATGTAGTCGAAGACCGTCGTCGCGTACGGCCAGTAGCTGCCGATCGTCTTCGGCACCCGCGCATCCTTGGCGAACGGAAACGCGTCGCCCGGCTGGCGTCCGACCAGGACGTCGTTCGGCCCTTCGCGGCCGGTCTTGCCGTGACACCCGGCGCAGCGCGCGGCGTAAATCGGCGCGCCCTCGGCCGCCGTGCCCCGGCCCGGCGGCAGCCCGGCGCCGTCGGGGCCGACGTCGATGTCGAGCGCGGCGATTTCCGCCGGCGTCGCCGGTCGTCCGATGCCGAGCGGCGGCGGTTCTTTCGCCGGCGACGCTTTAGCCGCAGGCGCGCGCGATTGCGCGCGAAGCGGCACGCCGACCGACGACAGCGCCGCGGCCGCGGCGATCAAGCACACGACGAGCGCGGCGCGCTTCACGTCCACTCCTCGGCGCGGAACACGACGGTGCCGTCGCCACGCACCTGCCACGCGGTGATCGGGTTGTAGTGGTAGCCGACGCTGCTGACGCCGCGCATTGCCATCAGCTCGGTCCGCGTCGGCTGCATATAGCCGGTCTCGTCGACCGCGCGGCTCATGATGGCCGCTTCGCCGCCGGTCCACTTCCACAGGTGACGGAAGCGCGTGTGTGCCTTCGAGAGCACCGGTTCCTGCAGCTTTGCCGCCACCCAGGTCGCGCCACCGTCGGTGCTGACGTCGACGCGTTTGATCTTGCCCGAACCGCTCCACGCGATGCCGTTGATCTCGACCCAGCCGGGCGTCAAGGTCACCGGGTACGCCGGGTAGGTGATGAGCGATCGCGCGTCCATCAGGAAACTGAACTGGCGCGCCGTGCCGTCGGCCATCGGATCGGTGTACTTCGAGGTTTCCTCGCGCGTCATGAACGGATGATCGGAAACCTCGATGCGGCGAATCCACTTGACGCTCGAGTTGCCCTCCCAGCCGGGCAGGAACAAGCGCGCCGGATACCCTTGCTCGGGGCGGATCGCTTCGCCGTTCTGCCCGTACGCGATCAACGCATCGTCGTACGCCTTCGCGATCGGGATGCTGCGCGTCAGCAGCGCCGCGTCCTGGCCTTCGGCGAGGAACCATTTCGCCTGCGCCTTGACGCCGACCTCGCGGAAGATCGTGGCCAGCGCGACGCCGGTCCACTCGCTGTTGCTGGTGAGCGGAGCCAGCACCTGCGGCGTGATCTCCCCGGAGCCGGTGCGGCCGCCGAAATTACCAGAGCACTCGAGGAAGTGGACGCGGCTGACGGCAGGGAAGCGCTTCAGATCGGCGAGCGTGAACACCATCGGCCGCTCGACCATCCCGTGCACCAGCAGCGAGTAGGTTTTGGGATCGATCTCGGGCACGCCGCCGTGATGCCGTTCGAAATGCAGGTCGGACGGCGTGATCGTGCCCATCAGATCCTGGTGCGGCGTACCGGAGGAGGTGGCGCCGCGCGCGTTGCGCTGCGGCTTCTCGGTTGGCGCGCGCTGCCCGAGCGCCCGGCTCGGCTTGCCGCGCACCTTGGTGGAATCGGCCGGCGCCTGTGCGGCCGTCGCTTTGGTTTTGCCCAGGGCGACGACGCCGGCGGCGCCGGTCAGGAGAGTGCGTCGAGAGACCTTCATGGAGACCTCGTTCCGTGGGGGCGGCGCGTGCTCCGTCCCGAATCGGCCGTAGTTTACCGCGCGCCCGCGGAGAAATGGGCGAAGACAATCATTGACAACGCTCGCAACGGCTGTATAAAGACTCCGACGTCAAGCAGTTGGGGAGGGAGATCATGAACCGATGTGTGATCGCGGTGTCTCTGGTCTGCGTCCTCGGAATGAGCGCCGCCGCCGCCGCGCAGACCGGCGCGGGAAGCCTGCGCGGCTACATCACGGATGAACAAGGTGCCGCCATGCCCGGCGTCACCGTCACCGCACGCAGCGAAGTCCTGATCGTACCGGTGTCGTCGGTGACCGACGCCGCGGGCTACTACCGCCTGATCAATCTGCCGCCGGGCACATATGAGGTGACCGCCGAGCTCACCGGCTTCGCGCCATTCAAGCGCCAGGACATCCTGCTGCGCGGCGGCGCGAATTTCCAGGTCGACATGACGATGAAGCTCGCCTCGCTGTCCGAGAGCATCACCGTCTCCGGCGAATCGCCGATGCTCGAGGTGAGCAACCCCAGCAACGTCCTCAACATCAGCGGCGAGTTCCAGCGCGAGATGCCGATTCAGGCGCGCCGCAACTGGAGCGACTTCCTCGAGATCACGCCCGGCGTGCACTCGCGGCCGTTCGACGATGGCAGCGGCCGAATGGTGTATTTCGGCCACAGCACCGAGCACTTCGCCCACGTCGTCCAGCTCGAAGGGGCGATCGCATCCAACTACCAGGACGCGCAGATCACCTACGTCGCGATGGGCGCCGACATGGTCAGCGACACGCAGGTGAAGACCGGAGGCGTCGACGCGTCGGCGCCGATGGGCGTCGGGCTCAACATCAACGTGATCACCAAGAGCGGCGGCAACACGTTCAAGGGGTCGGGCGCGTTCGCCTATCAACCAAGCGGCTGGAACGGGAACAACGTCGCCAACTGCTCGCCGAGCGCATCGTGCAAGCCATCGGCGAGCGCCGTCGTCGGCACGCCGACGACCGCGATCGTCCGGCAGTTCGACGGCGGCGTCGGCGGCCCGATCCGCCGCGACCGAATCTGGTTCTTCGGCGCGGTGCGCCGCGCCGATCTCGAAGCCGGCATCAGCCGCACGTCGACCGAGGTCGAGCGGCTGAAGGCCTTCGTGCCGAACGTGGAATTGTTCAACAACAACACCAAGAGCACGCAGCCGTACGGCAAGGTGACGGCGCAGGCCGGCCGGCATCAGGTCGCCGCGTTCGTTCAGCAGGATCGGCTCACCGCGACCGGCGACCGCGAGTATCACTACGGCCGGACGAATGTGTACTCGACCGGCGGCGGCTTGTACGGTGGCAAGGTCACCTCCGTCTGGGGCCAGCGGATGACGACGACCTTCCTCGCGTCCTACAACAACAAGGGCGGCGCGGATGCGAGCACCTATGACGGCTGGGCGGGTACGGGCCCGACGATCACGATCCACCGCGAGGCGTCGTTGACCGGCGGCCGGCTGATCGGCAGCGGCCGTCTGGTTTCGGGTGGCAACTTCGACGACGGCACCGGCGGCGCCGGGCAGGCCTCGTACTCGTACCTGCCCTCGTCGCAGATTACGCTGCGCGCCGATCTGACGTACTTCAAGGACGGGTTGGCCGGCTCGCACGAGTTCCAGACCGGGTTCTTCGGCGCGCCGCGGAGCACCTACGACACGACCACGCTCTATCTCAACGACGGGTTCATCCTCGAGGAACAGCGCCAGGTGAGTGCAAGCGATCCGTCCAGGGGAACCGTTCCGTTCCATCGCCGGTTCGCATCGCCGCTGGAGCTGACGACGCGCATGGCGCGCGATCGCAACCTCGCGGTCTACTTGCAGGACAACTGGCGGCCGACGCCGCGGCTGACCGCGAACCTGGGCCTGCGCGTCGATTGGGTGCGCCGCTTCGACAACATCTTCAGCGTCGTGCGCGAAAACGCGCACATCGTTCAACCGCGTCTGGGCTTCTCGTACCTGGTGACGAAGAACGCGAAGAACGTGCTGCGCGGCAGCTACGTCCGGCTGGGCGAGCAGATGATGGGACGCGACGCCGTGACGCTGTTCGGCGCGGCCGGTGCGGTCAGCATCCTCGATACCTACGATCTCGACAGCAACGGATCGTTCGAGACCAGCATCGCAACGCCGGCGCGCACCGGCTCGCTGGCGGCGTCGGAGTTCGACCCGAACCTGCACCAGCCGTACCTCGACGAGGAGATCCTCGGCTACCGGATGCAGCTGCCGTACTCGATCGGCATCGACATCGCGGGCATCCATCGCGTCTACAGCGACAATTACGCGCGCATCGACATCAACGGCTTCTATCCAAGCGGGCCGAACCAGCCGTTTGGCGGATTCGGCAAGGTCGATGCGAACCGTGGCATCGTGTTCCAGCAGACCAACAACTCCTGGAGCAAGCTGAATTACACCGCGCTGGAGGTGACGGCCACCAAGAACCTGTCGCACGGCTTCCAGTTCATGGCCGGGATCAACCGCCAGTGGCAGCACATGAGCGGCGACTGGAACCCGACCGATCCGGCGCGGTTCATCCAGCCGTCGGCCTTCGCCAACGACAAGCTGCTCTACATGCCGCGCGGCAACAACGAAGAGAACAGCCTGCCGATCGCGACCGGCACCACGGTGCATACCTACGGCCCGACCTGGCAGAAGTACCGCCTCAACTTCGGCGGGTCCTGGTACGCGCCGTACGGCATCGTCGTGGCGTCGAGCTACACGATCGAAGCCGGACCGTGGACCGGTCCGGTCGTGACACAGCTGCCCGAAGGCGATCCGCAGCTGGCGATCTTCGGACCCGCGACCGTTGTGTCGTCGACCGGCGTCCGGCAGTCGAACCCGCTGGCGACGCGGATGCGTTTCGCCTTCCCGACGCGCGGCGACGGGCAGGTGATGGCGCCGGCGCAGAAGACGCTCGGCCTCAAGGTAGGGAAGAAGATCGACATCGGCCGCGGCCAGAACGTCGAGCTCGCGGCGAACATCTTCAACGTGCTCAACGCGGGCGACTACACGCAGTACAACTACAACGGCGCCAACGAGCAGTTCAATCCGAACTACCTCGGCATGCGCAACCAGCAGCCGGCGCGCGCGCTGCAGGTGACGATGGTCTACCGCTTCTAGTGAAACGGTTCGTTCTCGCGATTGCCATCGTGGCCGGCCTGCCGCTTGCGGCACGGCCGGCCGCGATTCCCGCCGCCGCATCCCTCGAGGCAGAGATTCGCGCCGCCGCCGCGCTCGCCGGCGAGCCGCATATCGTCAGCGCTACCGGCGTCACCCGCGACGAATCGCCGATCCTCACGCTCGAGAACCCCGACGCGTTCGACCGCGCCTCGGCGAAGCGCCGCCTGGTCATTGTCGGCGGCCCCGACGCGACGCAAAACGTGACGGCGCTCGTTCGCTGGTTCAAGACGCGCGCGCCGCGGTCGCTGCGGCTGCGGTGGACGACGAGCGCGCTGCCGTCGGCGCGCTTCGAGCCGGACGACACGCAGTCGCTGACGCGCTGGCTCACCTTCCAGGCGCCGGACCTCGTCGTCACCGTCGGACACGATCCGGTACGAGCGCCGATGGCCGCCACGCCGCTTCCTGAGCGTGAGGCGGAGGACGCGCTGCTGAAGCTGATGGCGGATGCGCCGGCTCCGTCACCGCTGCACAAGGTGATGCTCGATCGCGTTGCGCGGACGCCGCTCGAGATTGCGACGATGCTCGGACGGCGGTATCCCGAGATGCCGGGAATCAGCTACATCCCCGCGCTCTCGTGGAGCAGCCGTTTGAAGCTCGCGGCACTGCTGAACGATCCGGCGATTCGACCGAGGGTCGAGGGCGAGCTCGAGCCCTGGCTGCGGCGCGATGCCTCGCTGTTCGGCGAGCGCATCCAGCTGACAGCAGTGGCCGGCACGTTGATCTTCGGCGATCTCGCGGCCACCGACGAGCGCGCCGCGACCGCGCGGCGGCTGTTCGACGAGGGCGTGTCGCAGGCGGCCGCCGAAAAGGCGCCCGGTGTGCCGGCCCACGGTCAGGGATGGACCGACGACATGTTCATGGCCAGCGCAGTGCTCGCGCGATCGGGCGTCCGGCCGGGCCATGCCGCAGATCTCGACGCGGCCGCGCACCTCCTCATCGCTTACGCCGCACGGCTTCAGCAGCCCGGCGGCCTGTTCCACCATGCGGAGAACGGTCCGGCCGCGTGGGGGCGCGGCAACGGGTTCGCGGCATTCGGTTTCATCGAAACTCTCACCCGGATGCCGGCGTCGCATCCGTCGTACGCGAAGCTGCTCGACATCTACCGCCGCCACATGGCCGCGGTGCGCGCGGCGCAGGCGCCCGACGGATCGTGGCGCCAGATCCTCGATGCGCCCGGCGCGTACCGCGAGGAAACGGCGACGGCGATGTTGACGACGGCGATGGCGCGTGGCGTGCGCCTGGGCTGGATCGATCGCTCGTATGTGCCGTCGATTCAGCGCGGCTGGCGCGCGCTCGCCGCTCACATTACCGAGGACGGCGGCGTCGTCGACGTCTGCTCCGGCACCGGTGCCGGCCCGACGAAGCGCTACTACTACGATCGACCTGCCGTCTCGGGCGGCGACGACCGCGGCGGAGCGATGGCATTGGTTGCCGCGCTCGAAATGCACGAGCTGGGGAATATCTGGAAAACAGGTCCACATTGAGGGAAAACGACGAGCTTCGATCGAAACCGCTCCCTCGCATCCTCCTGATTTCACGGCACCGATGCGGCCAATGGCTGGGCCTTACTCTTGCGATGGCCTCGGCCGCATGCCTTCGCGTCCGCGGCGCCGGGTTCGCGCCAACCTGATCGCGTTCGTCGTCCTGACCCTCGTCACCGTGCTGCTGAACGGGTTGCTGTGCGTGCCGCCGCATCAACGCGCCGGTGAGACGGAGGAAGAGGAAGAGCACGAGCGAAGCCGCGCGACGTTTGGCAGCGATGCGCTGCGCTTCCAGTTGATGAAGCTGCGCGACGCCTACGGCCACATCCCGCCCAATGCCTACGGTTCGGCGAAGCTTCAGGTCGACCTGCTGAAGTGGGGCGGCGCGGTGCGGCGTATCGAACAGATGCCGGCCGTCGACATCACGTCGACACTGTTTGCCGATGGTCCCGGCGCGGCTGCCGCCGCGTCGCTGATCACGCCGCAGTCGTGGCGATGGCTCGGTCCCGGCAACGTCGGCGGCCGGATTCGTGCGCTCGCCATCCACCCGGCGAAGCCGGACACGATCTTTGCCGGCAGCGTCGGCGGCGGCATCTGGAAGACCGTGAACGGCGGCGCGAGCTGGCGCGCGGTCGACGACTTCATGCCGGTGCTGTCGGTGTCGTCGATCGTCATCGACCCGGCCAACCCGAACGTGATGTTCGCCGGCACCGGCGAAGGCTACGGCAACGCCGACTCGCTGCGCGGCGCCGGCATCTTCAGGAGCGCAGACGGCGGAACGAGCTGGAGCCAGCTGCCCGAGACCGCGGCGCAGTTTGCCGCGGTGACCCGGCTCGCCATCTCGCCGGCCGGCAACATCGTCCTCGCCGCCACCAACACCGGCTTGTGGCGCAGCTCGAACGCGACCAAGTTCACCTGGGTCAACAGCGGCATCACGCCGCAGGATGTCGACTTCCACCCGTCGAACCTCCGCCGCGCGATCGCTGCGGGATACGGCAGCGTGGTCTACTCCTGGGACGGCGGCATCAGCTGGCATCGCTCGAGCGGGCTGCCGCCGACATCGGCGCGCATCGAAACCGCGTTCGCCCGAAGCCAGCCCGATACCGTCTACGCGCTGGTCGACGACCGCGGCGGCACGCTCTACCGCAGCAGCAACGGCGGCGCGTCGTTCCGCGCGGTGTCGACCGAGACGCTGCTCGACTACAACCAGGGGTGGTACGACGCGGCGCTCTGGGTGAACCCGCGCGACAGCAACCACGTCGTTGTCGGCGGCGTCTACCTGCGACAGAGCTTCGACGGCGGCGCGAGCTGGCAGCTGATCAGCGACGGCATCCACGTCGACCATCACGTGATCGTCGAGAGCCCGCAATTCGACGACGCCGGCAACCGGGCGGTGTTCTTCGGCAACGACGGTGGAATCTACAAGACCGCCGACATCCGCGAGGTCACGGGCGTCGGTTACACGGCGCTGAACCACGACCTCGGCGTCACGCAGTTCTACGGCGCGGCCGGCAACGCCGAGAGCGGCACGATCGTCGGCGGCACCCAGGACAACGGCACCGTCCTCAGCGAACCGGCGCAGGCGACGCGCTGGGAGCAGGCGCTGCCGGGCGACGGCGGCGTCGTCGCCGCCGATGCGGCCGACCCGTCGTACTTCTACGCCGGGCTGATCTACCTGCAGATCCAGCGCAGCGACGACGGCGGCCGCGGCTGGTCGAGCATCAGCGACGAGATCGGCGACGTGCTGCAGAACGCCAACTTCATCGCGCCGATGGTGCTCGATCCCTCCGACTCCGACCGCATGCTGGCCGGCGGCACGAGGTTGTGGCGCTCGACCAACGTCAAGAGCGCGAAACCGTCGTGGACGCCGATTGCGCCAGGCGCCGGCGGCAACTACATCAGCGCGATCGCCATCGCGCCCGGCCTGCCGCAGATCGTCTGGATCGGCCGCAACATGGGCCAGATCTACCGGTCGACGAATGCCACGGCCGCGGCGCCGCGCTTCTACACCGTGCGGGTGCCGACCGCGGGCAACTACGTGTCGCGCATTGCCATCAGCCCGGCCGATTCGAATGTGGTCTACGTCGCGACCGGCAGCTTCGGACCGCGCAACCTGCTGAAAACGGTGAACGGCGGCGCCACGTGGAGCGATGCGACCGGATCCGGTGCCACCGGTCTGCCCGATGCGCCGATCAACGACGTCGAGATCGATCCGTCCGACCCGGACACGATCTACGCCGGCACCGAAGTGGGCGTCTTCGTCAGCCGCAACGGCGGCGCGACGTGGGACCTGCCGCAGGACGGTCCGGCCAATGTCTCGGTCGACGAGCTGTTCTGGATGGGGACGACGCTGGTGGCCGCCACCCATGGCCGCGGCATGTTCGCGGCCGACTCGCGCGGCTTCGCGCCCGCAAAGGCCGACGTCGTCCCGGCCCAGCTCGAGTTCGGGACGGCGGCATTGTCGACGCGCACGGCGCCGCGGCGGATCACCATCGCCAATTCAGGCGGCCTGCCGCTGACGATCTATTCGCTGGCGGTCGACGCCGCAGACGCCGGCTACTCGATCGCGGCGTCGACGTGCGACGGCACGCTGGCGCTCGGCGAGCGGTGCGCGATCGACGTCGTGTTCGCGCCGCGCGCCGCCGGCGCGCGTCAGGCGTCGATTCGCGTGATCACGAACGCGTCGAACAGCGAAGTCTGGATTCCGTTGTCTGGTGCCGGCGTGGTGCCGCCGCCGCCCGCACCCGCGGTACCGGCGCCATGGACGGCGCAGGATATCGGCGACACGCGCCTCGACGGCTCGGCTTCGGGGTCGAGCGGTTCGTTCGGGATCAAGGGAGCAGGCGGGGACATCTGGGGGACGGCCGACGCATTTCACTTCGTGCATCAATCGCTGGCCGCGGACGGCACGATCGTCGCGCGTGTCGAGTCGGTGCAGAACATCTATCCGTGGACCAAGGCGGGGCTGATGATCCGCGCGGGCACGGCGGCCAACGCCGCGCACGTGTCCATCTTCGTCACGCCGGCGAGGGGGATTGCGCTCCAGAGCCGGACGGTTGCCGGCGGCGAATCGGTGAACTACTCGGTTCCGGGTGCAGCGCCGCGATTCCTGAAGCTGGCGCGCGTGGCCAAAACCATCACCGCGTACGTGTCGACCGACGGCGTGAGATGGACGAAGGTGGGTCGTCAGGCGTTTCCGCGCGGGACGGCGCGAATCGGTCTTGCAGTCACCAGCCACGATCGCGCCCGGCGCGCGACCGCCATGTTCAACCGCGTCGAGGTATCCGGCCGCTAGGCCACTTTCCAGCCGTCGCCGCGCAGCGAGTTCATCAGCGCCACCGACCGCTCGATCAGCTCGGTCGGCTCGTCGACTTCCTCCACCGACTCGCTGCCATCCGGATGAGTGATGACGACGCGGTACAGGCCGTTCAACCGGTCGTGGCTGATTTCGTAGCGAAGCTTCTCGCCGTTGCGGTCGAAGAACCAGATCATGGAGAGACGATCATTAGACCACGTTCGCGGTTCGTTTTCACCCGCGAGATTTGACAGCTCGGCGTCGTGTGCACTGGCTGTCGTTCGTGTCAGGTCAGTAAACACAATTGCGCGATTACGCCTGACGCTTCGGCCCGCCGGCGAACGCGTGGCCCGCTCAGGGCAGGCTCGCGGAGTAAACGGCGGCGCCGAGCAGCCCGGCCTCGGCGTTGAGAATCACCTTCACGGGCATCGCCTTCAACATGTGATCGAGCGGCGGCTTGGCGAGGAACGCGCGCATGAACGCGCCGGTGGTGAGCGCCGGCAGGATCTTCGGTGCGATGCCTCCGCCGATGAATAGGCCACCGGTCGAGACCGCGCGCAGCCCGAGGTTGCCCGCTTCGGCGCCATAGGCGTCGACGAACATGTCGAGCGTCTCCATGCATCCGGCGCATCGCCGCTCCGCAGCCGCCAGCGAGATCGCCGCCGGCGCGTCGGGATCCTCGAGGTCCACCTTCGCCGCGCACGGGGCGCCGCGGTGCGCGACGGGATGGATGTTGAAGAAGCCACGGCCCGAGATGACGTGCTCCACGTCGGCGCGGCCGTAGCGCCGGATCAGCGCGTGAGCCAGATCGAATTCGCGCTCGGTGCGCGCCGCGAAGTCGGCGTGGCCGGCTTCGGAGGGCGACGGGATGAAGCGGCCGTCGACGTTGTGCAGCAGCGCCTGGCCGAGGCCGGTGCCGGCGGCGATCAGCGCGATGTTGCCGCCGCGCAGCGCCTCGCCCTCCTGCAGCACGTGCACTTCCGACTCGCGCAGCTGCGGCACGGCGTAGGCCATCGCCTGCAAATCGTTGAGCAGCGACACGCGGTGGAAGTTGAACGCGCCGGCGACGCGGCGCCCGTCGACGCGCCACGGCACGTTGGTCAGCTGCGCCGCGTCGTCCATCACCGGCCCGGCGACGCCGAAGCACGCGCGATCGATGCCGCCCGCCGCCGTCGCGCCGCCCGCTTCGGCCAGGAATTCGCGGATCATCGTCGTCAGGTCGTCGTAATCGAGGGTGCCGTAGGAGCGGACCACCGCGGGCTTGGGCCGCGCGGTGGCGCCGTCGAAGACGCCGAGGAGGGTCTTGGTGCCGCCGATGTCGCCAGCGAGAATCATCGTGGTATCGCGCGTGCGGTCGTGGCCGCGTCCTGCGTCGATCGACAGTCGAGCTACGCGAGTTGACGCTTGACTTCGCTCCTATTCTCCCTCATCTTGATCCGCGTTCGCCCCCTCGGCACCTTCGCGGAGAGGCCGTTTGCCCGCACCTTCACCTGACGAGTCAGGTCGTCGATCGCTCGAAGGACAGCTCGTCGTCTTCACCGGAAAACTCAGCTCGCTCGGCCGGCGCGACGCGCGCGCGCTGGTGTCGCGCCTCGGCGGCCGCACCGGCGACGACGTCAACGCGAAGACGACGATGCTCGTCGTCGGCGACGAAGGCTTCGGCCCGGTGCCGGCGGGCGCGGTGAAGCCGGACACGACGAAGATTCCAGTCGCCACTGCCGTCCGTGCGCAGGCGGCTGCGG
>Ga0207675_100001899_pt1 | contig 20842 bp, 9 predicted proteins | sample KBSSwiS42_FD_184305 | JGI IMG/M metagenome (GOLD analysis project Ga0207675, IMG submission 184305) | Switchgrass rhizosphere microbial communities from Kellogg Biological Station, Michigan, USA - KBS Switchgrass S4-2 (SPAdes) (version 2) | ecosystem: Host-associated > Plants > Roots >...
CTGGTTGGGGTGGCAACCGGGTGACAAAGAATCTTCCCAATTTATTTCCGGATTACACAGGGACAGCGGATAAAAGGTCACTATTCTTCAGCACTAACAGGAGTATTGAAATCGCCAACAGGGCTTCGGATGGCTTTGCTGCTATTAAGTTTAAAAATGTGAACCGCGATGGCACTTTGGGTTATGCGGAGGGCGGAAACCTGGGTGTAGGAATAGATATGCCTTTATTCAGATTGGCTGAACAATATTTCATTTATACGGAAGCAGTGTTGAGAGGAGGCACGGGTGGTGATGCCGCGACGGCATTAGGTTATATGAACGCCATTCGTACAAGAGCTTACAAAAATGACTTCGGCAACATTTCGGCTGGGGAATTGACATTGGATTTCTTAATTTATGAAAGAGGCAGGGAATTTTACTGGGAAGGATTCCGCCGCACTGACCTGATAAGGTTTAACAAGTTTGTTGAATCATCTTATTTATGGCCGTGGAAAGGAAATGTTGCAAACGGAACAGGTGTGGCGGGTTATTATAAAATTTTCCCGATACCATCATCTGAAGTGAGCGCCAATAAGAACCTGGTTCAAAATCCCGGGTATTAATTTTCTAATACAAATAATTATGAAATATATATCTCCATTAATGTTGTTTTCAATCTTGTTGCTGGCAGTCAGTTCATGCGAGAAAGAAGAAAACAAAATTTACTACGAGGAAGGTACACCACCTGTATTAACGGCTTCGGCAACTGACATAAGCCTGGAACCTGGACTGGAAAGCAACACTGCCCTGGTACTTAACTGGACAAATCCTAATTATAGATTTACCACGGGTGTCAGTTCACATGATGTGACGTATACATTTGAAATGGATACAGCGGGAGCAAATTTCAACAGCAGTAAAAAATATACTTCTGTTGTTGCTAAGGAAATGTCCAAAACCTACACGGTGGCCGAATTGAATGCCATTTTAGGTAATGATATGCTTTTGCAACTTAATCCACGAAGGGATTATACACTTGAGCTAAGAATAATTTCCAGCATCGGGTCTTCAGCAAAGCTTACGTCTAATGTGGTTTCAATTACAACCAGGCCATTTGCCCCACCACCAAAAGTTACACCACCAGCTTCCGGAGAATTATATATAACCGGTAGTGCGGTCGCCAGTGATTGGACAAATGCTCCTCCTGCAACTCAAAAATTTACCAGGGTATCAGATACCTATTATAAACTTGATATTGCATTAACAGGTGCGAAATCATATACATTCCTTCCTGTTCACGGATCCTGGGATTATAAATACAGTATCAAGACTAAAAATGATCCCAACCTGATTTATGGAGGCGATTTCCAATCCGGAGGAGAAGATATTCTTGCACCACCTACAACCGGTACGTATCAAATAGAAGTAGATTTTCAAATCGGAAAATTTAAAGTGACCAAATTATAATCGATTTAAAAGTAACAGACATGAAATATATTAATCAGCTTCTTCTTTTGTCAGTCCTGGTCATGTTTGTAATGACCAGTTGCGACAAAGTTGATGATCTGTCGTATTATAATAATGGCAAGCCTATCACATTGAGCGCGTCGAGTTCAAGTATTGCGCCTGCGCCCGCTGACTCAACAAATAATGTGGTAACGTTTTCGTGGTCAAGTCCTGAGTACGCAACAGATACGAGTACCTATAAGTTTATTTTGGAAATAGATTCTGCCGGGAGAAATTTTTCTAAAAAAGTAACCAGGACCGTAAATGGTGCGCTGGCCGCCTCCCTTACAGGGAAAGAATTAAATAATATTTTATTGAATTATGCCTTTACACTTGGAGTTCCCTATGATATGGAGGCAAGAGTGATATCCTCTTATAGCAACAACAACGAGCTTTTTGTATCCAATGTCGTTAATTTATCTGTTACTCCTTATGCTGACCCATCATCGCTGACATCAGAGAAAACATCGGTTACACTTTCACTTGCTACTGCTACGCAACCCTCCAATACATTTAGCTGGGCGCCTGCTTTCAATGGGTATACCGGAACAGTAACCTATTTTTTACAGTATGATTCTGCGACCAAGAATTTTGGACAATTTTCCGCGGATGAGATCCTGATTGGAACCAGTATTTATAGCAAGAATCTGAACGAGGGCGAAATGAATAATACGGCATTGACTTCCGGAATCACGGGTGGCAATTCCGGAACAGTCGAATACAGGATCAAAGCAGTCACTGCGCAGGGTGCTATTTCATATTCAAACCCGGTCTCTGTTACAATAGAAAGTTACATCCCGATATTAAGATTTTATATGCCCGGCAGCTACCAGGCATCCACTGGCAACGGAAACGATTGGGATCCCGGTACAGCACCCGAACTGATCCGTGATTTACGCACCTCGGTGTTCAATGATATGTTTTATATATACATCTGGTTGCCGGCAAACGCCGAGTTTAAAGTAACGCAGGGCCGCAGTTGGGATGTTAATTATGGGGGAACCGGCGGAACATTAGCTCTGAATGGTGCGAATTTCAAAGTCAATTCGGCAGGAGTATATCGCGTTAGCATAAATCGAAAAACGTTACTGTATGATATTAGTCCCGGAAGAATGGGATTTGTAGGAGGAGCAACCGGGGCCGGATGGAATCCGCCAAATGTTTTTCCTGATTATGCTTTGGGCGCGCCGGCAACAAACTTGTTTGTTGGCATTACCAACTTTACAGCAGATGGCTGGAAACTTATCGATAACGATCATTGGAATGATGGAAGCAATCATGTTGCTGAAACGAGGAGTTATGGATCCAATGGTGGAAGCGGAAGTGCTGTTGAAACAAACGGTCCAAACTTTCCTAACATTACCACTGCAGGGAGATACAGGGTGATTTGGGACGGTCGCGATGTCGATAATACAGTATATCAATTAAGTCCCGCTGCCGAAATGAGATTGGTCGGTGACGGGATCCAGGGTGTTCCGGACTGGAATCCTGGTGCGAGTCCGCAGATGACTTATAGTGGGGGTGGAGTATGGACCATTACAATCGCATTGAAAGCTGATAAGGATTTTAAGTTTTTGGCAGGAAATGATTGGGGCGCCCTTGATTACGAAGACAACAGTGGACAGAGCCAGGCCACAGGTACCTCCAAAAAGATAAAGTGGGATGGCGGCCCTAATTTCAAAACTCCGACTGTTGCTGGTACATATACGGTTACTCTCAATGAAAATACTCAAACGGTAACTGTAAACTAATTTAATAAGTAAGAACACGCCGCTTCATTTTATTGGAGCGGCATTTTTATGTCTAAACTTATCGTGCACGGTTAGAATCCGTACAACGAAGATGTTCCTGTAATTTAAAAAGATTGTTTTCGCCTATTTTGCGAAAATTTCGGCACGATAAATAAATGCACCGGGTATATTTTGAATCGCCCAGGTCAAGGTAATTGAGAACTCTTTCTAATCACGCTATAGATTATCGCAAAAAATTTTCGAAAGTTTTCCCCCGAAAATATTCTCGCAATCGTTTGCGACCTTGAATTATCGATTTTTGCCTAGTTTTTTTTGAATTATAAATATCTGAAAAATAACTTTATAAAACAGGAAGGTAAGTAAATCACTTTTTATATTTTTTTCAAACTCAAGCAGCATTTTTCATGCTTTGGTAGCCTCTAATAGGATTTATATTGACTGAGGTAAGAAGTTGATCGAGACCTCTTTATTTTTTTATTTTTTGTTGAGAAAATAATATTATTCTAAATTGTGTCAGAGATACACAAAGAAACGAAGTGCTGATATCTGCTAAACTCCAAAAACGAATGCTTATGTTAATCAAACGATTGCTTCATGCTATCTTCATGCCAGTATTCCTAACTCTCTCACTTTCTCTTCTGGCGCAGGATCGTGTAGTAACAGGTAAGGTTACTGATTCAAAAGATAACTCTCCGGTAGCAGGCGCCTCGGTACAACCCAAAGGTTCCAAAACAGGTACATCAACCGGTGCAGACGGTTCCTTTACTATTGCCGTGCCGGCAGGTGCTAAGACCCTGGTGATCTCCTCGGCTGAGTTTGATCAGCAGGAAGTTGACATCACCGACAAAACTACTGTGGACGTGGCATTGGTCGCAAAAGCCGCCGGCTTAACAGAGGTGGTGGTGATCGGATATGGTACAGCCCGTAAGAAAGATCTAACCGGTGCCGTTCAGTCCGTGCAGGCGAAGGATTTCAACAAGGGAACATACACGTCGCCCGACCAGTTAATCCAGGGTAAGGCCGCGGGTGTACTTGTCATTAATAACACAGGGCAGCCCGGAGGTTCTACTACAATCAGGATCCGCGGTTCTTCTTCAATCAGGTCGGGTAATCAACCTTTGTTTGTTTTGGATGGAGTTCCTTTGTCAGGAGGTTCGGCGCGCCCGGGAAGTGTAGGTGGTGAATATTCAAACGACGGCGGCAATCCACTCAATTATCTAAACCCGAACGACATTGCCAGCATGGAAATCTTAAAGGATGCGTCGGCGACCGCAATTTACGGGTCAAGAGGAGCAAATGGGGTAATTATTATCAATACCAAGCGAGGGAAAACAGGTACGCCTTCAATAGATTTTAATACTTCAATTGGAGCTTCTACCGTTTTGAAACAACTTGAAGTTTTAAATGCCGGCGAGTACCGCCAGGCTTTGAAAGATTACAATATTACATCAGGGGATTATGGAGGTGATGTGAATGCGTTTGATGAAATTACGCAGACCGGACTTGTTCAAAATTATAATGTCTCTGTCAACGGGGGAACTGAAACCGGGCGTTATCGTCTTTCAATGGGATACCTTGACCAGGAAGGTGTGATTAAGACTTCGCACCTGAAAAAGGCAACGGCAAACCTGAACACGAGCTTCAAATTTTTAGAAAGTAAGAGATTAGGGCTTGACATGAATTTGCTGGTTACTCAGACAAATGAGGACATAGCCCCTATTTCAGCAGTTGTTGGCTTTACGGGTAATTTGATTTCACAGGCCTTACAGTGGAACCCAACCCACCCATTGATAAAACCAGGAACCGATTCAGCCTGGATCGATCCTGCGGTTGGTGCGACCACCATTAACCCACTCGCCCAATTGGCTTATTATAAAGACAAAGCCATTGTAAATACCATAGTGGCGAGTGTTGCGCCTTCCTTTAAAATAACCAACGAACTTGAATATAAGTTATTGATTAGTGTGAATCGTTCAGTTGGAACCAGGGCGGGTATGATTAACAGGCTTCTCAACTTTGAGCCCACTCTCAACAGGGGTGCAGCTTTTAATGCAGATGAGCAGGAAACAAATACACAACTTACCAATACCTTAAGTTATAATAAGCAAATAACTCCCGCTCTCAATTTAAATGCGGTGATTGGTTATGAGTGGCTGACATTTAAGAGCCGGTTGAGTTATCAAAATGCCCAGGATTTTACCAACGTAGGGCTCAACTACTATGATTACATGCAGTATTCAACCCAGGCCAGCAGGCAGATTTTCTCCTATGCTAATCCAACGACAGAATTACAATCATATTTTGCGCGTGCCATTGTCAATTATAAGGACAGGTTTTTGCTGACCGGAACGTTCAGGTCAGATGGCTCAACAAGATTTGGTGAAAACAATAAGTATGGCTATTTCCCGTCTGTGGGTGTTGCCTGGAATGTAACAAAAGAAGATTTTATGAGTGGCGCGGGCTTTATCAATAATTTGAAATTGCGTTTGGGCTGGGGCGAGACGGGTAACCAGGAATTCCCTTCCGGGGCCTCTCTTAACAGGTTTCAATTTGGACAGCAGTCTATTTCCCAAAGCAACTATGGTAATGCAGACTTAGTATGGGAAAGCTCTGCTACTACCAACGCCGGTATTGATTTCAGCATATTAAATGACAGGCTGAGCGGTTCTATCGATTATTTCTATAAAAAAACCACGGACGTATTGTTTGAGCAGAACATCGTGCAGCCTGCGCCGGGCGGAAAGATTTGGATCAACCTGGACGGCTATGTTTTGAATAAGGGTGTGGAAATAACTTTATACTGGAACGCTTTGAGGAGCCAGGATATGAGTTTGAATTTTGGCGGTAACGTTTCCTTCTTGCAGAATTCTGTGGAGGGGTTAGCTGGATTTTATGAAACCGGCGAACTCAGAGGCCAGGGGTTTAGCGATGTAAGGGGGCAAAGAGTGGTGGCAGGACAACCATTAAACGTTTGGTATCTGCGCCAGTTTGAAGGTCTTGATAAGAACACAGGTCAAAGCATATATACTGACCAGGGAAATACATTGTTTTATTCCGGAAGTCCAAACCCCAAGACACTCCTCGGTTTTTCGGCTGATTACACTTACAAGAAGTGGACCGCAACCATTAACATGAACGGCACGTTTGGGCATTATATATTTAACAACACAGCAGCTTCGGTTCTCGGGATTGGAAATTTGGGCACAAGAAATATAGCCAAAGAACTGCTTGGAGGCGATGTAAAGGAATCGATAGCTAATGCACCTGCACCGTCTACCCGTAACCTCGAAAAAGGGAATTATCTTAAAATGGCAAATGCAACCATTGCATACCGCGTCGGAAACCTTGGTAAGAGTGGTATCAGGAATGTCAATCTATTCCTTACAGGCCAGAATCTTTTCGTGATCACGGATTATACCGGGTTTGATCCGGAAGTAAATACAGAAGCAACTTTTGGAGGAATTCCTTCGCTTGGAGTTGAGTATATTCCATATCCGTCTTCAAGAACCATTACCTTCGGAGTCAATTTTTCGCTCTAATATTATAAAAATCGCTATATGAAACATATTAGATTATTTCTTTGCCTGGCTTTATTTCTGACCATTTTTTCCTGTACCAAGCTGAATGAAAAGTTCAGGAGTGAATTAGATCAGAACAACACTGCGAGTATCACGGCTTCAGAGCTATTGATCAACGCCTATAATTCTATTGCCGGTACATTCCAGGGGAATGGCAACCTATGGTCTTCGGCAACGATCACTTCTGATGAAGCTATCGGGCCCACTCGCGCCGGCGACTGGGACGACAACGGCCTTTGGAGGTCATTACATCTTCATAGCTGGAACGCGGATCATAGCTATCTCAGTGGAGCTTATAACAGTTTGTTGGGTGCTCAATTTGCGGCATCCAATGTGCTTCAATTTAATCCTAGTACACAACAGGCTGCTGAGGCAAGGTTCCTGAGGGCGCTGTCCATGTATTGGGTTTTGGACGGTTACGACCAGGTTCCATACAGGGAAGACCTGACCGATTATAAGAAACTTCCGGTAACGCTTAAGGGATTGGAGGTTGTTGACTTTATAGTTGCTGAGCTCAACGCTATCATGGGCGATCTTCCGGATAACGGTCCATCAGGCGCAACCGTTGCTAATAAGAATGCAGCTCGCGCCCTATTAATGAAGGTTTATCTTAATAAGGGAGTTTTCGCAAACAGAGCCGCGCCCACTTTTGATGGCGGTGATATGGACCAGGTAATTTCACTTGCCGATCAAATTATCAACAGCGGCAAATACACCCTGAACGATAATTTCTTTGACATTTTTGCTCCTGACAATGACATTAAATCATCGGAAAGCATCTACACTTTCTTAAATACTGGCACATCTGCCCGCGGATCGGACGCTATGCGCGGTTTTACATTTATGGTGTCTCATTACAATATGAATCCCGCAGGCTGGAATGGGTTTTCAACGCTTTCCGCTTTTTACGATAAGTTTGAAGCAACTGATAAACGACTGGGTGGTTATTATCCGTATCCGGACGGGCTTCCAAATCCGGGGCACAGGACAAATGTTGGATTTCTTATCGGTCAACAATATAATTTAACAACAGATGTTCCGTTGAATGCCAGAAATCCTGCCACTGCGCCGCTTTCGTTCACACGAGATGTAAAGATTCGCGAAACCGATCCAAATACGTTGGAATTGACCGGTATCCGCGTTATTAAATATCCGTTTGATTACACTACTTCAGGCGATTTCAAAAAGAACGATTTTGTTGTGTTCAGGTTAGCAGATGTTATGCTCATGAAGGCTGAAGCCCTCCTAAGAAAGGGTGATAATGGCGGCGCCCTCGCAATTGTAAATACAATTCGCGCAAAACGCGGTGCATCAAATTTAGGCAGCCTTGATCTTAACGGGATGCTGGAAGAAAGGGGCAGAGAAATGTATTGGGAGTGTTACAGGCGCAATGATTTGATCCGCTTTGGAAAATGGTTAGAAGCATGGCAGGAAAAAGCAGCAGACGCTGGAAACGCCAATCTTTTGTTCCCAATACCGAGCAATCAGTTAGCAGTTAATCCTAATCTGACACAGAATCCGGGTTATAATTAATAGAGTTTTATAGAAAAATTCAAAAGGTCATTTGAAAAAATGACCTTTTTTTGCTTTATGCGCTTTGAAATTTTTTTAGTGTTGGGATTGAGTGTTTTCTGCTTGTTTTCGTGCTCTGATAAAACTGGTACAACAGCCCTTTTTGAATCAAAAGAATCGACCGGTATTGATTTTAAGAACACCGTAAAGGATTCAAAAGACTTCAATATTCTCATCTATCGGAATTTCTACAATGGGGGTGGCGTAGCAATTGGTGATATCAATAACGACGGCCTGGCTGATGTTTTTTTTACTGCAAACATGGGAGCCAATAAGCTGTACAAAAACAAAGGCAACTGGAAGTTTGAAGATATTTCTGAAAAAGCAGGATTTATACAAAAGCAGGACTGGAGTACAGGCGTTGTCATGGTAGATATCAATCACGATGGCTGGTTGGATATTTATGTTTGCAACGCAGGGTACATAGAGGGCAGGGCGCCAGAAAGCAAATTGTATATTAATAATGGCATCCCGCTTTCTTCAGACAGTAACAGCGGTGAAGTCACTTTTACCGAGTCTGCTGAAAAATATGGTTTAGCCAATAAAGGGGGTTATGCCACGCATGCGGCTTTTTTTGATTATGACCGAGACGGCGACCTCGATGCCTTTATCATCAACAACAGTTTTATTCCTGTCAATACATTGAACTATGCCAACAAGCGTGACCTCAGAGCACAGGACTGGCCCGTCGCTGATTTTTTGAAAGGAGGTGGCGACCGTTTCTTCAGAAACGATGGAGGGAAATTTATTGATGTAAGCCACGATGCAGGAATCCATGGCACGCTGGTGAGTTTTGGATTGGGAGTGACAGTGGGGGATATTAACGGGGACGGTTATCCTGATGTATATGTTTCAAATGATTTCTTTGAAAGAGATTACCTGTACATCAATCAAAAAAATGGAACGTTTAAGGATGAATTGGAACAATGGCTGGGACACATCAGCCTTGCATCAATGGGAGCCGATATGGCTGATATTAATAACGACGGTAATGCGGAGATTTTTACTACGGATATGTTACCCGGTGATGATTATCGGTTAAAAACTACATCTTCCTTTGATAACATTGATGTATATCGTCTTAAAGTAAAAAAAGGATTTTACCACCAGCTCATGCAAAACACATTGCAGTACAACAATGGCAATGGTAGATTTTGTGAGACGGGATTTTATAGCGGGGTTGCCGCGACCGATTGGAGCTGGGGTGCCCTGATGTTTGATGCGGATAATGACGGACTAAATGATATTTATGTGTGCAACGGAATTTATCGCGACGTAACAGACAATGACTTTATAGATTTTTTCGCCAATGACATTATACAAAAAATGGTATTGACGGGAAAAAAGGAAGAGGTGGACAGTATCATTGCAAAGATGCCTTCAGTTCCCATTTTAAACAAAGCATTCAAAAATAACGGGAACCTCAAATTTTCCGACATAGGCGCTGAGTGGGGATTTACACAACCATCTTTTTCCAACGGAGCCGCATACGGCGATCTGGATAACGATGGCGACCTCGATCTGGTAATAAATAACGTCAATCAAAAAGCACTCATTTATAAAAATAATAGCCGGGAAATTAACCGCCATAATTATATTGGTGTTTTACTGAAAGGAAACGGCGACAATACTTATGCGATCGGCAGTAAAATAAAAATATATAAGGGAGACCAATTGTTTTATCGTGAAGTGGAACCCAGTCGTGGTTTTCAGTCATCGGTGGATTATAAACAAATAATCGGGCTTGGGGCTTTACCCCAGGTAGATTCAATGATCGTGATCTGGCCCAACGGAACATATAGTAAGTATGAGCACCCCGTTTTAAACAAAGTGAACGTGCTGAAACAACCGGATGTGGCGGGAAAGATCTATGAAACAAAAGAAGCTAAAGTGTCAACGCTATTACAACCAGTCTCCAATAACATGGAAAAACATATGGAGGATGACTATGTTGATTTTTACTATGAGAGAAATTTGCCTGAAATGTTGTCGCGGGAAGGACCGCACATAGCGAAAGCAGATGTGAATAGTGACGGACTCGAGGATGTATACATAGGTGGGGCAAAAGGCCAGGCGGGACAGCTTTACGTTCAAAACAACAGTGGATTCCAGCGAAAAAAAGAGAAAGTATTTGACCAATTTTTGGATTACGAAGATGTAGCTGTACTGTTTTTTGACTGTGACGGGGATGGAGACGTGGATTTATTTGTTGGGTCAGGGGGCAATAATACTCCGCCAAAAAGAAATCAATTACGTCATCGCTTATTTAGAAACGATGGCAGGGGAAACTTTTCCATTGATACTACGGCCTTTCCCCAGAATGACATGAATATTTCTGTTGCGGCAGAAAATGATTTTGACAATGACGGGGATATAGATTTGTTTGTTGGTAGCCGCAGTGTGCCGTATTCTTATGGAACAACTCCTTACAGCTATCTGTTCCGCAACGATGGTAAAGGTCATTTTACGGATGTGGCTGCCACAATGAATCCGGGCATTGCCCAGGCCGGAATGGTAACCGGTGCTGTATGGTCCGATGTAAATGGAGACAATGCAAAAGAACTGATCGTAACGGGCCAATGGATGGGTACAAGAATATTCACTTACAAGGCCAATCGATTTGAAGAGCTTACCAACACCAATCTCAATGGCCTGTCCGGGTGGTGGCAAACAGTTGCCGCAGCAGATTTGAACGGTGACGGTAAGCAGGATCTTGTCATCGGAAATGTAGGGGAGAATTTCTCCCTCAGACCCGATTCAACTCACCCGGCAAAAATGTGGCTAAATGATTTTGACCTCAATGGCATCGTTGATCAGTTCAGAACCCAAACGATAGACGGGAAAGATATTCCTCTGTTTGTGAGGCGGGATTTAACTGAACAGTTCCCTTCCTTAAAAAAGGAAAATCTGAAGAATAATGACTACGCAGGTAAAACGATTCAACAGCTGTTCAGTAAAGAGATAATTGAGCGGTCGACAGTAAAAGAATTCAACTATTGCAGCTCAATAATCGCATTCAATGATGGTACCGGTCGATTCACCATTCAAAAACTACCGCCAGTGATTCAATTGTCCAGCGCCAATGCAATTGCCATCACCGACATTAACAATGACGGCAGAGCCGATCTTGTGATCGGGGGGAATAACTTTAATTTTCCTCCGCAGTTTGGAAGGCTGGATGCGAGCTTAGGCGATGTGTTACTGAACCGGGGTGGTGGAAAATTTGAACCGATGAAATCACGGGAATCAGGATTGGACCTCCGGGGAGAGGTTCGGGATATAAAGCTGATAAAGGGCAAACGAAATAGATATCTCCTTTTTGCAATTAATGACCAATTGCCAGGATTATATCAACTTCAAAATTAATGACCGTCAAATCGATCCATATCATTTGCTGCACGTGTATTGTTGCGATCCTGTTAGCAGCGGGGATTGTTGGGTCCGGCTGCAATTCAAAAGAAAATTCTGGACAAACTTTATTTGAGGTGCTTGATCATGATAAAACAGGACTTGATTTTGCGAATACGCTTAAACCCGGAAAGGAATTCAACATGTTTAACTACATGTATTTTTATAATGGAGCAGGAGCAGGTGCAGGCGACTTCAACAACGATGGATTGATTGATCTGTTCTTTGCGTCAAACCAGGGAGAAAATAAATTATATATTAATAAAGGCAACCTGCAGTTTGCTGATGTAAGTAAAGAGTCGGCAATACCGCAGGACGGTGGCTGGTCTACTGGTGTGTCTGTAGTTGATATCAATAACGACGGGATGTTGGATATCTACATCTGCAGGGTGGGCAACTACGAAGTATTACATAGCAGGAACGAGTTTTTGATCTGCAAGGAAATTAAAAATGGCATCCCCGTTTATGAAGACAGGGCAAAACAATATGGTCTCGATTTCTCGGGTTTCAGCACGCAAGCGCTGTTCTTCGATTATGACCTCGACGGTGACGTTGATATGTACCTGTTGAATCATTCGGTACACCAAAATGGTTCTTTTGCTCCACGCGCAAATTTTTTAAATACCTACAGCCCGCTTTCCGGAGATCGCATTTTTCGTAATGATGGTTTTTCTTCGCCTGCATCATCGAATATAATTCAATCTGACCCTGTGTTTGTTGACGTTACTAAAGAATCCGGAATTAATAGCTCCTCCATCGGGTATGGTTTGGGAATTGCAGCATCGGATATTAATTCAGATGGTTACCCCGACCTCTATATTGGTAACGATTTTCATGAAAACGATTACCTGTACATCAATCACCACAATGGCACTTTCAGGGACGAAAACGATCTGCATTTGATGCACACGAGTAAATTTTCAATGGGAGTGGATATAGCGGATGCAAATAATGATGGCAGCCCTGAGATAATTTCCATGGACATGCTTCCTTCGGACCCCTATATTTTGAAGCGCTCGCTTGGGGATGACGAGTATGATATTTTCCTGGATAAGATTTCTTCGGGTTACAATTACCAGTACTCGAGGAATAACCTGCAATACAATAGAAGAAATGGTATGTTCAGTGAAATCGGAATGTATTCCGGCATCTACGCTACCGATTGGAGCTGGGCGCCATTATTGATGGACTTTGACAACGATGGGTTGAAGGATTTATTTATTTCGAACGGTATTCCCAAGCGATTGAATGACATGGATTACATAAATTTTGTTTCGAATGAGGAAATACAGCGAAAAACCAGTGAAAACAAAATTGACGAGCATAGCATCGCGTTGGTAAATAAGTTCCCGGAAATAAAAATTCCGAATAAGTTTTTCAGGAATAACGGTGAGCTGCACTTTACGGACATCGCAGACAGTATTGGCAACAATCCGCCGACGTATTCAAATGGCGCAGTATACGCCGACTTTGACAATGATGGCGACCTGGACATAGTGGTGAATAATATTGATGATCCCGTGATGCTGTATAAAAACAAAAGCAATGATAGCAATGCCCGGCGTTATGTTGACATAAAACTTAAAGGAACTGTAAGCAATATCAATGCGATCGGCGCTAAAGTGATAGTCTTTGCAAGCCGTGAGATAAGGACCTATGAAAACTACCCGGTTCGGGGATTTCAGTCAAGCATGCAAACGCCCATGCATATTGGATTGGATAAAACAAAGCCTGATTCTGTTATCCTGGTATGGCCCGACAACAGTTTTCAGCACATCCAATTAAATGACAGTTCACATCTTGGTTTCACATATTCTCCCGGACTTCCAACTTTTGATTATGGACGATTTAATTCATTTTTCAGAAGTGAAATAAAGCCAGTGCAGGATATTACTGCTTCTGTTGACCTTGATTACAGGCATAGAGAAAATCCGTTTGTGGAATTCAACCGCGAGCCATTAATTCCCCATATGGTTTCCACGGAAGGACCGGCACTTGCAGTGGGCGACATAAATGGCGATGGCCTCCAGGACGTGTTCCTGGGATCGTCCAAAACGCATCATAATGCGATTTACGTGCAACAAGCGGGAGGCAAATTTTCTAAAACTACACAGGCAGACATGATTAAAGACAGCATGTATGAAGATGTCGATGCCGCGTGGGTTGATGTGAACAATGATGGATATGCTGACCTGGCTATTGCAAGCGGCGGCAATGAATACTACGGCAACGATGACCACCTTTCTCCGAGGATATATCTCAATAATGGCAAATCCCAGTTTAAGAAACTTAACAATGCATTTGATCATATTTTTTTGACCGCTTCTTGCATTGTTCCCGGTGATTTCAACGGTGATGGGTTTGTCGATTTGTTTGTTGGGGGGCGGACAGTACCATGGGAGTATGGAGAGATACCGCGATCATACTTATTACAAAACGATGGGTCAGGAAAATTTAAGAATGTTACGGAACAAATAGCAAATGAATTGGCGCGTGTGGGTATGGTTACCGGTGCAGCATGGACGGACATTGATAAAGATGGTGACCTGGACCTGGTAGTGTGTTGTGAGTGGGGTGTCGTTGACGTATTTATTAAAGACAAAGAAAGCTTCACCAGGAAATCGCTTACAAAAACCAGGGGTTGGTGGAATTTTGTTTTACCCGTAGACGTGGATAATGATGGGGACATAGATCTTATTGCCGGCAATCTTGGTCTAAACAACCGCCTGAAGGCTTCGACAAAAGAGCCGGTCAGGCTATACTATAGTGATTTCGATGGAAATGGAAAAAAAGAACAGGTGCTTACCTATTTTGTAAACGGAAAGGAGATACCGTTTGTAAATAAGGATGAATTACAAAAACAAATGCCATTTATAAAAAAGAAGTTTTTGTATGCAGGGGATTTTGCCCATGCGTCGGTAACAGAAATCTTCGGCTCGAAACAATGGAATGCCGCTGCGATATTATCCGCTGACTATTTTGCAAATTCTGTTTTAATCAACGAAGGCGGATTGAATTTTAAGACCATTCCACTTCCCTGGCAGGCACAACTAACCTCTTACCGCGACGCACAGGTAATTGACGCGAATAATGATAATCTGCCGGATATTCTTCTTGCAGGCAACTACTACGATAACAATATTCAAATGGGAAGGTATGATGCAGATTTTGGGACGGTGCTTGTTAATAAGGGAAACGGGAATTTTGCCTGTGAATCTCTTAACGGGCTTTCGATAAGGGGGCAGGTCAGAAAAATAAGGCCGGTTGATATAGCGGGTCAAAAAGCATACATCCTTGCGAGAAACAATGACAGTGTAAAGGTTATTCGCTTTGCGCCCAAATAAAATTTCCGTATTCCAATTCCCAAAGAATGAAGGAATCGAAAAAATCAGATAATCGGAAAATAGACCTTCGTAAACCATTTGCTGGAATCCGGTTCATTCGATCTGTCTGTTACAAGCGATTGAAACGGGACCGCAATTCGTATATTCCTGTGATCTGAAACATACTGATCCATTAGTTTCATCACAGAATCGATTTTGGATTTTCCGCCCGTTACATCACTGACAAGGATGTCACCTCCTTTCAGCATTTTTTTGGGAACGATGCTATCCTTGCCGGGTAAAAATCTGTCAACTGGTACGGCAACCAGGACCGAGAAATAGCCATTGTCTAATGGAGTGGTATGAGTTATAGGGGCGTCCACTTCCAGTGCCTGCGATTGAGAAATGTAGTTTTTCATTTGACGGATCATATCGTAAATGTCGCCAGTACCGGGAGGTCGTTTAATTTGCCTGGTGATTGATACCATGTCGCCAATTTTCACTTTTTCTTTCCTGATATCTATTCCATAGAGATTCTTCACATTGCTAATATATTTTTGCATTGCTGAAAGAATATCCTCCATTTGTCCTCCTTTTTCTTCAGCGGTCAGATAATTTTTGATCCTGCCGAAGGGATTATTTCCACTACTGACAGCAGTTGACCATTTTATCCTGGTACTATCCAAACCAAGTGAGAATAAATACAAAAGACTTTTTTCAGTGCTCTCGCCTTTGCTGATAAGAATGTCAAAAGATTCATACATGGCGGAAGTTTTCCTGAATTGATAACCCCCCGATTCAAAATCGGCGTTAGCGGCATTTCCGGCAGAACCGGGCCACCAGCTGGCCCAGTTGGAATCATTCGCCAAAAAACGGTACGTAGCCAGCGGATTGGCAGTGGCGGTAATGCTCCTGGCAACAATAATTTGGGATGGTATAAAAATATACGTGCTTGCAATGAACAATACTACTAAAAGGGCTGCAGCAATTATCCATCTTTTCATACAAGTAATTCCTTTTTGCTTTCATAAATATGCATCAAATAAAGCTAAATTTACTGACAGCATTTCTTAAAAGTCAGATTTTATGAAGCATTTAATCCTATTGCTGGTAGTCGCCTGTCAGCAATTACGTTCTACGGCACAGGATCCGTGGAAAATAAGAGCGGATGCTATAGATCCGAACAATTATTACGGCATTACCGTAGCCAATGGAATGATCGGTATAATTTCTTCACCAGAGCCCTTTAAAGTAAAAGATGTGGTATTGGCAGGTGCCTATGATTTGTATGGTCGCGGAAGAGTAAGTAATTTTCTGAAGAGCTTCAATCTTCTGAATATGTACCTGGAAATTGACGGTCGGAGAATCAGCCGAAACGAAACTTCCGGCATGAAGCAGGAATTGGACATGCAGAAAGCGGGCTTCACTACACAGTTCGATCATGCGGATAAGGCTACGATCTCTTATACTTACTATTCCCTGCGACATTTGCCCTACACTGTACTGATGGATATTAATATTACCGCAAAAAAAGATATTACTATTACAAGTGCCAGCGTCATGGAGGCACCTGATGCATTGCGCGACGTGCAGAATTACTACAACGAAATCGACCGGCCACATGTAATTATTAGCTTACTAACGTCTTCGGCGAAAAGCCCCACCGGGAAGTTGCTCATGTGTGCCAGTAATACATTTTTATTTAGTGAACCGCATGGCCAGGAACCACGAGTGATACATGAAATGTGGGACAATAATATGCACCTCATGAAATTCACCAGGAAAATCCGGGCGGGCGAGACTTACAGTTTTACTATTGCGGGGTCATCTATAACGTCTGCCCATCACGATGATCCATTGAATGAAGCGGAACGAGCCACCATCTATGCAAAACTGGAAGGAAGGGAAAGGCTGATTAATTTTCATATCAAGGCATGGAGCGAACTATGGAAAAGCGATATTGTAATCGAAGGGGATGCCCAAAGCCAGCAGGACGTTCACAGCATGCTTTACCATCTTTATTCTTTCAGTCGTGAAGGAACGGCGCTTTCACCTTCGCCAATGGGCCTAAGTGGATTGGGTTATAACGGGCATGTGTTTTGGGACACGGACCTGTGGATGTATCCCGCGATGTTGGTTTTACACCCCGAGATTGCAAGAAGCATGATCGAGTATCGGTTTCAGCGACTGGAAGCAGCCAAGCGAAATGCATTTAGCAAAGGATTTAAAGGAGCTATGTTTCCATGGGAAAGCGCAGAGACGGGAGTAGAGGAAACACCAGTATGGGCGCTCAGTGGTCCGTTCGAACATCATATCACTGCCTGTGTGGGAATTGCGGCGTGGAATTATTACTGCGTGACGCAGGATAAGAGTTGGTTACGCGAAAAAGGATGGCCCATTCTTTCAGCAACTGCAGAATTTTGGGCAAGCCGTGTGGAACGCAATGGGCCGGGTCAGTATGATATTAAAAATGTCGTAGCGGCAGACGAATGGGCTGAGAACGTGGATAACAATGCCTTTACAAATGCTGCTGCAAAGGCTAACCTTCAATTTGCTGTGGAAGCAGCAAAGCTTTTGGGCATAACTCCTAATGCGGATTGGATTAATGTAGCAACGAATATCCCTGTATTAAAGATGGAAAATGGAGTTACGAAAGAGCATGCATCCTATAAGGGTGAAGGAATAAAGCAAGCCGACGTGAATTTGCTAGCCTATCCATTGAAAGAAATAACGGATCCTGCACAAATCCGGAAAGACCTCGAGTACTATGAGTCAAGGGTCCCCAATGAAGGTACGCCGGCAATGACGCAGGCAATATTCACATTACTCTACGCGCGGTTGGGTAACAAAGAAAAAGCCGGGCATTGGTTCAAAGATGCATACGTACCCAATTTAAATCCGCCATTCAGAGTGGTAGCAGAAACCAAAGGTGGTACCAATCCATATTTTGCTACGGGCGCAGGCGGCATTTTGCAAAGTGTTTTGATGGGTTTTGGTGGTCTGGAAATAACGGCAAAAGGAATTACTCAGGTAAGATCAGTGCTGCCACCGGGATGGAAATCATTAACCTTAAAAGGAATTGGGATTGAAAAGAAGACATATTCTGTGAATTGAATTTGAAGCGCCTTCAGGATGCCTTCATTTTCAATGGAATTAATATTGTTGCCCATCTTCGGGAATAACTATTATGTTGAAGAGATAATGATTGGAAATTTTGAATGATTTAAGAAATAATGTAAGCAAATTTGCTGTTGGTTTGTTAATAAGAAAAGTGACTAAGGAATGCCCCGAAAAAACATTTTAGCCAGGATCCTGTTATTACTGATGCCTCTGTTGTCGTTGTCGTGCATAAACGAAGTTTCGCCCAATAAAGAAATGATAGACTTGCTTGCGAAAATTGATAAAAGGAACTTCGACCCGCAAAATGCTTTTTGTGCCGAAGCAAAACTTGTTTATTATGATTCAGCACTTCAAAAAGCCGCAACAAAAGAGGAAGTAGTAAAATTGAAAAACCTGATTTTATTAACCCTGATAGAACGTGGCGAGGAAAAAAAGGCCGTAGAAATGGGCGAAGAACTAATCAAAACCTTACCCGCCTATGATATGGATCAGAGAAAGGTGGCGTTAAGGAACCTTGCCCTGGCTTATTTGAGACTTGGCGAAAGAATAAACTGCATCAAAGATCATTCAGGCCAGTCATGTATATTTCCCATTGCAGGAAGGGGTGTTCATGGTGACAAAACCAGTTCACAAAGAGCGATAGAGTTATACGAAGAAGCATTAAATAGCGATCCTCTCGACCTTGAATCGAGGTGGCTGCTAAATATTGCATATATGACTACGGGTGGTTATCCTCAACAGGTTCCGGCGATGTTTTTGATTAAAGGACTGGATTCAGACACATCGCATTTCATAAAGCCATTTACCGATGCTGCCTTAAATGTGGGATTGAATACAAACAATCTTGCCGGCGGCAGTATTATTGACGACTTCAACAATGATGGTTATTTCGATCTTATAACCAGCAGTTATTCTTTGAAAGAGGGGATGCGCTATTGCCGGAATAACACGGATGGCACATTTACTGAAATCTCTGATTCATCGGGTCTCGGCTACATTACTGGTGGCCTTAATATCATGCAAACCGATTATAACAATGATGGGCTGAAAGACGTATTTGTTCCCCGCGGCGCCTGGATGAAAAAGTTTGGACAACAACCAAATTCATTGTTGAGGAATAACGGCGATGGGACCTTTACCGATGTAACAAAGCAAGCCGGACTGCTTACATTTCATCCAACACAGGCTGCAACCTGGGCAGATTTTAATAACGATGGATGGCTCGATGTATTCATTGGAAATGAAAGTACGTCAGAAGTGGATACAAACAGGTGTGAATTATATATCAATAACAGGAATGGAACATTTACAGAATCTGCAGCGAAGGCAGGGTGCGATTTCATCGATTATGTAAAAGGGGTTACATCGGGCGACTATAACAATGATGGATTGCCCGACATTTTCATATCGACCCTAACTGGAAATAAAATCCTTTTACGAAATGAAAGCGTAAAGGGAGGGATGATTAGATTTGAAGACGTTTCAGGTGAATCCGGTTTGCAGGCAAACAAGGTCCGCACATTTCCAACCTGGTTTTGGGATTATGATAATGACGGCTGGCTTGACCTTCTTATTTGCGGGTATGAGTTTAATGGTTCTTTGGCCCCTTATTTTGCCGCTGAGGCACTTAATATTCCCCGCGATAATTCCGGTGTTGTTTTTCTGTACCGGAATAAACATGACGGAACTTTTGAAGACATGACAGAAAAAGTATGTTTGAACAGGTTTGCCTTTGCAATGGGGTCAAATTTTGGCGATATCGACAATGACGGCTACCTCGATATTTATTTGGGAACAGGTAACCCTCCCTATCAATCCCTGATACCAAACAAGTTGTTTAAGAACATAGATGGCAAAAAATTTATTGATGTAACAACGTCTGCGCGGGTCGGTAACCTTCAGAAAGGTCACGCGGTTTCTTTTGCAGACTGGGATAACGACGGCGACCAGGATATTTATGAGGATATGGGAGGAGTTTATGATGGCGATGCTTATCAAAGCTCTTTATATATCAATCCGGGTCAAAACAATAATAACTGGATAAATATGACGCTGGAGGGTGTCACCTGCAACAGAGCCGCGATTGGAACAAAAATAAAAGTGACGTTTAAGGAGAACGGCGTCGCGCGATCAGTTTATCGCGAGGTTAATTCCGGTGGAAGCTTTGGATCTAATCCATTGGCCCAGCATATTGGAATTGGGAAGGCGACAATCATTGACAGCATTGAAATAATATGGCCAGCCAGTAATTCAAACCAGCTTTTTAAGAATGTTCAACCTGGAGAGACCCTGAAAATAAAAGAGGGCGATACAGTTCCGTCAAAGATAAAGCTGGCAAAGGTGGATTTCACGTCTCACTTTAAAGGGATACTAAGTTGCGCTCCGCCGAAATAGCATGGAAACCCGTTTCGATCTTAGATGTAGCCACTGTTTTGCGCTAGAAGGGAGCCAAATAGAACACTATAAACGCCTTTTTGGTGGTGCATATGACGAAATTTTCTGATTAGGCAGCTTTTTGTATCTGAAAATTGCCTTAAATTGTGCACTTAGCGCTGCTGCATTGAAGAAAATCGCTGCCATATTATTAATTTTCATTCTCTTCTTT
>Ga0207675_100001901_pt1 | contig 20825 bp, 16 predicted proteins | sample KBSSwiS42_FD_184305 | JGI IMG/M metagenome (GOLD analysis project Ga0207675, IMG submission 184305) | Switchgrass rhizosphere microbial communities from Kellogg Biological Station, Michigan, USA - KBS Switchgrass S4-2 (SPAdes) (version 2) | ecosystem: Host-associated > Plants > Roots >...
TGTCGCGTACCTCGAGCTCAGAGCCCGGTGCACCCCAGATCAGCGCGCCATGGATACATACATCGTGCCCTGGAAGCATCCGGGCGATCCGCGTCGCATCCTCGAGGTCTGCCTCCACGATCGTCACTCGAGGATCCTGCGCAAAGAGCCCCAGCTTCCCCGGTGACCTCACTACCGCAGTGACCTGCTGTCCGTCCTGCAGTAACTCGCGCAGGATGTGGAGACCTAAGTATCCGCCCGCGCCGGTGAGGAGAGTTCTCATCAGGCGAAATTCCCCGGGCACGAATATCCATAGCTCCGAGAGATGAAGCTAACCTCCCGTCCAATAGCCAATCTCCAGTGCCTTTGTTTTGAGCTCGTTCTTCAGCCACTTGTCGTTGTCGTCAAGATAACTCCATGGGTCCTTTCCCTGGGCCAGCGTTTCCCGGATATACGAACGAAAGCGGTAGTGCTGGTAAACGGACATAACATGAGTGGCATATGCTTGGGCCAGCTTCTTGTGCCCTCGAATAATTACGAGGTTCTCGTCATTCTTCTTGCTCGCCGGAGCGGAGAAATTATGGCTTCCTGTGACGACGACTGGATCGTCCGAAAGAGGATCTATGACAAACACTTTTGAGTGCACGATGGCATGTCCCACCTGAGTCAAGAACGTACGGCGGTTAACTTCTGCGATCCACGCTCCGATGCCCCTCTCCGCCCCCTGTGGCTGCACTACCGTATAGCGATCTACCGTAACATTCGTATCGCTGCTCACCAGGCGGACATCCAGAACGTTCTTATCAGTGTCCCCCTTTTCGTTGCCGACGGTACTCACCACACCACGCACGTACATGTCCACTTCATTTGCGCGCTGCCCAGCCAGGGTGTGAAGGCCGTTTGTTCCAGGAGAAAACATTAGAAACAATATGGCCTCCTTTGCCGAGGCGATGAGGTCCCGCAAAGCATTCATATCCTCCCCATCCGACGTCCGCGTGAACCAGACCGTGACATCGGCGCCTTTCACCGAAACCGTGTGGGGCTTGTCGTTGGCATCGATTAGCGCGTCTGGAAAACCAGCCGGTTTCGTTTTAGGCGGCGACGCGTCCTTGAGCCGATCCCATTGGCGGCGATACAACTTGGCCACGTCTTCATCCTCGATCAAAAGACCGTTGTTTATTTGGGTGCACAGACCAGTCGTGCTCCAGTTGGTGCTGCCGGTCCAGGCCGCCCTAGGGCCATTGACGTCCGAAATGACAGCGAATTTGTTGTGGCCAAGGCCCTTCGACTTGAGAAGCCGATCAACAGTACGAATCCCGCTGTCATTGAGTCTTGCGCGGGCTTCTTCATTGCCGTCTCCGGACTTGTCCGATCCATTAGATAGAATTAGGTGGAGGTTCGTGCCCGTCTCGATCATTAACTCTTCGAGTACCTCGTCTCCTAGCTCGTACAAGGCGGCGTGAATCTCGCCTCCATTCTTTGCATCCTTCAATATGTCCCTGATCCGACTCCCCAAGTCCCCCTCGAGAAAAGACCGGAACCTGGGATCCACACTTTTCTTGAGCTGTGATTTGAACTTGGCCGGAGTCAGCTTTTTATCCCTCAGGTATCCGGCCACAAACTGTGATAAAACGAGACCCCGGTTGAAGCAGCAGGAAAATCCTTTTCCTGCATCACAACTGAGTTTGATCCATGGCGTCCAAACGCTCTCCGGACCTTTGGTATACGGCCGCCCTCCTCCATCGTCGATCATGGCCGTCACGCGGTAGCGGACTTCGTGGCCAACGTTGACCGCATGATCCGTCCAATTGAAACGTTGGAATGGCCATTCGTTTGAGGGCCTATGCTCACGCGATTTGGGCTTGTCTTTCTTGAATCCCACGCGGTTCTCGACCGGGTCCACCCTCTCCGCATTCCCCTTCTTTCGTCCCCGCTCCAGCAAGAAACCTCGGCAACCTGGAATGAACTCGCTCGGAGCCCAGGCCACCAGCGCATCGTCGCCATTCGCGTACACCGCAATCTTTATTTTCGCCGCCATAATTCCCCCTCTCGACTTGCCGCGCAGTGTCTCCCCGGAGGAGTTAGAAATCAAGGCATCGCTGGGACCTGGGGCCGGGGGTTTCTTAGAACTCCAGAAGCATCCACAAGTCCAGTTAAGGTACGAGGTCCAATGAGTTCTGCTCTGCGTGCCTGGCATCTACTACTTCCTCAGCCACTGCCGAAATGACGCTCATCGGCGCTGGAGCATCGGGGGAGCTCACGTACCCCATCAACGCGGCAAACCTTAATTTGGCCAGGCAATTCGGAGCTGTTCGTTTCTGGATGGGATTCCAACACACTGGACACTTTTCGATCGACGACATTCTGGTCACTCATAAGTGAGCCTTGCGCTCGCGCCCAAGGTGACGAGAAGATCATCCAGTTGCTCGAACTGCTCGCTAAACCCACCGGTGCTTCCGGAGGCGATGGCCTCGTCGAGCGCTTCCTTCGAAGGATAGAGGTCGCGCAAGACGACCAGGGTCTCGGCACCTCGGTCCTCGAACGTCACCGTGGTGATCGCCCCACCTTCGCCACCTTCCTCATTCGTCCAGACAAGGCGGGAGTGCGGCGTCACTTCCTTGTAACTGCCGAAGAACGCCATTGGCTCTGGAAAGTTAGGGTGGCTGAATACCAAACGGTAAGTGCCCCCAGTACGAATATCCATTTCGCATGAAAGCAGCGACATGCCGGACGATTTCGGTACCCACCACCTTTGGAACAGCTCGGGCTTGGTCCAAGCATCGAACACGATGCGCGCCGGACCGTTGATGGTTCGCGTAATCACTAGCTCGCGCTCCGACTTCCGTTCCACCGTTGTCTTTTTGCCAGGTGCGGGCTCATTTGCGTTCATCGATCTTCTCCTTCTGTTTCCGTTCTTCGACAATTTTGTCCACCTCGTCGAAGCGTTCGTCCCAAAGTTGGCGGTATCTCTCGATCCATGCCGCCTCTTCTTCTAGTCGGCACCGGCCAAGCTTGCAGGTCCGCACGCGCCCGACCTTCTCCGTGATCACGAGCCCCGCCTGCTCCAACACGCCGACATGCTTCTTCATGCCGGTAAGGGTCATGTGGAACTTCAGGGCCAAGTCCGTGATCGAAGCGTCGGCACGCCCGAGCTGTTCCAGAATGCCGCGTCGGGTTGCGTCCGAGAGCGCAGCAAACGAGGTGTCCTGGCGGGCTTTGGTATACTGAACCATAAGGTTCAGTATTACACGTGGCGGCGTTTTATCGGGCTATTTTTTGTGGCGAATCGGAAAAAATGATTTGACTTACTATCCATACGTTGCCATACTACTATTTAACCCGTTCGAGTTGTGCAACTTGGGAGGCTGGGATGATTGGATTCGATCCCCCTTCGATGACGTTATTGGAACGGGAAGCCTTGGCTGCGGCTTCTTCTTGGACGCGGGCTTCCGACCCGCCGCATATGGTTGCCGGCCGCGCGTTGATTGCGATCCGCGGATTGTTTCGCGCGCAGGGTCAACTCGCTCGGTACGAGGGTGACCATCTCGAGCTCTTGCAACGCAAACGCTGGTACGGCCGTTTGGGCTATTCGTCCTTTCGCGATTTCGTGCGCGAGGCGTTGCAGCTTTCTCCAACCACGGCCCGACGCCGCATCGCATTGAGTCAAATCGCTGGGGAGCGGTCAGAGTTTGCGGCAGCTTTGGATTCGGGCGCGTTGAGCCCATGCCAGGTCCTAGCTTTGCGGCCCATGCGCGATGCACCTGACCTCGGTGACTGGATCGACGTTGCCCGCGATTGCACCGTCCGCGAGTTGGAGCAGCTTCTGTCCGAGTATTTGGCGCGCGATAGGGTCGCGATCGAGGCCACCTCGCTTGCTGAAGACGAACCTGGCCGGCGCATTGCGTTCGCCGCCCCGGCTTCGGCAGCCGTGGCTTGGGCGCAAGCGATGGACATGGCGCAGCGCGTGTTGGGCTGGGATGCACCGCACTATCGATGCGTTGAAGCAGTCCTGGCCGAGACGGCCGATGTGTGGGGAGATTGGTGTGAACCGTCCCCTTCGACCGAGACGCAGAACGCAGATGTCGTCGATCATATCGCGCCGAACGAGAACGGTGCTGTTCCGCCCGCATCTAACGAGGACAACTCGGCTCCCGGCCCCGCTCCCCCGTTGCTCAAGATTAGTCGGGATCAGCTCGAGACTCTCCAGCGCACGATCAAGGACGCGGAGCGCGAAATAAAGGCGATCGCCTTGGTGCCCGCTCCGTCTGAGGATGATCCCGACGCTAGCCTTCTCGTGCTTGCCGAGCTCAAGCGCAAGGATCGCCAGTTGCGGCTTCTATTCGCTCGATTGTTGCGCGACGCCGACACAAGCAATGTCCTGGCGTTTCTGGGTTACCTCAACATCACGCAGTTCCTGGTGTCACGACTCAAGGTTTCCGCCCGCACCGCCGCGCGCTACATGTCGGAGGCTTGGGCGTTTGAGGACAATCCCGATCTGGCACGAGCGTTCAGTTCCGGGCGCATCGGTTTGGGGCAGGCGTATTTGGTGAATCGCGTGGCCTCGATGTCGAGTCAGACCGCCTTTATTCGTCGCGCGGAAACTGTCACCCACCTTCAGTTCGAGCGTGAAGTCCAATTCTTGGAACGGTTTGCGGAATGTGTGCCCAGTATCGCCCGGCAACTCCATGGTCCATTTCCATTGCCGAATCTCTCGAGCGTGCTCATCGAGTGTTTGCGCGGGCTTGGTTGGAGCGACACTCGCCTTGAGGGTTCCGTGGGGGCGTTCGAAAAGGATGACGTTGCTGGCGACGTCGACCCGGTACGGAACCACCTGCTTATGGGACGATTGGAAGGATTGCTCGATCTGGTTGCCATCGCCCTCGAGGAACACGATGCTGAGGTCGCTGGACGACTGCCAACGTTGGGCCCCTCATCCGAGGCCACCGCGACTCTTCTGCCAACGTTGGGCCCGCTGAGCGTTCGCACCACCATCTCTTTCTGGGCTCCGGAATCACTCATTGAACAATGGAACGCCGCGGTCGCGCGCATTCAGGAGCTCCACGGCCCTTTCCCCACCTGGGCCGCCGCACTCTTCCTTGCACGCCACGCCGTAAAGGAATGGGAACGCGTCGATCCCTCGCGCCGCCCGGAGCACTGGAACATTCTCGAACGCGACGAATGGCGATGCCAAGCACCCGGCTGCACAACACGCCGGCAACTCGAAGCACATCACATCATCTTTCGTTCCCAGAACGGATCCGACGATCCCGAAAACCTGATCACGCTGTGCCATGGCCACCACCGTCACGGGATCCACGACGGCTATCTGCATGTCGAAGGCGCTGCACCCGGAGGATTACGCTGGCGGCTTGGAGGAGGACAACTTCCCGGGGGGCTTCCCCGCCCAACTCGCACCTATCAAGGATCCCGACTGGAACCGGCGACATGATCTAGTACCACGTGCTGCGAACCCGTGTTAGAAGCCGTCGCAACCGTCCAAGCGGGCCGGGCGTGGGACTCTCTAGTGCGCGAAAGGGGACTCCTCAGTGCGCGAGCACGATCTTCTGCGTCACCGAACGCCCCTCGAACTCCAGGCGCGCGAAGTACATGCCCCTCGATGCGGCCACGCCGTTCGTCCCCCGGCCATCCCATCGCATTCTCTGCTCACCAACCCCTTGCTCTCCATCAATGACCGTTGCCACTTGGCTTCCATTGATATCGTAAATGGCGAGACGCGTGTGCCCACCAAACGGCAGCACATAGGCGAATGAACACACATGCGCCACCGGATTCGATCCAATGACTTTGAATTGCAACCCACTGCCCACAACCGGTTCACGAACCGCAGTAACGGGCAACGCAGTGCGCAGGTCAGCCTCGGTCGAATTGTTTTCAGGCACGGAAAGCCAGCGTGAATACGGAAAGAACGGCGAATCAGTCTGCACCCGCGCGCGCCAGTGATACAGGCTCCCAGGATTCAATCCGGTCACCAGCGAAGCCAACTGCACGGCCGAATTCACCCCAAAGGCGCTGCCGATCTTCACCTGAGATCCGCGCACGAGTCCTGTGCCGTCGAACGGAGTTCCCGCCGGTTTGACCTCATATTCAAGGTTCACCAAAGCAGCGCCCGCGGGCGAAACACCGCCAGCCTTCAACAGAAAACTGTTTTCCGAATCAGACAGGCCGAGGAGGCCGATAGGCGCCGTATTGTCGGAACGCGCCTGCTGCAGACGGAACGCCCTTCCGGCCCAGCCATTGCCAGGGTAAACGGCGATGTTTTCCGATGACGAAGGTTGCCCCCCCGAGGCGCTAACAAGCGCGTCAGAGTCTCCATCCCCGTCCACATCCCCAGCTGCTCCCACGCAAATACCCAAATGCTCGGCTTCATAATGGCCATCCAGAATCCTGTCTGGGGTCACCTTTAGGCCAGTCGCAGAACCTAAATACGTACACGCGCGGCCTGCGTACACCGCCTCGTTGCCGTAACCGGGTACCCCGACCAGAATGTCCGAAAATCCATCGCTGTTCATGTCTCCGGCGGTCCCGATTCCTGTGCCAAACAATGCGTACGAGAAATTACCTTCGGCTGTCCACGCCGGAGTTAATGAAAGACCGGCGGAAGACCCGTGGTAGAGCCATGCCTTTCCCTCGTCCGGTTCACCGTTGTCGTAGTGCGGTGCCGCAACCACGACATCGGAGTACCCATCGCCGTTCACGTCTCCCGCGGTGGCCGAGTACTGACCGAAGTAACTGGCATCCTGATTGCCTACCGCCATCCATGATGGTGTGGTCGAGACCCCGGCGGGGGAACCGTTATAGACATAGGCATGTCCTAATCCGCTCGCGACGCCACTTTTCCAAGTAAACGCCCCGACGATGACATCGGAATACCCATCGCCGTTCACGTCCCCAGCCGTGCCCACATCGACCCCGAGCCCCGTTCTGATTTGATCGCCCTCCACCATCCACGCCGGCGTCGTCGTCAGGCCAGTCGGGGAACCGTAATAAAGGTAGGCCCGCCCCTGGTACAGCTGGCTGTTGGTGTAGTTGTACGCGCCGACGATGACATCGGAATACCCATCACCATTCACGTCCCCCGCTGTCCCCACCGCGTAACCGTAATTTGCATCCGCCTTGTCACCTTCCCCAAACCATGCCGGTGTGGTCGAGAGACCCGAAGCGGAACCCAAGTACAGATACGCGCGCCCCTGATTCGTTTTCGTGTTGCGATAGTCGGGCGCTCCCACAATCACATCGGAATACCCATCCCCGTTCACGTCGCCGGCCGTCGCAACGTCCGTTCCGAAGTGTGCCCCATTCTTATCACCGTCCGCGGTCCACCCGGCAACATACGGCACCCCGGTTGGGCTACCATAGTAAAGGTATGCACGGCCCCCCCCGAACAGACCGTTGTAATAACTGGGGGCGCCGACGATCACATCGGAGAAACCGTCTCCGTTCACATCTCCGGCCGAGGACGCCGCAACGCCGAAGCCAGAGGTGTTCTGATCGGTCCAAATCTTTACCTCATAAGCGCTAGTTATGCCCGTCGCTCCACCCAGGTACACGAACGCGCCGCCTTCATCAGCCGCTCCATTGTCGTACTGATACGCACCAACGACGACATCGGAGTATCCGTCCCCGTTAACATCCCCGGCCGTTGCCGACCAGAAACCAAAGGACGCGCTGACCTGCCCGATGCTCGTCACTGAATCGAAGTTCGGCAACAGACCGACCGGCGACCCGTTGTACACGAACACCTTCCCCGTATCGGTCGCCCCATCGTCATATGCCTGCGAGCCAATGACGACATCGGCATACCCGTCCCCGTTCACGTCCCCCGCCGTGCCTACCGGCGACCCGAACAACGCGCCGGCTTGGTTGCTTTCCATAGTCCAGTTTGGGGTCAAAGACAGTCCGCTCGCGGAGCCGTGGTAGACGAACACACGGCCTTCATCCGTTTGACCGTTGTCATAGAGCCAAGCACCGACAATCACATCGGAGTACCCGTCACCATTTACGTCTCCAGCCATGGCGACCTGGCCACCGAGGTTCGCGCTCGCCTGATCGCTTTCCGCAGTCCAGGCCGCCGTCAACGAGAGTCCGCTCGCCGATCCAAGGTAGACATACGCACGGCCCTCGTTCGTTTGTCCGTTGTCATACATGTCGGCGCCCACGATCACGTCGGCATAGCCGTCCCCGTTCACGTCGCCCGCCGTCCCGACGGAGACGCCGAAGTGCGCAAAGGCCTGATCGCTCTCCGCTGACCACGCGGGGGTGCTCGCCAGACCCGCCGCCGATCCCAGATAAACGAATGCCTTGCCTTCGTCGGTTTGCCCATTGTCGTAGAGTGATGCCCCCACGATGACATCCGCGTAGCCGTCACCATTCACGTCGCCGGCGGTTCCTACGGCGAATCCAAAGTACGAGAAGTCCTGGTTCATCTCCGTGGTCCACGACGGAGTGCTCGACAACCCTGATGCAGATCCGTAGTAAACGTAGGCACGACCTTCGTCGAGCTGCCCATTGTTGAACAGCGCCGCCCCGACGATCACGTCGGCATAGCCGTCACCGTTCACGTCTCCGCCTGTTCCCGCCGATGCGCCGTATTTCGCGCTCGCCTGATCGGCTTCCGCGGACCACGCGAACGTCGTCGCCAAACCCGAGGCAGAGCCGTAGTAGACGAACACGCGGCCCTCATCCGTTTGACCGTTGTCGTACTGGTCCGCGCCGACGATGACATCGGAATAGCCGTCACCGTTCACGTCGCCGGCTGATCCGCAGCTCACCCCGAAGCGAGCGCCAGCTTGGTTGCCTTCCGCCGTCCACGACGGTGAGGACATCAAGGGATCAATGACGAGGGGATACTGCGCGTCGTGATCGTTCACGAGAATGGTTACGGTTTCCCCATTCGTGGTAAGGCGAGCGGGCAGCGTCCTACCCCCCGCGTCGCGAACGCTGAGCGAGCCGTAGCGCAGCACGCACGCTCCATTTGCGTCGATGAAGTCCACCGTGCCGTCATCTCTTTGTTCTGCGCGAAACGTGGCTTGAATCTGGCCTCTAATGCCGAGCCACCCATTTCCGTCGGGATGATGATGCACGTCGAACCCTTGCTCGAGGCCCTGGGGGCCATTCACGTACCACTCGTCGAACGCCTCGTGTTCGTAGACAACCCGATCGCCATCGACTGCGGGAGATCTCATCTGTACGACGGCTTGCATACTGGAGGTGCGTCCCCATCCCGAAGTACGCCACAAGAATTGCCAAGACGGCGTGGTCGATGGGTCTCGCGGAACGACCTCGATCTCGCCCGACCGGAAGTAGGTCCGCACGTTCTGGGCACGGTTGGGGGCCTGAAGTCCGGTGGGCGTGCTGCTGGCGCGGTACTCCTCACGCTCGAGGCCGCTGGCAACACTTTGACGCCAGCCTTCGGGCACACTGGCGGGGAAGGACTGCTCAGAACAAATCCTTGAGACAGAGCCCGTGAGCACCCCAACGACCATCAACGCGAGAACTGCGGCACGATGCAAACGCATTTTTCACCCCTCCAATCACGACGTCCTGGGGACCGAAGCTCCACTCGTTCTCTTGAACGAGTATCGGGGTGGATGGAGCACAAGAATTCTTTGAGCCGTTGCGGGCGGGTTACCCAGCGTTATGGCGCTTCAAAATCTCTAAACCAGGTTCAACCCGTTGGTGGGCTGCAACTTTGGGATGCTGGGGGGGTGGGAATGGCAGGTTTAGCAGCAAGTTAAAGCAGCATCCCGCCCGCAAGAAAATACGACTCGAACTTGCCGAGCGGTTTGGCGGACATCCACGCTCCGAAGAACTCGGTCTTCAACCCGGCCTCGAAGAATGTCTGCAACGCGCCGGCATTCACACCCGGCACGACGATCGACATCGACTCCGCGCCCATCTGTCGAGCCGCTTCCTTGACCGCCCAGGCCAGCCCCGCACTGTAGCGAGCATCAGTCACACAAGCAGGGCCCACGCGTCCTTTCGAAGTCACCACGGCGTAACCGATGGTCTTTCCGCGCGCGGAAACCAAAAAAAACCGCGCCCCCGGAAGCGTGGTGACGAATCGAATGTCGGCATCCCGGCGGGCGTGGCGAAAGGTCCGGTCGTATTTCGCGGCGACGGCGAGCATCTTCGAGGACGTCTTGCCGGTTTCTCCCACCGGCACCAGCTCCACCGATAGTTTCGGACGCGGCGAGGGCGAAGGCTTCCCTCGCAACAGGTAGAACATTCCCCGCGGGTGCATCCCGAACTTGAGGTAGAGCGCTTGGGCACGAGGATCCAATGATGCGTACACGCAACGCACCGCCGACGCGGGAGGCTTGGGCGCTTCAAAGGCGCGCGTCAAAACACGACGACCTACTCCCTTATTCTGGAGCGTGGGCAGTGCCCAGAACATCGAAAGAAAGTGGGTGTTGCCGCGCAAGATCGTCGACGCGAACGCCACGACCCGGCTGCCCTGCACCGCAACCTGGAATCCCTTGGGGTCGGTTTTCTGGAGATGCGCGAGCGCCGGCACCATGTCCTGCAATCGAAGGGGCGGCGGAGTTTTGCCCTGCCTCCGCCCAAGATCGTCGGACGAGCGCAGAAACACGCGTGCGCAGCCCGGCATATCCTCGGGTCGTGCTTCTCTAAAGGTGATTCGGGGTGTTTTCATGCGGAGAAATCTACACGAGGAATGCGTTCGTCGTCCTGGGAGCTGTCCGGAAAAATGCACGCCCCATTACAGTGCACGCCCCATTAAAAGAAGCCGTATAATAGCCCCGAATTCAGCCAGGAGGTTCCATGCCCGTTCGATCCCTTAGAAACGACGCCGATCGCCAGCAGCTTCTCGAGCGCATGCACCGTGTACGAAGCGATGCCAAGCCCTTGTGGGGAAAACTGGACGCGCACCGGATGCTCTGCCACACCGCCGATGTCATGCGCATTGCTCTTGGAGAATTGCCATCCAATCCGCAGCACTCGTTCTTCTCGCGCACGATCGGCAAGTTCATGGTCGTCAATACCGGATTCCAGGCTCCCCGCGGGAAAATTGAAACCGCTCCGGAAATGATGACCACGAAACCGAAGGCATGGGATGCGGATCTTGCCGCTTGCGTCGAGCTGGCGGAACAAATCGGCAACGGCTCGGCAAGTGCCGTGCATCCGGCCTTTGGCCCGCTATCCCCCGACGAATGGGGACGGATGTGCTGGAAGCATACGAATCATCATCTCGTTCAGTTTGGGGTCTAGCGACCCAAGGCCCAAGGTGATTACGACCGACGCCAAGCAAGAGCTCCGCGAAAGCAAAGTCCCCGAAGTCACATTCCTCTTCTGGGTCATGAAAATTGCCGCCACGACACTTGGAGAAACCGGCGGCGATTCCCTGTCAATGTCCATGAATCTCGGTTACCTCGTCTCCACCGCCATTTTCGCGACCATCTTCGTGATCATGGTGGGGGCGCAGATCGCGGCCAAGCGGTTTCATCCCCTCCTCTATTGGCTCACCATCATCGCCACCACGACCGTGGGCACCACCCTGGCCGACTTCGCCGACCGCTCCCTGGGCATTGGTTATGCGGGCGGATCGGCGCTCTTGTTCGCACTTCTCATTGGATCCTTGGCACTCTGGCATCACACGATGGGCTCGGTGTCGGTGGGTACCGTCAGCTCCCCCAAAGCGGAAATGTTTTACTGGGTCACGATCATGTTCTCCCAGACCCTCGGTACCGCTCTCGGCGACTGGACCGCTGACTCGGCAGGGTTGGGCTACACCGGCAGCGCACTCCTCTTCGGCGTACTCCTGGCTCTGATTGCGGCCGCCTATTTTTGGACGAAGATTTCGCACACCAAGCTGTTCTGGGCGGCCTTCATTCTCACCCGCCCGTTGGGCGCTGTCGTCGGAGACTTCCTCGACAAACCCGTCGAGAAGGGAGGCCTGGCCCTCAGCCGGTACGCCGCGTCGGGTGTGCTCTTTGCCTTCATCCTCGCCTGCATCATTTTCTTTGCCCACAAACCCGCGAAAAAAACCCATTGAACATTTTGAGCGGCGGCTCCGTCGTTACCGTCAATGGCACGACCAGCGGTCTCCCGAGGCGTCTGGGCCTTCTTCTTCCTTCTCATCGGCGGCTGCAAGGCGGACGCTCCCCCTCCGGCGACTTTTGACCCCTTCCCCGATGGGTCGGCCAAGCGCTACCACTTTGACCTGGCCCGGAACTTTTACCAAACGCCGGAGCTCGAGGCTTCTGAAGGCCGACTGCTGGAATCAGGGCTAAAAGGTTTTCAAGAGCGTTCAGTACGAGCTCTGGAGAACGCAGACAGTCTGCTCGCCGCGTTTCGAGCCCAGGACTCCCTGTATCTCGATGTGACTCGCCACGGCGCGTACCTTGATTCCAAGTATTTCGCGGACACGCGTTATACGGCCGCCTCGGCACGTGCCGAAGAACTGCGGTTACTCGCCGGCCAGAGCTTTGCCCCGTTCGAAAGTGCGCTCGTGTCTAAACCCGCCACGTTCTTCACGCGCATGGAACAGGCTCAACCCGCTCTGCACAAGTACCGCTTTGCGCTCGAGGGTCTCCGCCGAGAAGCCGCCCACCCCGGCAGCTCGAGGGCAGATGTGGGCTCAAAAGGCAGAGAACGGTTCTACGCCACGCTCAATGGTACGGACTTCGGCTTCGTACAAACTCCTGCCGGTTCCTTGAAGGTTCCGACCGATTGGGGTGCGATCTCGACGCATCCCGATCGTCGCGTTCGCCGCGAGGGCTACCAGCGTAATCAGGCCGGTCTGACGAAGAACCTAGACGTGTACACCGACATTCTTGTGGGCACCGCCACGGCGCTCAATAAAGCGGCCCGGACTCGAGGTTATGCCGATTATCCCCAAGAGTATTACGAGGATCGCTTGTTGCATCGCGACCAGGTCCTTGCGTTTCTCGAGTCGATCGCCGCAACCTCCGAGGTGAACAAGCGCATCGAATCGACCATGATCGATCATTATCGCCACATGTTGGATGTCGACACGGTTCACGTGTGGGATATAACGGTGCCCGAGCCGGGCATGACCACACCGCGATTCACGATCACGGAGGCTACGCGGACGGTCTTGGAGGCAACCAAGCCCCTTGGGGAGAGTTACACCAAAGAACTTGCAGCGCTCCTCGATCCGGCGAACGGCCGCATGGATGTGGCAGCCGATCCCAATAAAGCACAACGTCAGGGGTTTTCCACGGGGCTGGTCGGGTTTCCGAGCCTCTTCTACCAGGGAGAGTTCATGGGGTATGTGGACGACGTGATCACGCTGGCCCACGAATCCGGTCACGCCGTGCAGAACATGCTGATGACCAGTAAGGGCGTACTTCCCCGCTACGCGATGGGTCCGGGCTACTTTACGGAGTCCTTCGCGGTGTTTACCGAGCTCCTCTTACTGGATCATCTGTACAAGACTGCTCCCGATAAGACGCACAAGATATTTTATCTACAGCAACTGTTGAACCAAGGCACGCGCCTTTATTGGGAAGGTTGGGAGGCCCTTTTGGAGCAACAGCTTTTTGACCGGGTAGGCACTGACGGAACGTTGACCGCAGACGATATCGAAGCGATGACGCAATCCACAGGGTCGCGCTTCTCGGTCTGGTTCGGCCCTCAGAGTGAGCGGAAGCTTGCGTGGATGCAGCCGACCCAATTCTTCACCTGGCCCCTCTACCGCATTAATTACGTGTACTCACGAGCGCTGGCGCTGCGTTATTTCGATCTCATGCAGACGAACCCACAACAATTCCAGGAGCGTTATTTCGGCCTGTTAACGAACGGCTATGACGCGCCACCGGACACACTGCTGCAGCGCTTCGTCGGTATAGGCCTCCAAGACCCTGCCTTAGTCGATGGTGCCGCGCACGTCCTCGACTCCTGGCGGAAGGAGCTCGAAGCTCTGTACGCATCCTGATAAGCTTCGGCCTGTCCTCTCCACAGAATGGATGGTCCTTGTGAAGCTGCTTACCCCCCTCGTGGTGTTTTTAGTGTTTGTCATCGGTACTCCCGTGCATGCCCAAGACGTCGCCGGACGCTGGAACGGACGCATGGAGCCCACCAATCTTTCCGCAGAGCTCCGGCTTGAGTTGCAACGGGTGAACGCATCTTGGAAGGCCGAGATGGCGTATCGCGCCGGTCCCGATAGCGCCTCACTACCCATCGAAGCGTTGCGCGTCGATGCCGACAGCGTGCTCATTCGCACCAAGATCGAGGGCGCCGACGTGCGCTTCGAGCTCGGGCAGAGCGACGGACTCTTGCTTGGCTCCATCCACGTGACCGAGCAAGGCCGCGTGCTCGCCGAAGGACCGGTGGGACTCGCCCGCGCATCGGATGTCCACGGGACAGAACGCCTGACCGCCTGGTTAAACGCTCAAAGCACTTCAATCGACGCCGCACGTCGTGACGCCGTCATCCAGCGTGCCTCGGAGCTGATGCTCGCCAACTACCTGTTCCAAGACAAGGCGGAACGCGCGGTTGCCAATGTTCGTGAACATGAAAAGCGTGGCGAATACACCTCGATCACCAGTCCGGCGCGGTTCGCGGAGCTCTTGAGCCGGGATCTCGCCGATCCAACCAGCGACCGGCATCTCCATGTGAAGTTCAGTACCGAGCGCACCCCAGACCCCCTAACCACCACAAACGAAGAAACGAAAGATGAACTCGCCCAACTTCGCGCGAACGCAAAGGCCGAACAGTTCGGCATCGGGACACCGCGAGTGCTTAAAGGCAATGTCGGCTACCTCGAGTTCACGCGCTTCTTCCGAGCTGACGTCGCCGGCGACGCCCTCGCCTCCGCGATGCAGAAGGTCGCCGGCACGGACGCACTCATCCTGGATGTTCGCGCATGCCACGGTGGCGAACCGACGATGGTCATGCTCGCGGCGAGCTGGCTGTTTGAGGGCCGCCAGCGGCATTGGAGCGATATGGTTCGCCGGTTGGACAACACCACCACGCAGTTCTGGACCGCCCCTTGGCTGCCCGGAAAACGATATGCCGGAAAACCGGTCTACGTGCTTACCGCGCAACGAACCTTCTCCGCCCCGGAGAGCTTTGCGTATGAACTACAGCAAACAAAGCGAGCCACGATCGTCGGTGAAACGACCGGCGGGGGCGCGCATTCTGGGGCCTGGTTTCCCATTGACGACCAGTTTTCGATGTTCATTCCCCTCAGCCGCTATGTGAGCGCGGCGACGGGCGGCGATTGGGAGGGAGTCGGGGTTAAGCCCGATGTTCCTTGCCCGGCGACAGAAGCTTTAGAACGCGCGCATCAGCTCGCGTTAGGCGCTCTTGGAAAGGCTCAAGGAGAGTCACCGCGTTGACAAAGTTCTTCGTTGGCTTACTTCTACTTATGGCGCTTGCTCCAGCGTCTGCCCTTGCTCATCCCGGCTCCGGTATCGCCATCGATCGCCTCGGCCAGATCTATTTTGTCGACACAGGTTCCGGGGCGTGGAAGATCGACACCCATGGCGCGCTGATTCAACTCTCTAACCAGAGATTCCATTGGATGACCCTCGACGCGGCCAACCGGTTTGGCCGCGCCAAGATGCCCACCGGACCGGGCTGGGAGATGGTGCGGGTTGGCTCCAGCCCAACTCTTTTGCTCTCCAGCGATTTTCCGTTGGCGATGGGCCCCGATGGCTTTCTGTATTACCCCGTGCATGGTCCGAGAGATCACGTCGACATCATGCGACTCGCTGCTTCCGGGCATAAGTCGGTATTCGCGAGCGTGTCTCTCCCCCATCTCGGCGGCCTAGCCTTTGGTCCCGATGGCTCCCTCTACTATTCTGAAATCAAAGCCATTCGTAAGATCAGCACGCAGGGCCGCGTCTCGACGGTGGCCGAGAATATTCCTTTTGTTGGATGCGCCTCCATTCCCGGCACGGAGGAGAACGACATGCTTCGTGGGCTCACGGTCGATGCCAGCGGTACCGTGTATGTGGCCTCCAGCGCGTGCGGGCAGGTGCTCAAGGTCACGACCGAGGGCAAGGTCACTACTGTGTTCCAGAGCACCGCACCATGGTCACCGACGGCAGTCGTTCACTTCGGCAAAGATCTCTTCGTGCTCGAGTACTTGCATACCGCGGTCGAGGATCGGTTGCAGTGGATTCCTCGAGTGAGGAAGATTACGCCGGACGGGGCGTCGACGATCATCGCGACGGTTAGTCGAAAGTAGGCGTTCCCACCAGGCCTTTCCCAATCACGCGTACGGCAAAAATGTCCCCCACCCAAATGGGCCCCGACCGCCCATTGTCGGTTCGTTGCAGAACAAACATGGCTTCATTTCGGGCCATTACGTTGCATCTAAAACACCCGTTCCATGGTTCGTCCCAGCTTGGCGGCGCTCCGAAAACGACATCCACAGCTTTTTCCGCGTCACATGCCGCATCCAGGATTTCCTCGATCAACGGTTGCCGGCCGGGGTTCCAGGACACCGCGTATAGTTCGTTTAGGTATCTCCACCGCAGCCGAACGAATCCGTGTAGACGCCCATACTCGTAGAAATTCCATAGGGTCTTCACATCGCCTTTGAGCCGTTTAATGGCTAATGTTTTTTTACCCCGAACGTAGAAGTATTCTCTGAGTTTCTGCTGATTTTCCAGAGGTCGCGGCAAACCCAACGTCATGCGAATCACGTCCTTGGCCGAAAATTCTTTCATCCCTCCACCTTTCAGCCAGTGATAGTTGAACGGCGGGGTGAGGTCGAGAACGGTGTTCTCTGACGGGGCGAAGCCGATCCGCGCTAAATCGTTCAGCGGATCCAACCCCAATATGAGATCCATGTATCCCAGCCAGTCAGCCAAAGAGGCCGGGTCGACAAAATATGCAAACTGACGTCGGTCGGGGTCGAGCGTAACCGCGCCCAAGAGTGTTTCACCATCGAACAGGCAGCGCAGCACTGCTTTCCTTGCCCCGGCGTACCACGCTTGTTGCAGGGCCACTTCGGTCGCATCCCGACCAGGAAGAGAAATGTGATCCATGATGACGTTCACATCCAGCGGCGGGTAGGAAGTGATTGAGAATAACAGAGTAGCTAGGCACTTGGGGAGGCCGGAAGACCAGGAGGCGGAGCGCTTCGCGCGGAATGCGACGCCCCACCCACACGTATCGAGGAATAGCAAAGGAATCAAATCATGATTAGGAAATTGAAATCAGGCCAGTATCGGCTTTACTCCAAGAAGAAGGACCCCAAAACCGGAAAACGCCGTAATCTAGGTACGTTCAAGACGCGAGCCGCAGCTCAGAAACACGAGCGCGCCGTCCAATATTTCAAACGCTCGGGTTGAAGCTGATTATTCCTCAGCTGATTACTCCTCATCGGGCGGGCAATCCAGCGGGTAGAACGCGAGGGTGAGGCGATATCTCTTTTTTGCCGCGGCCTTTTTAGCGCCCTCTCTCAGCGTCTTGACGGTATTGGCCGCCTCCACAGATTTGAGCAGGCTTTTGAGCCGCTCCTGGATCTGACGCGCGTGCTTCCTGTCGGCGCGAATCTCGAGGTAAGAGAACACCCCCTGTCTCTCGAATCCCTCTCGACCGCTATTTTTGGCAATAAGGCTCCGCATCTCCTCCGCCGTGCGCTCGAACACGCTGGTAATCATCGCGTGTAGGGCGTCTCCCTCCGGCGCCCCCGAGCTGGCGTCGGCGGCTGAGAATATGCGCGAGTCGGCTTTGAACTGCCGTGCGACCGCCATGTAGTACTTCTCGATCGTGCCGCGCTTCGGGCGGGTGTGGGCGAGGCGAATCAGGCCGGCTTTCTCGAGCGCCTCCACGTGGTGGTAGAGCTTGGTTGGTTTCTCGCCAAGCTGCTCCGCCACTTGCTTCGTGGTTCTCTCCGCCGTGCATAGCACCTCGAGAATGCGAATCCGCAGCGGGTCAGCCAACGCCTTCACCTGATGGACATCGGTTAGCGTGAGCGAGTCGACTTGCGCCGCCCCCGGCCGCGCTTTTCGACCGGCAGTTTTTTTCGCAGGCGCCCCCGCCTTGGTCACCGTCATCCCTGGATTACCTCTTTGTTAGCAGTGGATTAGAGAGCAGGCAGTCTAGCAGACTTGAAGGGTCTTATTGATTATAAGGTTTTTATTGAATAATCGACTAAAGTCGGATAACTTCGGGCGCGCACCCCTCGCCGGAAGGAAAGCGTCGATGACCCAGGAACCCAGTACCCAAGCCGAGCACATGACCCCATTCCTGATCCTGTGGACCGGCGAAGCCATCTCGCTCGTCGGCACCATGGCCGCCCAGTTCGCCCTTATTTGGTGGCTAACAAAGGAAACCGGATCGGCCGCCGTTCTCTCGATGGCGACACTCTTCGGCCTCTTGCCGAGCGTCGCGTTTGGACCGGTGATCGGCGTGTTGGTGGACCGGTGGGACCGAAAGCGGGTCATGCTGATCTCGGACGCGATGGTCGCGCTGGCTTCTTTAACTCTGGCTTATCTCTTTTTCACCCACACCGCGACCCCAAGCAGCGTTTTCGTCATCCTTTTCCTTCGCGGCCTCGGGAACGCCTTCCAATCCCCCGCGATGGTCGCCTCCACTTCGTTGATGGTCCCGCGGAGACACCTCACCCGCATCCAGGGGCTCAATCAACTGCTGCAAGGAGGGATGAACATCATCGCCGCGCCGCTCGGAGCGCTTCTTCTGGCCGTGCTTTCGATATCCGGCGTGATGCTGGTCGACGTTGCCACGGCCCTGTTCGCCATCATTCCCCTGCTCTTCATTCACGTGCCACGTCCTAGCCCCGCGAACAGCGCTGCCCGCGACCAAGCAAACTCAATCTGGACCGACATGCGCGCCGGAGTGCGCTACCTCTTGAACCGCAAGGGACACCTGAGCCTCGTCGTCATGGTTTGCTTAATCAACGGATGCCTCGTGCCGGCTTTTTCTCTTCTTCCACTTCTCGTATCACGTGAGCTGGGTGGGAATGCGGCCAAGTTGGCGTGGCTAAGCTCGGCCGTCGGCATCGGCACGATCACGGGCGGCATTCTGCTGGGTATCTGGGGAGGAACGCGCAGGAGGATCATGACCGTGCTCCCCGCCCTGATCGGCCTCGGAGCCGGCGTAATTGCGCTTGGTATAGCGCCAAGCTACGTTCCCGCACTCGCCGCGATGCTGGTGATCGGGTTGATCGTTCCCTTCGTGAACGGACCCATTCAGGCCATTCTTCAGGCGACAATCGCCGCCGAGTATCAGGGGCGAGTCTTCACGCTGATGGGTAGCCTCGCCGGCATGATGGCGCCGCTTGGACTGCTCCTCGCCTCTCCCGTCGCGGAGCTAACCGGCGTGCGGGCTTGGTACGTGACCGCGGGATTGGTCTGTTTCTCGATGGGAGTGGCGGGCTTCCTCATGCCGTCTCTGTTACAGATCGAGAGCGCACCAAACGAACTCCCCTCGCCTCGACGCGATGCTGGTCATGCGATATTGTTCGAGTCCTCCCCCGATGCGACGTCGCAGGAGACAATGACCTGCTGATCTCCCTGATTGTTCTCGGTTTTATGATCGGTTTCATTGTGCTGGCCATTCTGGCCATCGGCGGCCATCGCTGGAATCAGGAGACTCAAACCCTTCGAGATCAGCTAAATGCGGCGCGGACTCCGGTTCAGCCCCTGACGTTTGATCCCGCCGAGATCGCCACTCTCCCCGCTCCCGTCCAGCGCTTCTTTCGTGCCGCACTGACAGTCGGTGCGCCAATGATTGCCGCGGTGAATATCCAGCATCGCGGCACCTTCAACCTGGGCGAGACGCAAGACCTATGGAAAACGTTCACGTCGGACCAGATGATCGTCGCGCGGCGGCCCGGGTTCGATTGGGATGCCCGCATCGCCATGATGCCCGGTCTCTACGCTCGCGTTCATGACGCATATGTCGCTGGAGAAGGAATGCTTCATGCTTCCATGGCCGGCCTCTTCTCGCTGGCCAATCTCTATGGAACCGAAGACCTCGCCCGCGGCGAATTGATGCGCTTTCTTGCCGAGGCGACCTGGTATCCAACCGCACTTCTACCCAGTCAGGGCGTCCGTTGGAAAGCGGTAAGCGATTCGTCCGCCGAAGCAGCATTGTCCGACGGCGGCATTTCCGTCGCGTTGCTTTTTACGTTCAACGATGCAGGCCTTGTCGAATCGGTCGGCGCCGAGGCGCGCGGGCGTAACCTTCGGGGAAAGGTCGTGCCCACGCCTTGGCAGGGCCGGTTCTGGAACTATTCCGACCGCGGCGGCATGCACGTGCCGCTCGATGGGGAGGTGGCCTGGTTACTGCCGAGTGGTCCAACGCCTTACTGGCGCGGGCACATCGAGCGCATCGAATACGAGTTCGCGGAAGAAACGGACTGAGGCGGCGCCTCATTCCGTTTGCAACCCTTTGGCCTTTGAAATCGTACCACCCCCTACCATGACCAATCCTCGTTCTCTGTCCCGCTTCGGTGGCGCGATGTATCTCCTCATCATCGTTCTGGGAGTTTTCGAAGAACTGTTCGTTCGGAATAGGATCATCGTCTCCGGGAACGCCACGCAAACGGCCGCGAACCTCCAATCGATGGAGTTCCTGTGGCGGCTTGGTATTGCTTCTGAATTCGTGTTGTTGACCTCGGCCGTCGTTCTGACCGCCATCTTTTTTGTGTTGTTGAGGCCGGTGAGCGACCGCACGGTGTCCCGGCCCCGGTCGGTCAGCTCCACGAGCACCGAGCGCCCGTCGCTCTCCGAGCGGCGCCGCGCGACGAGCCCGTTGCGCTCGAGCGTGTTCAGCACGCTCGAGATGCTGGCGGCCGACACGCTGGACAGCCGGGCGAGCTGCGCGGGTGGGATCGCGCCGACCGCGAGGATCGCGAACAGCAC
>Ga0207675_100001902_pt1 | contig 20817 bp, 23 predicted proteins | sample KBSSwiS42_FD_184305 | JGI IMG/M metagenome (GOLD analysis project Ga0207675, IMG submission 184305) | Switchgrass rhizosphere microbial communities from Kellogg Biological Station, Michigan, USA - KBS Switchgrass S4-2 (SPAdes) (version 2) | ecosystem: Host-associated > Plants > Roots >...
TTGCAGCTCGGCCGCCAGCCGGAGCAAATCGTCGAGCGTGCCCTCGAGCCCCGCAGCCGGTGAGCCGCGAAGCTCGGCCCGGATCTCGAGCGGGCCGAGAACGGCGGCGGCGAGGTACCGCCCGAATGGCATCTCGGCGGCCGCGCCGACCGTCTCGGCCAGCACCTCGAAGCCCGTGTTCGAGTAGATCCGCCGTTGCCCCGGCCGCGCAATCGGCTTGTCGCCTTCGAAGGGCAGGCCCGACGCATGCGCGAGCAGGTGTCGCACCGTCGAGCCTTCCGGCCCCGCCGGGTCGTCGAGGTCGACAATCCCCTCCTCGGCCGCGACGAGCGTTGCCAGCGCAGTCGCCGGCTTGGTCACGGAGGCCCAGCGAAAGACGTGCTCCCGCGGTCCGTGGACGGCGACTTCCTCAGTCCCGCGCAGGACGCCGACGGCCACCGTCTCCGCCGGCCACCCCTCCACCTCCCGCAGAGCCTCCACGGCGGGCGATACTAGTGCGATGGAGAGGCGGATCGTTCCGGCCGACTCCCCGTACGTCGCCACGGTGGGCTACTCCAGGGCGATTCGGGTCGGCCCGCATGTCCACGTGGCCGGGACCGCGCCGATCATGCCGGGCGAGGCGGATCCACCGCCCGACCCCTACGAGCAGGCCAAGCGCTGCCTCGAGATCGTCCTCGCCGCGCTCGCCGAGCTCGGCGCCGGGCCCGAGCACGTCGTGCGCACGCGCGCGTACCTGACGAACGCCGACGACTGGAAGGAAGTCGGCCGAGCACACGGCGAGGTCTTCGCCGACGTGCGGCCGGTCAGCGCGATGGTGGTCGTCAGCAGCCTGCTCGATCCGCGCTGGCGGGTCGAGCTCGAGGTGGACGCGCTGGTGGCATGACGAAGCAGATCTTTCCGCCGACGATCACGGGCGCGAGCTTCGCCGAGGGCGGCAGCGTGCTCGAGCACCGCTTCGGCGAGGGCGAGCCCTACACGCTCGGAGTCGAGGAGGAGTACATGCTCCTCGACGGGCAGACGCTCGATCTCGTCCAGCACGTCGAGACGGTGCTCGCGGCGGCCGAGGGAGACGAGCTCGCCGACCGCGTCAACCCCGAGCTGATGCAGTCGGTGCTGGAGATCGCGACGCCGGTCTGCAACTCGCCGGCCGAGATCGACGCGGAGCTGCGCAAGCTCCGAACGTACGTCACCGGCCTGGCCAGGGAGCGGGAGATGCGCGTCGGCTCGGCCGGCACCCACCCTTTCAGCCTCTTCGAGCGCCAGCGCATCACCGCCCGGGATCGCTACCACCACCTCGTCGACCAGCTCCAATACATCGCCCGCCGCGAGCTGATCTTCGGGCTGCACATCCACGTCGCGGTGGACGATCCCGAGAAGGCGATCAAGGTCGTGAACGGCCTCCTCGCCCACCTGTCGTCGCTGCTCGCGCTCTCTGCGAGCTCCCCGTTCTGGCGCGGCGAGCCCACGGGCCTGGCCTCGAGCCGGCAGATGGTATTCGCGGCGTTTCCACGCTCGGGCCCTCCGCCCCGCTTCAACGACTACGCCGACTACGCCGAGGTCGTCGGCCAGCTCGAGAAGACCGGGTGCATCGCCGACTACACGCACATCTGGTGGGACATCCGCCTGCACCCGCGGTTCGGCACCGTCGAGATCCGTGTCTGCGACGCCGTCACGAGAGTCGAGGACGCGGTCGCGCTCGCGGCGTTCTGCCAGGCCCTGGTGAAGCTCTATTCCGAGCACTACGAGGTCGGGAAGGAGATCCCGTCCTACCACCGCATCCTGACCACCGAGAACAAGTGGCTCGCCGCGCGCTACGGGCTCGAGGCCCCGGTGATGGACCTAGCCACCGGCCGCAGGAACCGCGTCCCGGTGGCGCAGTTGATCCGACGCACCCTCAAGGAGCTCGAGCCGCACGCGCGGGAGCTCGGCTCCGACCGTGAGCTCGAAGGGATTCGCGAGATCCTGCGCAAGGGCAACGGGAGCGACCGGCAGCGCCGCATCTGGAACGCGAACCGCGACATCGTCGAGGTCGTCCGAGAGATCGCCGACGCAACCGAGCACGCCGCCGTGACCGTGTAATCGGAGCGACCCGCCGCCCCCCGGCGCCAGAGACACCTTGTGCTCCAGTGAACGATCTCAGGGTTTGTTCACTGGAGCACAAACACCTCTTGGGGCCGGGACCTCCGGCCCGGCCGGGCTCGTACCTCCGGCATGGACCTCCTGCTCAAGCGCGCTCGTATAGTCGGCACGAGATGGCGGGCTCCGGCCGCGACGAGCGGGCCTGGGTGCGGCGGGCCCAGGCCGGGTCTGCCTCGGACTTCGAGGCGCTCTTCCGCGCGCACTGGGGTCCTGCCTACCGCGCGGCCTACCTCGTCGTCCGAGACGCCGCCGCCGCGGAGGACATCGCGCAGGAGGCGTTCCTCGCCGCCGTGCGCGCCCTCGACCGGTTCGACCGCCGACGCCCGTTCGGGCCGTGGCTGCACCGGATCGTGGTCAACCGCGCGATCGACTGGGCGCGGGCCCGCGCGCTGCGACCCGAAGCGGAGGCTGTCGACGTTCCGGCTGCGGAGCCGCCGGAGCGCGACGACGAGCTGCTGCGCGAGCTTGACCGGCTCTCGCCCGAGCACCGGGCGGTGATCGTGCTCCGCTACCTCCTCGACTACACGCCGGGTGAGATCGCCGAGCTCTTGGAGCTGCCGCGCGGAACGGTGAACTCACGCCTGCGCCGCGGCCTCGACAACCTGAAGGACCGGCTCCGGTGACCTACCGGGCTCCACACGAGCAGGAGGCAGGCGAACGGGCGTGGGAGATCATCCGGGCCGCCTACGAGACGCGGGAGCCGGTCGCCTGGCCGCGCAGGCACGCTCGGCCGCTCGTCGCGGGGGCCCTCGTTGCGGCGGTGATCGCCGCGGCGCTGAGTCCGCCGGGCCGCTCCGTCGTCCGGTCGTTCCGAAAGGCCGTCGGCGTCGAGCGCCCAGAGCCGGCGCTCTTCTCGATCCCGACTCCGGGGCAGCTGCTCGTGACGAGCCGCCAGGGCGCCTGGCTCGTCCGTGCCGACGGCTCGAAGCGCCTCCTGGGCCGCTATCGCGACGCCAACTTCTCGCCACACGCGCTCTACATTGCCGCCGTCCGGACGAACGAGCTCGTCGCGCTCGACACCAAGGGAAACGTCCGCTGGACGCTCGCGCGCCCGAACCCGCGCTTCCCGACCTGGACGGGAACGCGAACCGACACGCGAATCGCGTACATCTCGGGCGGTCGCCTCCGGGTGGTGGCGGGTGACGGAACCGGCGACCAAGCGGTCGCACCGGCGGCGAGCGTCGGCCCCGCCTGGCGACCCGGTCGCGGCCGGGTGCTCGCCTATTCGAGCGGCGGGCGGGCGATCGTCCTCGACGTCGACTCGGGTGCGGTCCTGCTTCGGACCCCCCGCGGCCCGACTCCGACGAAGCTGGCCTGGTCCGACGACGGCCGGCGCTTGCTCGTCTTCTCACCGACCCGGCTGCGGGTCTACGACGGCCGGGGGCGAGTCGTGCTCGCAGACGATCCCTCCGACGCGACCGCCGACAGCGACGCGATCTTCGCCCCGGCCACGCACCGGCTGGTCGTGACCCGGGTTCACGGCTCGCAGAGCGACGTGCTCACCGGCGAGAGCGGGCAGCTGCTCTTCCGCGGCACCGGGGTCTTCCGGCAGGTCTCCTACTCACCCAACGGGCGCTGGCTGCTCGTTTCCTGGCCGACGGCGAACCAATGGGTGTTCGTGCGCGCGACGCCCCGGAAGATCGTCGGCGCCTCCCGCATCGCCGTCCAGTTCGGCGGCTTCCCGCGCGTCTCGGGCTGGTGCTGCGCACCCTGACTGCCCTGGTCGCGCTCGCGCTGGCGCACGGGCCGCCGGCGGCCGACCCCGTGGTGCACTGGCGGCACTCGACCTCGCTCGGACGGCCCGACCACGGCTCGCTCGTGAACGGCGTGCAGCTTCCGGCCGAAGGGATCACGTTCTTCACCTGGGACCCGGTTCTCCTCCGCTTGCCGGACCGCGGCTGGCGCCGCTGGGGCAACGACCGGCTCGTGCGGATGGTGCTGCAGATCGTGGGCGAGTACTGGCTGGAGAACCCGGATGCGCCGCGAGTCTGCATCGGGGACCTCAGCCGCCGCCACGGCGGCGACTTCCAGCCCAAGCACGCCTCGCACCAAAACGGCCTCGACGTCGACGTCTACTACCCGCGCCGCGACCGGCGCGAGCGGCCGCCGATCAGGCCTGCGCAGATCGACCGCCCTCTCGCGCAAGATCTGTTGAACCGCTTCGTCGCGGCCGGGGCGACCCGGATCTTCGTCGGCCCGAATACGCACCTGAAGGGCCCGCGCCGCGTTCAGATCCTCGTCCTGCACGACAACCACATGCACGTTCGCATCGCGGGCCCGTAAGCTCGGCCCCATGCTGGCCGTCGGCGACCCGATTCCGGAGGTGCAGGTCTGGATGGGCCCGCAGGAGCGCGTCTCGCTGCGCGAGCTCGCGAGCGACAAGCCCCTCCTGCTGGTCTTCTACCTCTTCGACTGGTCGGCCACCTGAACGAACGAGATGGAGCTCCTGCGTGACAGGAGCGCTGAGTTCGAGCAGGCAGGCGTCCAGCCTCTCGGGGTCTCGCGCGACTCGCCCTGGACGCACATCGCCTGGATGCAGGCCCTCGACCTGAACTTCCCGCTGCTCTCCGACTGGAACGGGGATGCGGTGCGCGGCTTCGGCATCGCACACGACTTTCGCGGCTTCGCAGACGTCGCCGACCGAACGGCGTTCCTCGTCGACTCGAGCGGTACGGTCCGCGGCGCATGGCGCTACGAGACGGCCGAGGTGCCGGACTTCGACGAGCTTCTCTCGGCCGCCCGGGCCTTGTAGCGCTCGTCTGTGCGCTCTACCTGGGCGCGGGGGTCGTGGCGACCTGGCCGGCTCTTCAGCACGCCGGGTCGCACTTCGTCGCCCGGGCGACAACAGTCCCCGGCGAGGCGGCGGCCGGCGACCACCTCCAGGCCGAGTACCACCTCTGGCTCGTCGGCCACCAGCTCGAGCACGGCCGGGCCCCCTGGCGCGACCCGTACACCTTCCAGCCCGAGAGCTCACCGCGCACGAACTTCGGCGGCTGGCCTTTCGGGCTCCCGTTCTGGCCTCTGAGCGCCGTCTTCGGCGAGGTGCTGGGCTGGAACCTGCTCCTGCTGCTCACCTACCTCGCGGCCGGCGCGTTCGCGTACCTGTGGTTACGCGAGCTCCGCTTGCCGCGCGGAGCCGCCCTGATCGGCGGGCTCGTGTTTGCACTCGCTCCTTACCGCGTCGCCCAGAGCGCCGGGCACCTGCGCGGGCCGATCTCGGCGTTGATCCCGCTTGCGCTCTGGGCCTTCGAGCGCTCCCGCCACGGAAGTCGTTGGTGGCTCGTGGGTGCGGGAGCGGCGCTCGCCTCGATCCCGTTTTCCGACGTCCATCTGGCGCTGGGCGCGATCCCGTTCTTCGCGCTCTACGCCCTTTGCCGTAGCCGGGATCCGCGGGTGCTCGCAGGAGCCGCGCTCGTCACGCTCGCCGGGGTCGGGACCGCCCTCCTCGTCGGGAACGAAGCCGTGTCGGGCTCGATCGGCTCGGGCGGCCGCTCGCTGCGGGAGGTGTCGCACTACTCGGCCGACGGTCTCGACTTCGTCACGCGCCACCCCCGGCACGGCCTGGAGAGCTTCGTCTTCCTCGGTTGGTTGACACCGGTGCTCGCGGTCGCCGGGCTCGTGCTGCTCCTGCGTGCCGGCCGTCTCGGGCTCGCGCTGGCCCTCGCGCTCGGTGCGCTCGCGCCGGTTCTGCTCGCCTTCGGCACCAACCTGCCGCTCTACTCGTTCCTCTGGCACCACCTCCCGCCCCTGCGCTACCCGCGCGTTCCGGAGCGGCAGATGCCGATCGCCTGCCTCGCGCTCGCCGCCTTGGCGGCCGTCACCGTCGCCCGCCTGCGCTGGCCGCTCGCGATCGCGCTCGCGGTGGTTGCGGTCGGAGCCGACCTGCGCGTCAGCATCTACGAGGCCGCGGCGGCCGACCAGGGCAACCGCGCGTACGCGGCCCTCCGCGCGCAGCCCCCGGGCCGCCTGCTCGAGCTGCCGGTCTACCACCCGTCGGTGCAGCTGGGGAGCGTCTACCCCTACTACGACCAGGAGGCGGACAGGGAGCGGCCCGGCGGCTACTCGACCGTCGCGCCCCGGGAGGCGGCGCTGCTCGCGCTCCGCCTCGAGCCGCTCAACTGCGGCGACTGGCGACCGGGTCTGGAAGCGCTCCTGCGCCGGCTGGGCGTCCGCTACGTCGCGCTCCACGCCGGCCTCTACTCGGGCACCGGCCGCGCGTGGTTCGCCTGGCAGGGCCTCGTCGACCACGGCTACGGCGACCTCGCCCGCGACGGTGTCGTGACGATGTTTGCGCCCGGCCAGCCGCGCGGAGCGGCGAAGGTGGCGGAACCGCGGCGCCCGATCGTCTTCTGCGAGGGCTGGGATCGCGGCGCTCCCCTGCACCGGCACACCGCGTTCTGGGCCCGCGGGTCGCGGCTCCAGGCCGCGGTGACGACGCGCGACCCGGACCGGATCACGTTCTCGGTCGCGGGACGCCCCGTGCGCTCCGTGAGAGTCACCGCGCCCGTTCGGTTCGGCGTCCCGCTCGGCGACGGCGGCTGGCACCTCGTCGGCGTGGACGTCACCCGTACCGACCGTGGCCTTCGCCTACAATCCGTCAGGAGTGTTGCGCGCTAAACACCTGACGATACTCCTGGTCCCTGTCGTCCTCGCCGGCTGCGGCAGCTCGACGCCGTCGCGGCCGGCCGCGCCGAGCGTGCGCGAGACCAGCGTCGGTCGGGGCACGCATCAGGTATGGCTGTTCGAGCCCGCGAGTCACAAGCCGAAGGCGATGGTCGTCTTCGTCCACGGCCGCGGCGACGCGCGCGAGGACACGCCCTACTACCACCGTCCCTGGCTCCGTCACCTGGCGGCGCAGGGGAACGCGGTTCTCTACCCGCGTTACGAAACCGTCCCGGGCGACTCGAGGGCACTGCGCTTCCTCTACGACGCCCTTCCTCCGGCTGCCGCCAAGCTGCCGAAGGGCCTCCCGATGGTGCTGATCGGCTATTCCCGCGGCGGGGGGCTCGCGGTCGACTACACGGCTCTCGCGCCGCAGATCGGGACGCCGCGCGCCGTGCTCGCCGTCTTCCCGATCCTGCTCGACCCACGCCTGCACCTTCGCTCGATTCCTCCGAGCGTCCGCTTCCTCTTCCTGGTCGGGGATCGCGACACACAGGTCGGAGCCGAGGGAGCCCGCGATCTCCTCCAGCAGCTGATCACGGCCGGCTACCCGCGCGGGCTTCTGCGCGCCGAGCTCGTCCGCTCACAGGGCGGCTTCAAGGCGACCCATCTCTCCGTGCTCGACGACACCCCGGGAGCGCGCAAGGCGTTCTGGGTCCGCGCCGACCGGCTGATCTCGGCGGTGACGCGCTAGACCTTGCGGGCGCGCACGATCGCGCTGTGCATTCCGTCGGCGACCTCGTGCGTGAACTCGACGGAGACCTCCTCGAAGCCGGCGGCCTCGAGGCCCTCGATGTACTCCCTCCTCGAGAGCGCGCCCGCGATGCAACCGACGTAGCTGCCGCGCTCGGCCCGTTCGTCCGCGTCGAGGTGATCCTCGGCGACCACGTCGCTGATCCCGATCCGCCCGCCCGGCTTGAGGACCCGCGCGATTTCGGCGAGCACGGCGGGCTTGTCCACGGAGAGGTTGATGACGCAGTTCGAGATCACCACGTCGACCGACGCGGCGGGAAGCGGAACCTCCTCGATCACGCCCTTTAGGAAGCGGGCATTGGCGACGCCGGCCTCGGCGGCGTTCGCGCGCGCGAGCTCGAGCATCTCGTCGGTCATGTCGAGCCCGTAGGCGATCCCTGCCGAACCGACGCGCTTCGCGGAGAGGATCACGTCGATGCCGCCACCCGAGCCTAGGTCGAGCACGACCTCGCCGTCGCGCAGGTCGGCAACGGCAGTCGGGTTGCCACAGCCGAGCGACGCGACTGCGGCCGCCTGAGGCAAGGCCCCGAGCTGCTGCGCGTCGTAGAGGGAGTCGCCGAAGCAGCACGAGCTCTCGCCGCCGCAGCAGCTCGCGCCCTTTGCCGCCTCCGCGTATCTGCTGCGGACCTGCTCGCGGAGGGCCTCGCCGCTCAGCTCACCACCTCGGGAATCTCGACGAGGCCGGCGAGCCGCGAGCTCGCCTCGGGATTGAGTGAGAAGTACGCCCACTTGCCCCGCTGCTCGCGCTCCAGAAGGCCGACCCGGGTCAGCTTCTTCAGGTGATGGCTCACTGTCGCCTGAGCCAGGCCGAGCTCCGGAAGGATCTCGCAGGCGCAGACGGGCCCATCGGCGCGGGCGAGCAGGTTGACGATCTTGACGCGGGCTGGATCGCCCAGCGCCTTGAACAGACTCGCCGTCGCCTCTGCCTCCTCGTCCGCAAGACCCTCGGCGCCGAGCGGGCGGCAGCAGTTGATCAACTCCAGCTCGGTCATATCGATGGACATCGTAGCGACGTTTGTCGATATGTCAATCTCCCGGTCGAAGTTAGGCTGACGCCAGCCCTTGGAGACCGAGGTCCGTTTGTCGACGACCGAGCACGCCGTTCTCGGTCTGCTCGCCTTCGGCGAGTCGTCGGGGTACGACCTCGCGCGCTACGCGGAGCGGAGCATCGACTACATGTGGGCGCCGTCCCGCAGCCAGATCTACAAGGTCCTCCCGAGACTCGTCGACCGAGGCCTGGCCGAAAGCCGCGAAGTCGCACAACGCAGCCGGCCGGACAAAGCGCTCTTTCGGATCACCCCGGCCGGCCTCTCGACCCTGCGCTCCTGGGTCGAGGACGTCGAGGACGACCCGCCGGGAGGGCCGGCCGTCTTCCTGCTGAAGCTCTTCTTCGCGTGGGTCGCACCCCCGGAGGTGGCTCAGGCGCAGCTCGAGGCCTACCGCGGCTTGCTCGAGAGACACCTGGCTGCGTTCGAGGAGATGGAGCTGGCCCCGCTGCGCGACGAGCCCGTTCACTCCCGGATCGCGCTCCGCCACGGGATCACCAGGGCTCGTGCCACGCTCGAATGGGTCGAAGAAGCGAAGAGCCTCCTCGAGGCCGACGGCGGCAGGCTCAGTGCGTCGCGAAGAAACCGTCGATGAGGCGCCGTGCTGCCAGGCTCGAGCCGACCAGATCCGTGCCGTGCTCGCCCCGCTCGAGGATCCGGATCTCCTTGTCGGTGGAGCCCGTCGCCGAGTAGAGCCGGCGCGCCTCGTTCGCGAAGTCGTTGTCGAACCGCCCGGCCAGGAGCAGCACTGGCGCCTGCAGCCGCGGCGCGGCCTCGATTGCGCCCACCAGATCGGCTGCGCCCGAGACGCTGACGACTCCGTCGACCTGCGGCCGCGCCTCCACGCCCCCGGCGACCACAGCCGAGCCGCCGAAGGACGCCCCGACCAGGAAGACCTTCCGGGCGCCACGGCTTCGGACGAGCTTCGCCGCAGCCGCCACATCAAGGCCGAAGCCTCGAGTCAACGTCTGACGGTGTTGCGACTGGCCGAAGTTGCGGAAGTCGAATACCAGCGCCCGGTACCCGCGTCGCGCTTCGCGCTTTGCAAACCAGAGCCAGTTGCAGAGGTCTCCCGGGCGCTGGTGCGCGAACACGATCGCCTTCGGACCGCGGCCGAACAGGTGGCCGACGAGGCGCGTGCCGTCGGCCGCACGAAAACGGACGTCGCCCGAGCGCGCGGTACAGCCGTCCCAGGAGGTGTGCGCGCTACCGCCGGCGGCGGCAAGTGCCGCCACTACAAACGCGCAGATCCCCGCTGCTGCCAGGCGAGACGCAGGCGCCATCGCCCGACAGCATAGTCTCAACGAGACTATCTGCGCTACATGCCCATCGCGTGGTAGCCGGCGTCGACGTACAGCGTCGTGGCGGTCACGTTGCGAGCCGCATCCGAGAGGAGGTACGCCGCCGCCGCGCCCACGTCGTCCGCGTCGATCGGACGGTGCAGCGGCGAGCGCTCGTCGACGATCGACTCCATGGTCGGGAAGCCGGCGATCGAGCGGGCAGACAGCGTCCTGACCGGGCCGGCGGAGATCGCGTTCACAGTGATGTTCTTCGCGCCCAGGTCCCACGCGAGGTAGCGCACGGAGGCATTCAGCGTCGCCTTGGCCACGCCCATCACGTTGTAGTGGGGCACGGCGCGCTCGCCACCGAGGTAGGTCATGGTGAGGATCGAGCCGCCGCCGGCCGCCTCCATCAGCGGCTCGGCGATTCGCGAGCAGGCGACGAGCGAGTAGGCCGAGACGTCGACGGCCATCCAGAAACGATCCCGCGGCGTGTCGGTGAAGCGGCCCTCGAGGTCCTCGGCCGCCGCGTAGGCGACCGAGTGCACGAGCAGGTCGAGCTCGCCGCCAAACGTGTCCGCCACCTCGCCGAACACCCGCTCGAGGTCGTCGTCGGCGCGCACGTCGCACGACGTCACGAGCGGCGAGCCGACCGACTCGGCCAGCTCGCGGACGTTCTTCTCGATGCGCTCGCCCTGGTAGGTGAACGCGAGCGTCGCACCGGCCTCGGCGAGTTGCCGGGCGATCGCCCAGGCGATCGAGCGGCGATTGGCGACGCCGAGGACGAGACCGCGCTTGCCCGCGAATGAGCCGTCCACGATCGGCGAGTCTACGAATTCTGGAATCTCCGCTACTCTGAGAGCTCTTGCGCCGCCCACTTGTTCTGTCGCTCTCGGCGGTGCTGCTGGTTCTCGCCACTTCCGCCGCGGCCTCTGCCGAGCTTCGGCCGGTCCGGCTGCCGCAGCGTGGAGAGATCGTTCTTCCACGGGTGCGCCACGGGGTCGTCCGCATTCCAACGGGACACGGCTCGGGTGGCGTGACGGTCCTCGTCGGGCTGAACCTGCCTCCACTCGCCGCGCGCTACGGCCCGGGCCTCCAGGCATTCGGGCCGCGCCGAAAGCTCGACAGCACCAGCTCGGCCTCGCGCGCCTACCTCGCTCGGATCGAGCGCGCGCAGACCCTCGCAGCGCGCCGGATCAGGCATGCCATCCCGACGGCCAGGATCTTCCACCGTTACAAGGTGATCCTCGACGGGTTCGCCGTCCGCCTTCCCTACCGCGACCTGCCGCGCCTCTTCCACGTCGCCGGAGTACGAAAGGTCTACCCGAGCCTGCGCTACCACCTGGACACGAACAAGAGCCCCGCGGTGATCAAGGCGGATACGTTCTGGGCGACGACCGCCGGCTTCGGCCAGGGCATCAAGATCGGCGTCGTCGACGACGGCGTCGACGGGTCGAACCCGTTCTTCAACCCGGCCGGCTTCTCGTACCCGGCCGGCTTCCCGAAGGGCGCCCGGAAGTTCACGACGCCCAAGGTGATCGTCGCCCGTTCCTTCCCGGGCCCCGGCTCCGGCGCACAGGGCCGGCTCCCGCTCTGGCGGCCCGGCTCCTTCCACGGCACCCACGTGGCCGGGATCGCGGCAGGCGTGGCGGGAACGGTCGTGACCGCCGAGGGCGACCATCCGGCCGTCTCCGGGCTCTCGGGCATCGCGCCGCGCGCCTGGATCGGCAACTACCGCGTGTTCAACGTGCCCGTCCTGACCGGCGGGCTCGACGCCTTCACGCCCGAGATCGTGCTCGCCTTCGAGTCCGCCGTGAACGACGGCATGGACGTGATCAATTTCTCGGGCGGAGGCCCCGAGGCCGATCCGTCGAGCGACGCGCTGATCCAGGCACTCGAGAACGTCTCCGCCGCCGGTGTCGTGCCCGTGATCTCGGCCGGAAACGACCGGGACGACTTCGGGCTCGGCTCGGTCGGCTCCCCCAGCAACGCGCCGTCGGCGATCTCGGTGGCGGCGTCCTCCAACCTCCACGTCTTCGGCCCGGAGCTGACCGTCACCAGCTCGGGTGCTCCCGCCGGCATCGAGCACGTGCCCTTCGCCTACAACTTCCACGTCCCCACGCCCTGGGAGGACACCGACCAACCGCTGGTGGACGTTGGGACCATCACCGGCACCGACGGCAAACCGGTCGAGCGTCACGCCTGCGGAAGTACGGGCTCCGACCCGAACGACCCACGCTCCTCGACCCTACCGGCCCGCTCACTGGCCGGCGTCGTCGCGCTCGTCTCGCGCGGGGGGTGCACGTTCGACTCGAAGGTCGAGCGTGTTCGCGCCGCCGGAGCCGACGGGATCATCCTCGTCGACAACCGTTTCAGCGAGCCCAATCAGATCCCGATCCGGCTCGGAGTGAGCGCCGGGATGATCTCCGACCTCGACGGGGCGAACATCCGAGCCTTCATGGCGGCGAACGGTGGACGCGCGACCTTCCGGGTCTCGGGCGAACTCACGCCGCACGAGATCCAGACCGGCCGCAGCGGCGTGATCACGAGCTTCTCCTCCGCCGGGCCGACGAACTTCGACCATCGGCTCAAGCCCGACGTGACGGCTCCCGGCGGGCAGATCCTCTCCTCGACGCTGCAGGAGTTCGCCGGCGCTCCGTTCGCCGTGTTCGACGGCACCAGCATGGCCGCCCCGCACGTCTCGGGCGCGGCGGCGCTCCTGCTACAGCAGCACCCGGGCTGGACGCCGGAGCAGGTGAAGTCGGCGCTGACGACCTCGGCGGCGCCGGCCTGGGGCGACACCGCGCGGACGCATGAGGCGTCGGTGCTGCTCGAAGGGGGCGGCCTGATCGACGTCGCCGCGGCCGACAACCCGAAGCTCTTCGCCGACCCGACCTCGCTCTCGTACGGTTACCTCACGACCACGGAATCCGCCGTGCGCAAGCCCTTACTCCTCTCGCTGAGCGATGCCGGAGCCGGCGGCGGCGCCTGGACGATCTCCATCCATCCACAGGCCGCCACCTCCGGCGCCTCCATCACGCCAGCAACGTCCTCGGTGACGATCGCTCCGGGCGGTGTCGTCGACGTTCCGATCGTCGCTTCCGCCAGCCAGGGTGCCCCCACAGGCGACAACTACGGCTTCGTCGTGCTGACTCGCGGCGCCGACCGGCTCCGCGTTCCCTACTACTTCTCCGTCCAGTTGCCGCAGATCGCTCGCGCGCCGCGCGTGACGATCAAGCGCGACCAGCTCGGCTTCACGAACCGCGGGACGTCATACGTCGACAACTACCGTTTTCCGACCGAGCCGTTCGGCCCGCCACCCGACTACACCGGTAAGACGTTCAACGAAGACGGCGCCGAGAAGGTCTACACCGTGCGCGTCAACTCGCACGTCGCCAACGCCGGGGTGGCCGTCATCGCGGCGGGACAGGGCGCGCTCGTCGAGCCGTGGTTCCTCGGCTCGCTGAACGAGAACGACGTCCAGGGCTACTCGGGAACGCCCGTCAACGTGAACGCGCTCACGTTCGAGTACCAGTTCGACAACGGCGTAGCGGCGCTGGACTTCCCGCACGAGGGGCGCTACTTCGTCTCCGTCGACTCTCGCGCCGATCCGTACACCGACGCGCCGCTGCGAGGGCCCTACGTCCTCCACTACTGGCAGAACGACGTCACGCCGCCCCGCTTCCGGTTCCTGACGAAGGTCGTGAGCGCAGGCCGGCCGATGCTCGCGGGAATCGCAACCGATCGCGGGGCAGGTGTGGATCCGCTCTCGCTCGTGATCGGCTACAAGCAGACGCTACTCCTCGCCGCGCTCTACGACCCGGGCACGGGGCTCGCGCTCTGGCCGCTCACCCTCGGGCCAAAGGTCGGCGTCGGGAGAACGCCGGTGATCGCGGTCGCCTCCGACTATCAGGAGTCGAAGAACATCGACCAGGCGGGCGCGAACGTGCTCCCGAACACCGCCTTCCGCGCCCTGAGGCTCCGCGTCGTCGCGAAGCCGACTGCGACCTGGCTTTTGCCGAAAGCGCGGACGTGCGCCCGCAAGGTGGAGAGCCTGTTCGTAACGGCGGGCTCGGCGAAGGGCGTGCGCTCGGTTCGGTTCCTCGACGGCCGGGCCAAGATCGCCAAGGTCACGCGCAGCATCGAGGGCCTCTACCTGACCACGTGGCGAACGGCCAAGGCCAGCCGCGGGAAGCACGTGCTGCGGGCAGTCGTGACCGACCGGCGCGGCAAGACCGCGTCCGTGAGGCGGGTCCTGCGCGTGTGCCACAAGTAGCGGTCGTCACCGGCGGCTCCAGCGGGATCGGAGCCTCGGTGGCTCGCGCGCTGTCCGCCCGCGGCTGGCACTGCGTCCTGATCGCGCGCGGCGAGGAGCGGCTGCGGCCGCTCGCAGAAGAGCTCGGGGCGGAGTGGGAGACGTGCGACGTCGGTGACCGGGAGGCGGTCGACCGGGCGGCGGCGGCGATCGTCGAGCGGCACCCCAAGGTCGGTCTGCTCGTGAACAACGCGGGCATTCCGGGCCGGGGTACCTTCCTGCGCCTGCCGCAAGAGCGGATCGAGGAGATCACGAAGACCAACTACCTCGGCAACGTCTGGTGTCTGCGAGCCTTCCTGCCGGCACTCGAGGCCGCGGCGCCGGCCGATGTCGTCAACGTCGTCTCGGTCGCGGGCACCGTCGCGGCCGGAAGCGGCGGCCCCTACACGGCCTCCAAGCACGCCCAGCTCGCCTTCTCGCGTTCGGTTCGGAGCGAGCTGGCCCCGCGGGGAATCCGCGTGCACACGATTCTCCCGGGCTTCGTCGAGACCGCTGGGTTTCCGCAACGGAGCCGCTTTTCCAACCGCTTCGTACGCGGGTTGGTGGTCGACCCCGAGCTCGTGGCCGAGCGGATCGTGAAGGCGCTGGAACGCGATCACAAGGAGGTGTTCGTGCCCGGGTGGTACCGCGTCGCTCCGCTCGCGCAAGCGCTAGTACCCGGTCTCGTGGCGCGCGTCGGCCTGCGCGGGATCCGCCCGTCCGGCGACTAAGATTGCGCCATCGAGGGTGAGCTCACCGCCGCCGAAGTAGCCAGGGTCGCCGAGTTTCGAGCCGCCCTGAGGCTCTTCCTGCGCACCTCCGAGCGGAACGCGCGTGCCGCGCAGCTGACGCCGCAGCGCTACCTGCTCCTCCTGATGATCAAGGGCGCCGCAGACCACAGCGAGCAGTCGACCGTGACCGAGCTCGCCCAGCGACTCCAGCTCGCCCAGAGCACGGTCACCGAGCTCGTGCGCCGCGCCGAGGAGTCCGGGCTCGTCGAGCGGGAGCGCTCGAGCGAAGACGGCCGAATCGCGTTCCTGCGCCTGACTCCCGAGGGCGAGCGGCGGCTGGCGCAGTCGTTCACCAGCAACGAGAAGGAGCGACAAGCGCTCGCCGGCGCGTTCGCGTCTCTGGAGGGCCGGCTGTCCGAATCCTGAGGCGGTTCCCGCGCGATTTCTGGGTGTTGCTTGCCGGGGACGGCGTGTCGCATTTCGGGTATGGCGTCTTCGCGCCCTACGTGGCCCTCTACCTGACCGGGCCGATCGGCGCCTCGAACACTGCGACCGGGCTCGTGCTGGCTGCGTGGGGCCTCGTCGGTCTCCTGACCGCACCTTTCGGCGGGCTGCTTTCGGACCGTCTCGGCCGCAGGCCGCTGATCCTCGGCGGGCTCGCGGGCTCGGCCTTCTGCGCGTTCGCCTTCTTCCTCGCCTCCAGCGTCTGGGTACTGCTCCTGCTCGTGCCGCTCTGGGGGCTCTGCTTCTCGATGATGCGGCCGGCGATGCGCGCCTACCTCGTGGACGTGGTCGACCCCGAGCTGCGGGTAGAGGCGTTCGGGATCGACCGGCTCGTCGCGAATGCGACCTTTGCACTCGGCCCGCCGGTGGGCGCGCTGGTGATCACGGTCGCTTCGCTTCGCGACACGTTCCTGGTGACGGCGGTGGCAGAGCTCTCCTTCCTCGCGATCGCCGTGCTCTGGCTGCCGGAGAGCCACCCCGCCGCGACGCGAGCGGAGGAGCCACCGCCCCGCCTCACCGAGGCGCTGCACGACCAGCTGCTGCTGCTGCTCGCGCTCGGTACCGCGCTGGCGTGGTTCCTCTTCGCCCTCTACGACGAGGTCTTCGGTGTCTTCCTGCACCAGGAGCGCGGGCTCGCGATCTCGACCTGGGGCCTCCTGTTCACGATCAATCCGGTGCTGGTCGTGCTGACCCAGTACCCGGCGGCGCGCTGGGCGAGTGGCCGTTCGCCGCGGTTCGTGCTCTCGCTCGGGGCGCTGCTGAACGGGCTCGCGGTCTTCCTGCTGCTGCCGTTCACGGGGATCGCAGTCGTGGTGATCTCGATCGTCCTCCTGACCGCAGGCGAGATCCTGCTCGCCCCCGTCTCGAGCGCGCTCGCGGCAACGCTCGCGCCGGAGCGGCTGCGCGGCTCGTACCAGAGCGTCCTGGACTGCGGTTATAGCGCGGCGTCGATGCCCGCAGTCGCCCTCGGGCTCTTCCTCGTCGGGCGCGGCGACTTCGAGTGGCTGCTGGGCGCCGCGCCGCTCGTCGCACTGGCGGCGGCGGTGTGCTTCTCCGCGCTGCCGGGGAAGGGAACCGACGTGCAGCCCGTTGTAGAGGCGGTATGAAGATCGAGTTCCTCTTCTGGCGGGAGTGCCCGTCGCACCCCGAGGCGCGGGCGCTCCTGGACGAGGTGCTCGCCGCGCGCGGGCTCGACGCCGAAGTCGAAGAGCGCGAGGTCACGACGACCGAAGAGGCGGAGGAGCTGGCGTTTCCTGGCTCGCCGACGGTTCGCGTCGACGGGCGCGACGTGGATCCCGCCGGAGCCGGGTCGCGACCCGCGTTGACCTGCCGCATCTACCACCGACCCGACGGGCGGGTCTCGCCCGTCCCGACCCGAGAGCAAATCGAGGAGGCGCTGGGATGAGCGTTGGACTTGGAACCGAGGCCCCGCAGTTCGACCTGCCGGGCGTGGACGGACAGAATCACTCGCTGGACTCCTACGCGGACGCCGACGTGCTCGTCCTCGTCCAGTCGTGCAACCACTGTCCGTACGTTCAGGCGTGGGACCAGCGGCTGAACACGGTCGCACGCGACTACGCCGACCGCGGCCTACGGGTGGTCGCGATCAACTCGAACGATGCAGCGAGCCACCCCGAGGACTCCTTCGACGAGATGCAGAAGCGTGCCGCGGCGCAGGGCTTCGTCTTCGACTACCTCTACGACGAGCCCCAGGCGGTGGCAAAGGAGCTGGCCTCCGAGCGGACCCCAGAGGTCTTCCTGTTCGACCGAGACAGGCAGCTCGTCTACCACGGCGCGATCGACGACTCGCGGGACGAGGACCGCGTGAGCCAGCACTACCTGCGCGACGCGCTCGACGCCGTCTTGTCGGGGCAGGAGCCCGTCGTGAGCGAGACGCCGCCGGTCGGTTGCACCGTCAAGTGGAAATGAGCGCCGCACGAGTGCGCAGCGGGGCGGCCGCGATCGCAGCGCCCACGGCAAAGGCGACGATGTGCTCCGAGTCGAGCACGCTGGGTGTTGGCTCGCCGCGGACGAGCCAAGCCACCAGGCCCGTGCCGAGGCAGACCAGGACCACGCCGAGCTTCTCCGGCCATGCCCCACGACGGCGGAGCCAGCAGCGCGCCGCCGCCGCACCGAGCCACGCGGCGAAGATGGCCGACACGCCGTAATCCTCCTCGGACAGGAGATTGCTCACGGTGTCCCGGTCGGCCAGGGCAAGCGCGCCGATGGCAGCGTAGAGAACGAGCGTCGAACCGGCATGCCCGATTACAGCCGATAGCCAGAGGACTCGCGAGCCACAACTCCACAGCACCGCGAGCGCCACCACGATCAGCGACATCAGCGACAGCGACAGCGGGCTCTGCGCCACCGGCGCACTCGTGAGGATGAGCCAGATCCGGCCGTCCCAGAAGCTGTCCGGGGTCGATGCGATCGTGCTGAGGGAGAAGACGCCGGCCCGTTGCGCCAGCGTCAGCGCCGTGACTGCCGAAGCAAAGCCGACGAAGATCAAGGTCGGTCCGAGCTGCCTGCGGTGGCGCACGAGCGCACCGTACCGGGCCGAATCGTGCGCTAGGTGGACCGTGTGTTCGACGGCGTGACGATCACGCGCTCATGCGCGCGAAGGTGACCACGACGTCGACCAGCGACACGAGATCGGCGCTCTTCCGGAGGTAAGCAGCTGCTCCCGCCTCGAAGGCACGGGACTCCTCTGCCTCATCATCCGCCGTCATGAGCAAGACAGCCGGTCCGTTGGGCAGCTCGCGCATCCTCCGTGTCGCCTCGATGCCGTCGAGACCGACAATGGCGACCTCCATCAGGACGAGCGACGGCTTGAGCGTTTCGGCGAGGTGGAGAGCCTCGTCCCCGGTCGAGGCGATCCCAACCACTTGAAACGCTTCGTGCACCTCGATCGCTACCCGCAGCCTCTCGGAGAAGCGGCGGTCGTCGTCTGCGATCAGGATGCGAGTGCGGTCCGCTGGCGGCGGCGGATGGAGCGGCACGGGCCGAAGTCTGACACACGCCTACCTCCGTTCAACTCCCCGAAAGTGAGGTATTCAGGTCACGGTCAGTCCGAGTGTCGGGTCTAGGCACGCCGCTCCGCCGGGACCACGCCGTGGAGGTGGGCCCAGCGGCTCGCCTCCGTGCGATTCGTCACCTCGAGCTTCTCGTAGACGTTCGAGAGGTGGAACTTCACGGTCTCCTCCGTTACCCAGAGAATCCGAGCGAGTTGTGCGTTCGAGTAGCCCTCGACGACGAGTTCCAGGACCTCGAGCTCGCGAGGCGTGAGGATCTCTGATGCCTCCCTGGCCGCCGGCCCACTTGCGACCTCGCCCAGCGGCCACTCCTTCGCGAGGTAGATCGACCGCTCGAACGTCTGCATGATCGCAAGCTTGAAGTCGTCTGCTCGGGCTGACTTCAGCACGTATGCGGCAGCGCCTGCGGCAAAGGCAGCCTTGATGGCTCGCGGGTCACCGACGCTCGACCAGACGACTACCTGAAGACCGGTTACTCGGTCGCGCGCCTGTCCGACGCAGTCGAGGTCATCGCTATCCGAGCCGTTGTCGATTCCGGCAACCAATAGCTGCGGCTCGTGTTCCTCGACCAGCTCGACTGCCTCGTGGGCCGAGGTTGTCCTGGCACTCACCGCCACTCCGATCGCCGGCAGGACAACGTGAACGAGCGAATGAAGCCAGAGCTGCGAGTGGTCGAACACGACCGCGCTGCGCAGTGGCTCCGGGGTCACGCCGACCCTTCCCTCACTGCCGCCGTTCCACGGCGAAGCAACGTCATTGCACAGACGACCCCTACTTGGGTCGACACCGTCCTCTCCCAGAACTGGCTTGGAAACCGGCATCAACATTAGGAGAGGCAAAAGGGTTTGTCAACAGAAAAACGTGTCGGTCGACAGGCATCTTCGAAGCTTGCTTTGAAAGGCGTTCGCGCTGGGTTATCCTTCCCCCGGGAGCGAGGGCTTGCGGCACTCCCCGGCTTGGAAACCTAGGGTCGCGCCGCGGCCCGCTCCCGGCTAATCACGGCCCGATTCGGTCGCCACTCGCAAGCGTGGTTCCCGCCGTCAGCTCACATCCTCCACGAACGGGGAGGTGGTCTTGACCGCCGCCTCTCACTTCCATCACCCTTTGGCGGAACCGGGAGAGTGCCACCCGATCACGGCGACGGATCGAGACTCGTGGAACTGGGCGAAGCCTTCAGGCGGATCGTTGGGCAACACCTATGGCTCATCGCGTGCTTCGTGGTCGCCGGCCTCGTGGCCGCCGCACTTGTCCATCAAGGTGCGAGCAAGACCTACACGTCATCGACGCGGCTCGTCCTCGATACGCAGGATCCGAAGTCCAGGAGTGAGGCTGCGGCAATCGCCGACACCGGCCAGGCGATCGCAACGAGCCCAGCGCAGGTTCGGTTGGCTCTCGGCCGAGCTCACGTTCGCCGCGACCCGCTCGGAGTAGCGGCGAACCACGTCTCCGTCCGGCCGCTGGGCACATCAGGCGTGCTCGAGCTGGCGGTCAGCGACCGGGACCGGCAGGCCGCGCAGGCCATTGCGAATGCCCTGGCCGGTCAGGTGATCAGTACGCGGCGCCACGTAAGCGACGGCGAGCTCCAACAAGTTCTCGGCACGATCAACCAGCAGCTCGACGATCTCGATCGCGCCATCTCCAGCCTCGACGCTCGGGTCGCATCCGGCAGCGCACAGACCAGCCAAGCTGCCGCCGCGCAGCGTGACGTTCTCGTTCAACGGCGGGCGACGCTCGAGTCTGACCGAGTGAGCCTCCTGTCGAACGCGGCGTTGAGGCCCACGCCGTCCGTGATCAGCACGGCGACGCTGCCGGGCCACCCGGGCACCTCGGGCGCGGCACCCATACTGGCCCTGGGGGCGATCCTCGGCCTGTTCGCGGGCCTCGGGATCGCAGGGCTGATCGAGATGATCCGTCCCACCCTCGTCGGCGAGGACGCCCTTGCCCGAGAGTTCGGCACGCAGTCTCTCGGCACGTTGGCCGGCGCTCCGGACGAGGCGTCGGTCCTCGACTCGCCGCAGCTGAGGGATCGCATCAGAATCGCCGGCGAGGCGGCGGGAGTCCGCTCCGTTCGGCTACTCGGGGTAGGTCCGTCGTTCGACTTGAGACCACTGGCGGGTTCGCTCGCTCACCGCCCCGGTTCCGAAGCCGGATCTCCCCGAGCGCCCAAGGGCCCGAGTAGATCGAGCGCGCGAGCGCGAGCGGTTCCCATCAATGTGTTCGACCCGCACACCTGGTCACCCAACGGCGCTGGCGCCGCTCTCGTACTCGTCCTGCCCGACGCGCTCAAGAAGAACGAGATCACCGACGCCAATCGTCTCGTGGCCCTGAGTCGGCTGCCTGTCCTCGGGGTGATCACGTACAAGCGCACCCGCTCGC
>Ga0207675_100001905_pt1 | contig 20811 bp, 19 predicted proteins | sample KBSSwiS42_FD_184305 | JGI IMG/M metagenome (GOLD analysis project Ga0207675, IMG submission 184305) | Switchgrass rhizosphere microbial communities from Kellogg Biological Station, Michigan, USA - KBS Switchgrass S4-2 (SPAdes) (version 2) | ecosystem: Host-associated > Plants > Roots >...
CACCTGGATGCGCCCGTTGTTGCCGTAGACACGCAGCCACTGGCCGGCTGCGACGCGCTCGGACCAGGTGAATCGCGTGCCTTCGCGGCCCTGCAGGTCTTGGGCGGCGAGCGGCGAGGCGAGCACGCACGCGGCGACAAGCGCTGGTGCGAATCGAAGAGTCATGGACGGTTGGCTCCGGAAGTGGACTGCTGGATATGACAGGCAGGAGCAGGCCAGGGTTTGAGCCTCAAACAGGCTGTAACCATCGGTTTTCACTGCTTTGGGATAACGTCGAGCGGCACCCGCGCCCCATACGGCGTGGACCGCGCCAACACGTGAAAGTACCCGTACGCCGCGTCCGCAATCCGGCGCAGCGCCTTCATCCCCTCATCGGCATCGCTGTAGTTCACCATCCCCACCACGACATATGGCCGCCCCGGGAGGTCCACGAGCCCCCACGCCGTGTTCACGCCCTCGATGTCACCGGGCTTCCAGGCGACCCGCACGCCTTCGGGGACCGACGCCTCGATTGGGCCACCCTTCGGGATCTCGAGCAGCTGGCGCAGCTCGCCACAACGCTGCTTCGACATGGGCAGCTCGCACTTCGCGATCTTCGCCATGATCGTCGCCGCTGACGCAGGCGTAGCGATGTTCTCGTTGCCGGCGACGCTGTCGCGCGGCCGGATCATCTTCCGCTGCAGCTTCACGTCCGGTACACCGAGGGCGCGCGTCGTCGCGTTCACCTTGTCGATGCCGACGCGATCGATGAGCATGTTCGTGGCCGTGTTGTCGGACACGGTGATCATGAACATCGCGAGGTCGCCTAACGACAGCTCGCTCGTGCCGTCGCCGAGGTTCTGGAGCAGGCCGCTGCCGCCGGTCCGATCCGCCAGACGAACGGGCACACGCGTCGAGAGCTTGAGCGCGCCGGTCTCGTCCTGGCGGTAGAGCTCGATGAGCAGCGGGATCTTGATCGCGCTCCCCTGCGGGAACGTGAGCGTGTCGTTGACCCCGATCCGTTCACCGGTCGCCAGGTCGATCACCTGTGCGCCGACGACGCCCTTGGTCTCGTCGGCAATCTGGCGAAGCTCCGTGCGAAGCTTCGCGGCGAGAATCGCGCGCTGCGCCGGTTGGGCAACCGAGACGCTCGGCGCCGCGGAGAGCATCAGGGCTGCACCACACGTCGCGATGAGGCAGCGCCTAACGCCGATCCGGCGACGCATCGCGCTGGTCACCAGTTGAACCCCACCGCGGACCGCAGGACGTAGCCGTTGCGTGCCGGCAGCGGACGATCGGCCGCACTCGCGAAGTTGCTTCGGGTCGCCCGAAGGATCGGCCCGCCGCCAACGGTGAGCTGCCAGCGGGCTGCCGGCGGCGCGATGGCGAGCGTCGGCCCGGCCATGAGTCGGGCGCCGCCGTCCTTCTCGGTCGGGTCCCAGAAGCCTTCCAGATCCTGGCCTACCGCCTCGACGCTGAGCGTCACGCTGGACCCGAGCTTCCGGCCGGCACCGACGGTGGTGATGAGATCGACCGCGTCTCGCTCGCCGGACATCGGCTTCTCGAGCATCAGGTTCCCGTTGATGAGCGACCGCGATGTCGTTCGCCCCACGCCGAATCGCGCGAGCATCACGTCGGTTCGGCTGTATTCGCGCGCATAGCCGAGACCTCCCGCGATTCGAACCGACGAGCCAACCGACCGACTGTAGAGGACCTCGGCGCGAGGCGAGACCCGCATGTCGCTGCCGACCGTCGATACACCGGTTCGCGCGAGCAGCGCGAGCGACGAGCCGATCGTGGCACGCACCCCGATCGCCTGCTCCAGTCGATCGCCGGCGACGGGTTCGAACGTGCGCTCGCCGTATCCCAATTCGTAGTAGCCGTACGCCGCGGCCGACTTCGACGGTCCGGCGGACGGCGTGACGCTGAAGAGGAGTGGAGTCGCCTGTGCGCCCAGCGCGCCGGAAAGCATGACCAGGCTTACCACAAGTGATGAAGTCCGGATGAAATCCATGATGCCGACCTCTCCGCGTGAGCCTTCCCGATGCCACGGTGGGTGCAGATTTTCGGGTTGGCGGGTGTCCTACCTTATACCGTAGTCCCGCAGATGAGGGTAGACTGACCTCGGCAACAGATTCTTCAGCGATTCAAGGAGACGTCGTGAGCGCTACACAGGAACGCGCCGCGGTTTCGAGTGAGAGACGGGAGGCACCGGCCGAGATCGACTCGGCGCAATTCCGGGCCGCGGGACACGCGCTCGTCGATCGGCTTGCCGATCTGCTCGGCTCCATATCTGACCGACCCGTCACGCCGCACACGACACCGAGCGCCATTCGTGCGCGTCTGGGCGATGGGCGGCTGCCGGAACAGGGAAGCGATCCGGCCGCGCTGCTCGAGGAAGCCACGTCGATCCTGGTCGATAACTCGACGTTCAACGGTCACCCTCGCTTCCTGGGCTACATCACGGCATCCGCCACTCCGATCGGTATCCTGGGGGACCTCCTCGCCGCTGGAATCAACGCGAACGTCGGTGCATGGCAGCTCGCGCCCGCGGCCAGCGAGATCGAGCGCCTCGCGATTCGTTGGATTGCCGACTTTATCGGGTTCCCGACGTCGTGCGCGGGACTGTTCGTGAGCGGCGGCAACATGGCGAACATGGTCTGCTTTCTCGCGGCGCGAACCGAATACGCGAGACGCGCAGGATGGGATCTCCGCACGAAAGGGATGAGTGTGGATGGAGCGGCCAGGCTCACGGTGTACACGTCTGCCGAGACCCATACCTGGATTCAGAAGGCGTCCGAGCTGTTCGGGCTCGGCGCTGACGCCGTTCGCTGGATCGAGGTCGACGACGAGCAGCGCATGCGCATGGACCGACTTCGCGAGCGCATTGCCGAAGACCGCCGTGCTGGGTATCGGCCGTTCATGGTGATCGGGACAGGTGGCACCGTCGGGACCGGCGCGGTCGATCCGCTGCCGGAGATCGCCGCGCTGTGCCGGGCCGAAGGGGTCTGGTTTCACGTCGACGGCGCGTACGGCGCGCCGGCGGCGCGCGTGCCTGGTGTGCCGCCGGAGCTTGCCGCGTTAGGCGAGGCCGACTCGGTGGCGGTGGACCCGCACAAGTGGCTTTACGCGCCGCTGGAGGCCGGTTGTGCGCTCGTGCGCGAACCCGAGACACTGCGTGCGCCGTTCTTCCACAAGCCGACGTACTTTCACTTCGAGGGCCTCGCGGAGGATCCACCGATCAACTTCTACGAGTGGGGCCTGCAGAATTCCCGCGGCTTCCGCGCGCTCAAGGTGTGGCTCGCATTCCGACAGATGGGCCGTGCGGGCTACACGAAGATGATCGGGGACGACATCGCGCTCGCACGCCGGATGTTCGAGCGAGTAGACGCGCATCCGGACCTCGAAGCCCTCACGTGTCGGCTGAGCATCACCACCTTCCGCTACGTGCCACCGGACCTGCCGGCGTCGCTATCGCCTGACGAGCGCGCACAGTATCTGAACGACGTGAATGAGGCGCTGCTCACGCGCCTTCAGGAAGGCGGGGCCGTGTACATGTCGAACGTGGTGATCGACGGCGTGTTTGCGTTACGCTCGTGCATCGTGAATTTCCGAACGTCCGCAGCCGACGTGGACGCCATACCGGAGATAGTGGCGCGTGAGGGGCGGCTGGTGGCTGCAGGCATGCGCTCCTAGCCGGTTTTGCGGATCTCGAACCGCCCCGCCGCGCCTCCCGGATCCGAGGTGTACCGCCACGTCCCCACGATCGTATTTCCGCGGAATACACCGTGGACCTCGACGAGCCCATGATCGACCGTCGGATTGAGCGTCGCGCGCATCGAGTCGTCGCTTACCGACCAACCGAGTGCTTCCTGCGTGGAAAGCGTGAACCCGAACCGGCCGAAGTCGATCTCGAACGTGCCGGGATGCACTGACCGCGCACTGGAGGTCGTCGGCGACGCGTCACCGACCGGATTGAAGTGAAGCCGCGCCGCCACGGCGCGCGCCGAAGGCCGCTCCGGGAGCCTCCACGTCGAATCGAGAGTGAACGTCCCCTCCCATGTCCCGGAGATGTCCCGCGCGACGGCGAGGCTGTCGCGTAGCTCCAGGTCGGGCGAGGTCTGAGCCCTGAGGCCGAGCCCGGTGAAATCGGCTACCAAGCCGAGCGCAATCAGTCGAATGAGCCTTCTTCGGGTCCGCACCATGGCGGACGCTAACGCAAGGGATGGGCTCGCGTCCCAACGTCAACCCCTATAGCAGGATGAGACCCTGACGAGCGCCGATCGCCACGGCCTCGGCCCGCGAGAAGGCGTCGAGCTTGGTGAGAATGGACGCCACGTGCGTCTTCACCGTGTGCTCCGAGATCCCGAGTCGCGCCGCGATGTTCTTGTTCGCGAGCCCCTCGGCCAGCATCCCCAGCACCTCGATCTCGCGCCGCGTGAGGGGCTGCGTTGGCGGACCGACCGATCGTGTCGCCGGGCCGCGCGTTCCGGACACGAGATCCACCGCGAGATCCACGGGCAGCGTCACGAGCCCCGCGGCAGCCGCCTCCACCGCGGCCAAGATCTCGTCCGGCGTCGCGTCGCGCGGGAGGACGCTCCGCGCGCCGGCGCGCAGCGCCTCCGCGGTCCATGCGAGCGATGGAGCGTCGGCCAGGAGGACGAACGACGGGGTGCGTGGGACGGCATCCGGCGACAGCGCGATTCGGGTCATCACGTTAGGCACCGCATCGGCGCTCGGCTCGACGGCGAGCAGCACGACCTGTGGCTCGTGCGTCTCGATGTCGTCGGCGAGCGTGTCGCCGGATGTCGCGGCAACAATGGCGAGGGAGGCGCTCCTGGCCAGGAGCGCCTCGAGCCCCGCTCGCACGACCGGCGACCCGGCCGCGATCAGCGCCCGGATCACGCGGCGCGATACCCGGACCTGGTGCGTCGCGCCTCGACCTGATCGAGAAAGCGCGAGACGGTCGTGGTCGGGACGGCGACGCCGAGCCCGCCGGCGATCAGGGTGTTGACTCCCACCACCCGACCGCGCGCGTCGGCGAGTGGCCCCCCCGAGTTGCCTGGCGCGAGCCGAATGTCGGCGCGGATCCAGCGGGGCGCGCCGCGCCGCGTTTCGACCGCGTGGACGATGCCTAACGCGAGCGCGCCGGTGATGCCCCACGGGTGTCCGAGCGCGACCACGACGTCGCCGGTGCGGAGGTCGGTGGGGTGGCCGATCGCCGCCGCGGTGAGTGTGACCTTGCCGGGATCGATCGCGATCGTCGCCAGGTCGCGCCGCGGGTCGTGCGCCGTGACGGTGCCGTCGAGCTCGCGCCCATCCCACAGCACGACCGTGGCGTGCTCGGTGCGGGCAACGTGCGCGTTGGTGACGATCAGCCCGGTCGCCGACCAGATAATGCCCGAGCCGGCACCGGCACCACGCGTCCGAACCTCGACGACGCTGCGCCGAAGTGTCGACGCCAGCGCCTCGAGCTCACTGCCTAACGGCCCGATCGGTGCATCGATCATCGGCCCCTCCTGGCGCCGCGCGCGTCACGCGGCTCGCGCGGCCGCTCGCCGATCGTGATCGAGACGTTCTTGGACTCACCCGCTCGGATGATGCCCGTAGCCAGCGTCTTGCCGATCTGATCGCCTCCGAGGAGGCTGAGGACGTCCGCCGCGTCGCCGACGGGCTTCTCGGCAACGGCGATGAGTACGTCGCCGATCAGGATGCCTGCCTTGTCGCCGGGCCCGCCCGGTTCGGCGCTCACGACCATGAGGCCGATGTCGTTAGGCAGCGAGAGCTTCTCGACGAGGGAGGCCGGCAGACGGACGGCCTGCATGCCGAGCCCGAGGTACCCGCGCGCGACGCGCCCCGTCTTCACGAGTTGATCGACGACGCGGTTCACGGTGGCGACAGGAATCGCCAGAGCGGCGCCACGAGAGAGGCCGGACGTGTTGACACCGAGCACACGGCCGCCGGCGTCGACGAGCGGACCGCCGGAGAAGCCGTCATAGATGGACAGGTCGAGTCGCACGAACTGATCGATGGTGCCGCCGTGCCACGTGCGCCACTCGCCACCAACCGTGCTGATGACGCCGAGGCTCGCCGTGACGGCGGTGCCGGGGCGTCCAAGGGCGAGGACGAGTGCGCCAACCCTGATCGCCGACGCGTCGGCGAGCGAGGCGACCGGCACCTTGGCTTCGTCGACCTTGAGGACGGCCAGATCGGTGCTCGGATCGCGGCCGGCGAGAGTCGCGGCGACCGTCGAGCCGTCGGCGAGCGCGATGGTGATGTCTTCCTCGCGCTGGATCGTGTGATGCGCCGCGACGATGATGCCGGGCCGCCAGTGGACGCCGGACGCGGGGATACGTCGCCGGGCCTGAATCGCGACGACGGACTGGCCTGCGCGGTCGACGGCGCCGGCGAGGTCGTTTGAGAGGGATTCGAGAACGCCGCCGGTGGGTGGCGTGGTGGTCGATGGTCCAGCCATGGGATCTCCCGTGTTCGAGGCGTCGTGTTTTCGAACGCCTACCTGAGCGGAAGAATGCGATGGGAGTTTAACGGCGGGGATCGCTCGATTGGCTGAGGCGAGCATCCCGAAAGAGAGTGATTGGCCTCGCGAGAAAGCAGACGGGAGACAACTGAAGACGGTAGACGGCAGGAGGCAGATGGCAGATGGCAGATGGCAGATGGCAGATGGCAGATGGCAAAAGAAACGTTGCCTCTTTGCCACGTACCACCTGTCGCCAGTCGCCAGTCGCCTGTCGCCTGTCGCCTGCCGCCTGCCGCCTGCCGCCCGCCGCCCGTCAACAGGAGGTCCTTAACGATGGTATAGAGCTTTTGTCCAACCGGGCACGTACCCGACTCTCGATCTCCACCCGTGGAACTCAGGCTTCGTCGCGCCGCCCTGGCCGCCGTTCTCGCGCTGCTCGCACTTACCTCGTCGCAATCGAGCGCGCAGGTCGGATCCACCACCGACATCCTGACCGGCACCGTCACCAATACTGCGGGCGCACCAATCCCGGGCGCGACCGTCGAAGCGAAGTCCTTCGACACCCAGGTCACCCGCCGCGCCCGCACGAACGCCGAGGGACGCTACACCATCCTCTTTCCTGACGGCGGCGGGCAGTACCAGATCACCGTCAAGTTCCTCGGAATGGCGCCGGCGACAATGAACGTCACCCACGTCGCCGACGAGGACCGGCTCGTCACGAACTTCCGCCTGTCGGAAAACCCCACCGAGATCCAGGGCGTTGTCGTACGCGCGCGGCAGACACCGCGCGACGCTGGCGATCGCCCAACACCCGGCTCCCAGGAACGAAACCTCACGCCCGAGCAGTTGGCCCGCCTGCCGATCGACCAGTCCGACCTCGCCCTCCTCGCGACCCTCGCGCCTGGCGTCGTCGGCATCGAGGCCACCGATTCCACAGCGTCCGCCTTCTCGGTCGCAGGCCTGCGTCCCGACGCGAACAGCGTGACGCTCGACGGGCTGACGTTCGGTGCGTCCACCATTCCGCAGGACGCCGTCCGCAACACCCGCGTGATCACGAGCAGCTATGACGTCGCGCGCGGGCAGTTCTCGGGCGGGCAGATCGCGTCCACGACGCGCAGCGGCAGCAACTTCGTGCAGGGCACGTTCAACTATTCGCTGCGCGACCAGCAGCTCGCGTGGGAAGCCGGGAATCCCACCGCATTCAATAGCGGCTACACGCAGAACCAGTTGAGCGGCGGCTTCGGCGGACCGATCGTCAAGGACAAGCTCTTCGTGTTCGCGTCCGCGCAGGCGCGGCGGAGAACCGACGCCGTTCCCTCACTCGTGAACGCCGACGCCACCACGCTCGGCCGCGTTGGCGTGAGCCGCGACTCGGTGGATCGATTCCTGTCCATCGTGCAAGGCTACGGCCTAACGCCTGACGCGAGCCTCGTGGACAACCGCGATGCGGACAACTACTCGGCGCTCGTGCGCGTGGACTTGCTGGCGTCAGCCGGCCAAACCCTCACGCTGCGAGGAGACTTCCGCGGAACGGGGCAGGATCCCACTCGCGTGGGCACGCTGTCGCTGCCGCAGACGGGTGGCAACCAGAAGTCGAGCGGCGGCGGCATCATGGCGGTGCTGTCGTCGAACTTCGGGGGGCGGTTCATCAACGAGCTTCGCGCCTACGCGCAGACGGACCAGCGTCACTCCGACCCGTTTTTCCTCGTGCCTGCCGCTCGCGTGCAGGTGAACTCCGATCTCACGGACGCGCGTTCCATCACGACGCTCGCGTTCGGGGGCAACGCGGGGCTTCCACAGCGATCGCTCACCAGGAGCCTCGATATCTCGAACGAGCTCTCGTGGCTCGAGGGGAATGGCGCACATCGCATCAAGCTGGGTGCGCTGTTCAGCGGGTCCCGCTTCTCGCAGGACGTGACGTCGAACCGCCTCGGCACGTACACGTTCAATTCGCTCGAGGATCTCGCGGACAATCAGCCGTCGATTTTCACGCGTACACTCTCGCCGGCCATTCGCGTTGGGACGAGCCTGAACTCCGCGCTCTACCTTGGCGATACGTGGCGCAAGTCGCGGTCGCTCCAGCTCACGTACGGCGCGCGGCTCGAGCATACGCAGTTCGACGGCGCGCCAACGTACAATCCGGAGGTCGAGCAGATCTTCGGCTACCGGACGAACGAGATTCCCACGGAAACCCACGCGAGCCCGCGGGTGGGATTCACGTGGGTGCTGGGCGGCAGCGGAGCGGCCGGCGCTTTCGGGGGTGGCGGGCTTGGTGGGTTCGGCGGTGGACGTGGTGGGCGAGGCGGTGGCGGCGGCGACGGAGTCGGCGGTGGAAACAACGCCAGGCCTAACGCGAATCCGTCCGCCAGCGTCCCGCTCATCATCCGTGGTGGCATCGGAGAGTTCCGGAGCGTGATTCCCACGTCACTCTATTCGGGAGCGCAGAACGCGACGGGACTCTCCGAGTCGGAATCGCAGCTCTATTGCATCGGCACGTTCGTTCCCACGCCGGACTGGAGCATCTGGTCGGGTGACGACGCTGCCATCCCGACGACCTGCACCAACGGAACGGTCAACACGCCGCCTATCACCGCTCGCCCGAACGTCACCGTCTTCGACCGGAACTTCGCCGCGCCGAGGGCCTGGCGAGCGTCGTTAGGTGCTCAGCGCCGCGTGTTCGATCGGATGCAGCTGTCCGTGGACGCGAACGTTGCGCGCGGTGTCAGCCAGTACGGTTTCCACGACCTCAACCTCGACACCACGCCAAAATTCACACTCGGCGCCGAGGGTGGGCGGCCGGTGTTCGCGAATCCGTCGGATATCGTACCGGCGACCGGCGCCGTGTCGATCATCTCGTCGCGCATCGCCCCGCAGTTCGGGCAGGTGATCGCCGTCGGCTCGGACCTGCAATCGGAGAGCGAGCAGCTCATCGTCTCCGCACAGGGGATCACGCGTGTCGGCGCGATCTTCAACATCTCGTACACGCTCTCGCGGGCGAAGGATCAATCGTCGGCCTCCGGCGGCTCGGCCACCGGCGGGTTCTCGGCAGCAACCACCGCGGGCGACCCTAACGTGCGCGAATGGGCACCGAGCAACTTCGATCGTCGTCACTCGTTCGTGGGAACCCTGACGTATCCCTTCAACGAAGGGCTGGAGATGACCGCGATCGGCCGGCTGTCGTCAGGCGCTCCCTTTACGCCGATGGTGGCGTCGGATATCAACGCCGACGGCGCGCGCAACGATCGGGCGTTCATCTTCGACCCGAACGCCACCGCCGACACGAGCGTCGCGAACGCCATGCGACGCCTGATGAGCCAGAGTGACTCGCGCATTGCGGACTGCCTGCAATCGCAGATCGGCACCGTGGCCGGCCGCAACTCGTGCACCGGGGCATGGCAACCGTCCCTCGATTTTCAGGTGAACTACCGGCCGTTTGCGTTTGGGCTCAACCGTCGCCTCATGTTGTCGCTGACCACGATCAATTTCCTTGGCGGGCTGGATCAACTGATCAACGGCCAGAAGAACCTGCAGGGTTGGGGCACCTCCCGCGTGGGTGATCCGACGCTGCTCTACGTGCGCGGGTTCGACCCCGTGACCGAGCGCTATCAGTATCAGGTGAACGAGCGGTTCGGCGCGCAGCGCAGCGGGCAGGGAAGTGTCGTGCTGCCGTTCCAGATCGGGTTCCAGGCACGCTACACGATCGGGCCAGATCGCACGCGCGACGCAGTGCGCGGGGCGCTGGCGCAGCGCGCCGCCGGCAGATTCGGCGGTCCGGGCGGAGCCGGTGGCCCTGGCAACTTTGCCTCGCGCTTCGAGCGCATCCTGCCGAACCCGATCACGCAAATCCTCGCGCGAAAGGACTCCATCGCGCTCACCGACTCGCAGGTCGTGCGCCTAACGACGATCCGCGATTCCCTGGACGCGAAGAACAAGCTGGTGTCGGACGAGGTCAAGTCGGTGATCGAGAAGGCGGGCGCCAACCCGGATCCGGGGGCGTTGTTTGGTGCGCTCCGGCCGAAGCTGGACGAAGGGCGCGCGAACGCCCAGAAGGCGGTGGCGGTGGCGAAGGGGATTTTGACGGCGGAGCAGTGGGCGAAGCTGCCGGAGCGGATCAAGAACCCAGGTCAGCAGGGTCCCGGGGCTCGCGGGCCCCGCAGTCAGTGAGTTTTGGTCCGTTCGGGGCGAAACCATGCGTCGAGGCGACCACCCGAACCGGTAGTGCTGGCCACGGCTTTTCAAACGAGGTCAGAGTCGTTTGAATTTCAAATGACTCTGACCCCGTTGAAACGCGATGCGCTACCGAACGTTCGGCCGGCTGGGCTGGTCAGTGAGCGAAGTTGGGTACGGAATGTGGGGGCTCGCCGGCTGGACCGGCTCCGACGATGACGAGACTCGTCAGGCCCTCGAGGAAGCCGTTAGGCTCGGCTGCACCTTCTTCGACACCGCGTGGGCGTACGGCGACGGGAAGAGCGAGCAGATGCTTGGCGAGCTGATTCGCGCGCATCCGGACCGCCGTCTCTACACGGCCACCAAGGTGCCGCCGAAGAACCGCACATGGCCGTCGCGCGCCGACTTTCTGCTCGACGAGGTATTTCCGCCCGACTACATCCGCGAATACGCCGAGTCGAGCCTCGAGAACCTCGGGCTCGATTCGGTCGACCTCCTGCAATTCCATGTGTGGGAGGACGCGTGGGCACGGGATGACCGATGGCAGCGCGTCATGGAGGACTTGAAGCGCGAGGGGATGATCGGCGGCATCGGTATCAGCGTGAACCGATGGGAACCCGAGAATGGGATCGAGACGCTCCGCACGGGGATCGTCGATGCCGTCCAGGTGATCTACAACATCTTCGACCAGGCGCCGGAGGATGAGCTGTTCCCGGTGTGTCGGGAGCTCGACGTCGCAGTGATTGCGCGCGTGCCATTCGACGAGGGCTCGCTCACCGGCACTCTGACGCGAGACACGCGGTTTCCCCGGAACGATTTTCGGCACGTGTACTTCGGTGCTGAGAACCTTGGACCAACGATGGATCGGGTGGACGCGCTGACTCCACTCGTGCCCGACGGGTCATCGCTGCCAGATGTCGCGATGCGGTTCATCCTGGCGAACCGCGACGTTGCCACGGTGATTCCCGGGATGCGACGTCCGAAGCACGTGCGAGCGAACATCGCGACGAGTGATGCGACGCCGCTCGATTCGGAGCTTTTGAGCGAGCTGCGCGCGCATCGCTGGGACCGACGTCCGGCGACGTGGTCGGCCTGAAGGGCCTCTGATTGGCCCCCGCTACGACCGGCTGTTGCGCCGCCTAACGGCGGCCAGTGCCACGGCCGCGATCGCCGCGACCGCCGCGCCGGCGACCGCGCGGCCGACAACATCGGGAACCGGTGGCGGCACGTACAGCACGCCGGAGCGATCCGCCACCGCAGGCTGACGGACGTACCGGCCGCGCGAGGGTACCGCGAGGTGGCGGAAATTCGCGGCCAGCTCGTCGAGCCCGCGCTCGAGCCGCCTGCCGCGCATCGCGATCCCGTGACCGGTCACGACGACGCTCGGATGCAGCTGCGCGAGCCTTTCCACGGATTCCTCCGCCGCGCCCCAGTCCATGGTGTAATACGCCGGCGGGCCGTGCACCTCGGGCCGCTGCGCCAGCACTGCCGACAGCGATTCCTGCTTGGTCGTGACGAAGGCGTCACCAGCCACGAGCGCACGGTCATAGTCGCGGAAGAGCGACACGTGGCCCGGCGCGTGTCCGGGAGTGTGAATCCATCGCCATCCCCCGATCACGGGCAGCGCCCCGTCCGCGGGCAACGACAGGACCGACGTACCGAGGTTGATGGGTCTTCTCGGAAAGAAGCGCGACATCGTGGCCAACGCGCCTCCGCCGACGGCCGGGTCCGGAGGTGGATACGACGATCGGCCGGTGAGGTACGGCATCTCGAGCTCGTGCGCGTACACGGGCACCCGCCAGCGTCTGACGAGCTCGCGCACGGACCCGACGTGATCGAAGTGTCCGTGCGTGAGGATGATGGCGTCCGGTGTCGCGTCGGGACCGTAGAGCAGCTCCGCCGCGTTGAGGATCCGTGATACGCTTCCCGGGAGGCCTGTATCGACCAGGAGCCACGGCCCGTCGTGGCCGTCGAACGAGCCGAGGAATGCCACGTTGACCATTCGGTCACGCAGATACGCCAGGCCTGGCGCGACTCGAGTCGGCTCGTCGGTGGAGCTCCTCAGGTCGACGAATTCATCCGTTGTCATATCCGGCTGGCTAGGGGTTGGCTTGTCGTCGTCTGATCGGGATAGTGACGCCGAGACAACAGCAAAAAGCGGGCAGAGCGTTAGGTCGGGCAAGGCGGCAGCGTGAAGGCCTCGAGCGTCGTCCTCCCAGCCGTCGTCGGATCCGTTACCACGATAGTGGTTGCCGTGCCCGCCGCCAGGCTCGGCACCGCGATGTCCTGCAACAATGTGGTTTGCCCCGTGTTCGTCAGTCGAACCATGTTCGTTTGCTCCGCCGGGACCGTGAGGAACGGCGACGCCGAGTTGCGCGTGACCGCCGTAGCGTTAGGCGTGCCGAGCGACTCGGCAGGATTGACGTAGATGTCCCACGTGCCCGCGCCCGGGCTCGCGTCCGTCGTCGCGTTGACGATGCGAACGCCCGCTGTGTTTGCGCCGGACGGCGTGAACTGGTCGTCGAGTGTCGCGAACGACGGCGCCGAGTCGGTGCCCGTCACGAGCACGGTGTAGGTGTTGCCCGCCGTGAAGGACGGGGTGAAGCCGGTCAGGTCGCTCGTGCTCCCTGCCGCTCGTATCGAGAGCTGTGGGTTCGCGTCGTTGACTTTCATGCACGTGGTCGCCGCCCCGAACGGGATATTGCCGTTTCCGCTGCCAACGGTGCCGTTCTGTGCGACGTCCAGCACCAGGGTGCTGCTTGCGTTGAAGAAGCGGACGGTCGTGTTGGCGTTCGGTGCGGCGATCGGATTATCGCTGTCGCTGCACGCGGCCACCGCGGCAGCGGTGGCGAGCGCGAGTACGGAAGCCGTAGCGCGTGGTTGCACGGTCCCTCCGGAGCTAACTGAGTGCGCACATTCGTGGCCTTGCTTCGCGGTGCCGCTCCGCACATATCGAACCCCGAGTGCCAACCTTATTAGGAGCCATGACCCGCCGGGGCTTCCGCGTGCATGCAGTCGCCGTTCGACCGAGCGGCCCGACTCTGCCGTTCCCTGGCGGTCTCGTCAGGTCCGAAAACGTGGAGGACGGATGAAGACAATCGCTGCCTTGTGTGCCGTCATTGCACTGGGCTCGCGCGTGACCGGGGCGCAGACGCTCGACCTGCGCCGCTACCAGATCATTGATCTCACGCATCCGCTCAACTCCAAGACTCTTTACTGGCCCACGTCGCCCACGGGGTTCAAGCTGGACTCGCTGTCGTACGGACCGACGCCGGGCGGATGGTTCTACTCGTCGTTCGCGTTCTCCGCACCGGAACACGGCGGAACGCACCTCGATGCGCCGATCCATTTCGGCGAAGGCCACATGACCGTGGACCGCGTCCCGCTCGATCGCCTCATTGCGCCAGCGGTCGTCATCGACGTCACGGCGAAGACAAAGGCGGACCAGGACTATCGCCTAACGAGCGACGATGTGCTGGCGTTCGAGCGCGCGCACGGGAAGATCGCATCGGGCACCATCGTGCTGCTGCGAACGGGGTGGAGCTCGCGGTGGCCCGACAAGAAGAGCTATCTCGGCGACGACACCCCCAACGACGCCACCAAGCTTCATTTCCCGAGCTACGGCGTCGAAGCGGCGCGACTCCTGATCCAGGAGCGGCGCGCCGCCGCGATCGGCGTGGACGTGGCGTCGATCGACTATGGCCCGTCTGCGGACTTCATGGTGCACCGCATTGCCGCCGCGGCCGACGTGCCGGGGATCGAGAACCTCACGAACCTCAACCAGCTGCCGGCGACCGGCGCATACGTGTTCGCGTTGCCGATGAAGATCGAAGGGGGATCGGGAGGCCCCGTCCGGGTCGTCGCGTTGATCCCGAAGCGCTAGACTTCGCCAGACACATCAGGAACTGCCGGGCGCGTTGGGAGTACGCCTAACTGACCGCTCGCCGAACGACACTGAACGAACCAGGACTCGATGACGCAACCGGCGAAGAGCGCGGCGCCTTACGACAGCCCCCGCGCAACGATCTTGTTGGCTCTCGCGCTCTCGGCGACGCTCGCCTGGGCGTGTCACCAGGGGCCGCCGCCCGAGACATCGGGAATTCCGGGGTTCGAGCCGACAATTCAGTCGGTCCCCATTGGAAAAGACGAGCACTTTTCCGTGATCGACAGCAACGAGGTCGTCGTTGCCTCACGCGACCGGTCGCTCATCGGCGGCATCTTTCTGCTGATCGACGACGCGCAGCTCCCCTATCGCCGGTACTTTCAGAAGCTGCCCCCGCGTACGGCCGTGGCCATGCTGCTCCAACCCGGGGACAGCATCGCAATGGATAGCGTCATCCGCGCGAGCAAAGCCCCGATCGTCGTGTACGAGCACGTGACCATCCCGCGCGACGCCGCGGGTAACCCGCTCCCGATCGCGCGGTTCCTCGTGGTGTCAGTTCGGAACAAGGTGGCGCGCAAGTGGGTGTTGGCCGAGGACACGGCAGGCGGCCCCCCGATTCCGGACTGGATCCTCGCCGGCGCCACGCAACTCGTGACCGGTTTCCCCTCGGCCGGCGCGCGGAACGCTCAGCTGGCGTCCCAGATGAACGATCTGATCCCGATCGATACGCTGATAAAAATGTCGATCAATGAGAACGCGATCCCATCTGGGGTATCGGGCGACGTCGGCCTCGGAGGACTTCAGCGAAGGGACCAGCGAGGGCGGCCGGTGGGGTTGCCGCAAACGCCGCCAAAGCGGTTACCGCGGGAAAACGTCGCCGCGCTCGAGGCCGCAAGCCTCATGGAATTCATGTGGGCGCGTGAGGGCCGTGGCATCGTCAGGCGTATCGCCGAGGTCACGCGTCGCGGCGAGCCGCTGAGTGTGGCGCTTGCCCAAACTCAGTCGCTGCCTCACGACGTGCCGGGGCTCGAAGCGGCGTGGAAGGCGAGTCTGGCGCCGCCGAAAAACACGGACAAGAAAGGCGACAAGAAGCCGCCCGAGAAGCCGAGGGGGAATAAGTGAAAGTGGGCAGTGGACGACCGCGTCCACTGCCCACCACCGGCTCGACGGATCACCCGATGTTCGAGTGACCGCCTAACGAATCGTTCGCTCGGGCGTCAGCCGACCTTGAACTGCGTCGTCATCCCGTGCTGGACATGGGGCTTCCCGTCCTTCGCGTCGGGCACGAAACAGATCATCCCGTACTCACCCGGTGCGAGGTTCGCCTCGAAGAACGTGTTCTTCCCCTTCACGAACGCCGGGATCCCACCGATCGGCTTCCCTGGCGGCGGCCCCTTCATGTCGAATACCCACTTGCCCACGTCCTGGATCGTCTTTCCCGGGGCGAGCTGGATCAGCACCACCTCGTGTGGCTGCGCGGCGGCGTTCTCCACCTTGATCATCTGCCTGCCCGCGACGAGCGGCTTCGAGAGGGTGAACGTGTAGTCGCTGAGAGTCAGCGTCACATCCGCCGTGGGTTCGGCCGTGTTCGCGTTCGCCGACGGCGTGACAGTGAGGGCGCGCATCATCCCCTTGGCCATGTGCGGGACGTGGTCCGGACCTTCGACGAAGCAGACCACCGCGTAATTGCCCGGCTCGAGCACCTGCATCGCGGTCGTCGTGGCGCCAGGCGCAGGCGGATTCACGCCGCCGTACGGCACTCCCCACGCCGGTGGGGGGCCCTTCTCCTTTGTCGCCGCCTGAAAGTCCGCGAAGGTCTTGCCCTCCTCGAGCTTGATCAGCTGCACGTGATGGAGCTCCTGACCCGCATCGGTCAGATGAATCATGGTGAGTCCCGCCGGAATGGTGTCGGGACCCTCGAACGAAAACTCCTTGGCCGTGAAGCTGACCATGTTGGGGGTCGCGGCCGACGCGGGGGTCGATGCCGCCGCGGCCGCCTTCGAGGCGGTATCCGTCGTTTGAGCTTCGGGCTTCGTGCAGGCGCCGAGTGCGAGCAGGGCAGCAATGGCGGCTGTTGCATGCATGGCGGACTTGCTCGAGACGCGATTCATGTTGGTGACAACTCCCAGGGTTAAGTGGACCGATCTGTCGGGCGCGGTGTCAAAACCGCCGGACCCCTGACGTATCGGCTTTCATGAGCGGGCTCGGAATGGCCCGACGAACATGGCGCATAGCATCGGGGCCGCAACCCCCGACGAACCCCTGCGCCGAACTCCGGGTCGGCAACCCCGGACGCGTGTCGCTTGTCTCACAATGAGCAGGACGCGGCCTTTCCAGACCGTGAACGGTCGATTCTCCCGATCCCTCTCACCCCGTGACGACCTCACTTACCGACCTTCAGCTGGCGATCATGCGGGTCCTCTGGGACCGCGCGGAAGCCACCGTGGTGGAGGTCCAGACTCGCCTCCGGCCGGAGCGCGACCTCGCGCAGACGACGATCGCGACGCTGCTGTCGCGACTCGAGAAACGCGGCGTCGTGGAACACCGGTTGGACGGCCGGCAGTTCGTCTATCGCCCGCTCGTGACCGAGCAGGAAGTGCGACGCTCGATGGTCTCGGAGCTCACTACACTGCTCTTCGACGGGAGTCCCGAGGCGCTCATGAGTCATCTGCTGCGTTCTCGCGAGATGGCCCCGGGCGACCTCGATCGCGTCAAGCGGATGATCGCCGATGCGGAGAACGGCGGAGCCCACAACGGCGCCGCCGTTTACGAGTCAGCTCGGCGAGCAGGTAGCGGTGATGCTGCCTGACCTGCAGACCGTCGTCCGGCTCACGGACTCCACCGCCGGGTGGTTGCTCACCTACCTCGTCCACAGCACGGTCATCCTTGGCGCGGTGTGGCTCATCGCCTCACTCCCGCGGGTCGGCGATACCGTTCGCGAGATCCTGTGGAAGTCCGCGCTGCTGGGCGGAATCGTGACCGCCACGATACAGACCGTGGTCGCTCGCGAGCCGCTCGGCGGCCAGCTGCGCCTCGCCCCGCGGACGACCGGTTTCTTTGTGCCGGCGATGCGCGTGGTGGTCCGAAGCGACGTCCTGGACGCGCACCCTCGAGTCGTGCTGATGCAGCCGGGTGGGACGCGGTGGACCAATGCGCTGATGGTGGTCTGGCTCGCGACATCGGGCGGTGGCCTTCTGCTGCTCACGTTAGGCCACGCGCGAGCGCTGCGGGCGTTGGGGCCGCGCACCTCGCTCCATGGAACGCCGATCGGCCAACGCCTGCGCGAGCTGCTCGCGCGCGCTGGCGTAGACCGACCCGTGGAGCTCACCTGCGCGTCGGCACTCGCGAGTCCGGTTGCGCTCCCCGGCAACGAGGTGTGCCTGCCTCGGCGCGCGCTGCTCGAGCTCCAGCCCGAGGAGCAGGACAGCATGCTCGCCCACGAGCTCGCCCACCTCGTGCGGCGTGATCCGCAGTGGCTCGTGCTCGCCCGGGCGATCGAGATGCTGTTCTTCTTCCAGCCGCTCAATCGCCTGGCACGGCGCCGAATGCAGGAAGTGGCGGAATATCTGTGCGATGACTGGGCGGTCGCCCGAACCAGTCGGCCGGTGATGCTGGCGAAGTGCCTGGCTGCGGTGGCGGAGTGGGTTGGGCGCGCGCCGAGGACGACGACGCCGCGGCTGCATCCGATGTCGGCGATGGTGGATGCGGGCGGGTCGCCGCTCGTCCGCCGCGTTGGACGCATTCTGGGCGGGCGCAGGGCACCGAATGCTGGGACGTCGCGCATCGCGTTTGCGGTGAGCGTGTGTGCGCTCGCCGTCCTCGCGGGTGTAGCCCCGCGCGTGTCGGTAGCGCATCCGGCGATGATGGCGAACCGATTTACGTTCCTGCGAACGGTGGTGCGGGAAAGTGGCGCCGTGACCGACCGGGACGTGCTGTTCGTTTTCCGAACGCCGATGGGTCCGGTCCCGTTCGATGCTCTCTTCGAGCGAGGTCTGCCGCTTCCGGCGCCCTAACGCCTCGGCCTAACGTTTGCGGAGCCGGCAATGAGCGAGGGCACTCTGGACGAACGGCTGCCCGCGTCTCATTAGTGATGCCCGCTCATGCCGGCCGCTTCCGACGCGACCTGCTTGCGTACCTCGACAGGACCGGGCAAAAGCTCACAGCCGCTGAGGCGGCCGCCGTCATGGCTGCCCCATCAGCTCAGTCGACTGCGCGAACGACGCGGAGGGTTCCGTGATGCGTATCCCACACACGATCCGGCTCGGCACGGGCCTGGTGGCGATGGTCGGCTCGATGGCAACAGTCGTCGCGTGCGGGGGCGGCGAGTCCCCCTCGGAGACACCAACCCCGACGCCGGCGGAAGTTACACTGACCCTCACGCTCACGACGCCTAACGCCGGAGACGGCGGGATCCTGTTCACCGTCTCGGGGCCGAGCATTCTTGGCGTCACGGCCCGCTCGGGGCTGGAGATGACCCAGCGCACCACCACCGACAACGGGTTGACGACAAGCACTGTTCTCGTGCGCGGTGGCCTTACGAGCGGACCGATCGGGTCGATCACCGTTCGCGGGGCAGATGCCCGTGCCGCGTCCACGACGCAAGTACAGCAGGTCGCCGCGGGAGCCAGCGGCGGCTACGCGCAGCGAGTGGATCTTACGGCCTACCGACTCACGACTGGCCAGTGAGGGTGGACACCGCCCGGCGAAGGTCCCATCTTCGCCGGGTCCTTCCACCCTCGCCATGACTCAGCCAACAGCGTCCGGAAGCGGCGCCGAATACGAGGCGCCCTCCACCATAGAGCCGAAGAAACCAGAGAAGGCATCGCTGCTCGATGACTTCATGGACATCTTCTACGCGCCGTCCGCGGTGTTCGCGCGGCGCGCGAACGCGAGCTTCTGGATCCCGCTGCTGATTGTCTCCGTGCTGCTCGGGGTCATCTTCTTCGCCAATCGCGATCTGATCGACCCGATCATGGAGGCGGAGTTCGCGCGCTCGATGGCCAAGAGCCCCCAGGCTCAGCAGATGACGGCCGACCAGATGGAAACGGCGCGGAAGTTCGCCGGCACGCTCGGGATGATCTTCGCCTTCGCCGGACCACCGATCGTGATGCTGATGCTCGGCGTCGTGATCTGGATCGTCGGCAAGTTCTTCGACGCCAAGCAGTCCGTAAACGCCGCGGTGGTGGTCGCCGTGTTCTCGTACGTGCCGCGCGTCGTCGAAGGCGTCGTGAATCGCGTCGAAGGGCTCCTCATCGACACGTCGAACCTCAACAGCCGCTACAGCCTAACGCTGGGACTCGGCCGCTTCTTCGATCCCGACACGACGTCGCCGATCCTGCTCGGTCTCATCGGGCGGATCGACGTGTTCACGATCTGGATCACGGTGCTGATCGCCATCGGGTTGGCGGTCACCGGGAAGATCAGCCGCGGCAAGGCCGCGATCGCCGCGGCGATCGTATGGCTCGTCGGCGCACTCCCGACGCTGGCTGGCGCTCTGCGCCAGTGACACCGCGGGCGGTCATCGCCAGCCGGAGCCTCCGGCACCGCTGGCGATGACGCTCGCTCGCGCTCTGGATCTCGCCGGCATCTTCGTGTTCGCCGTGAGCGGTGCGCTCGCGGCGGGCCGGAAGCGGCTCGACCTGCTCGGGGTGTTCGTGCTCGCGTCCGTAACCGCGATCGGCGGCGGCACCATCCGCGATCTTCTGATCGCCCGTCACCCGCTGGTCTGGCTGAGTGACGCGACCTACCTGTTCGTGATCATGGTGGCTGTCGCGATCACGTTCGGGTACGTGCGATGGCGTCGCCCGCCGCTCGCGTCGCTGCTCGTGGCGGACGCGCTGGGGCTCGCTCTGTTCAGTGTTGGCGGCGCGCAGATCGCAGAGAGCGCCGGGTTGCCGGCGATCGCCGTGGTGGTGCTCGGCACCGTGACAGGCGTCGGTGGCGGCGTGATCCGCGATGTACTCAGCGCGGAGATCCCGTTCGTGCTGCGACGCGGCAACCTCTATGCGAGCACAGTGATCGTCGGCGTCTCGGCGTATGTTGCACTCGAGCTCGCGGGTGTTGCGCGACAGACAGCGTCGCTGGTTGGCATGGTACTGATTGCCGCCGTAAGGCTGGCGGCAATTCGCTGGGAGCTCGCACTGCCGGTGTTCGAAGTCAACGAGTGAGTTGGGGACTAGGGGACTGGGGACTCGGCCGGGAAGCCATTAGCGCCGAGGAGCCTTCCTCTGCAGTAGGAGCCCCCCGGCCGAGTCCCCAGTCCCTAAGTCCCCAGTCCCTCCTTCAGATGTCATGGAGAGATGAT
>Ga0207675_100001907_pt1 | contig 20799 bp, 13 predicted proteins | sample KBSSwiS42_FD_184305 | JGI IMG/M metagenome (GOLD analysis project Ga0207675, IMG submission 184305) | Switchgrass rhizosphere microbial communities from Kellogg Biological Station, Michigan, USA - KBS Switchgrass S4-2 (SPAdes) (version 2) | ecosystem: Host-associated > Plants > Roots >...
CGATCCCGCCGTGCTGCTGATGAGCGGCGGCACCACCGGCACGCCGAAAGGCGTGACCGGCACGCACGGCGCCTACGTCATCGCCGGCCTGCAGATCCGGAAATGGAACGAAGCGGCGCTCCGCGGCGCGGACGACGTGATCCTGCTGCCGCTGCCGATGTTCCACGTCTACGGCAACGTCGGCGTGCAGGCGCTCTCGCTGATCTCCGGCTGCGCGATCGCGCTCGTCCCCAACCCCCGCGATCTGCCCGACCTCATCGCCACCGTCCGCCGCGTCAAGCCGACCTTCTTCAACGGCGTGCCGACGCTCTATATCGCGCTCCTCAACCACCCCGACGTCCGCAGCGGCAAGGTCGACTTCAAGTCGATCCGCATCTGTTTCTCCGGCGCGGCGCCGCTCCTGGCCGACACCAAGGCCCGCTTCGAGGCGATCACCGGCGGCCGCATCGTCGAGGGCTACTCGCTGACCGAGGCGATGATGGCGTTGTGCGTCAACCCGGTGCAGGGGCCGAACAAGCTCGGCTCGGTGGGGATGCCGCTGCCCGACGTCGTCGTCCGCATCTTCGACGACGCGGAAGGGACGCGCGAGGTCGGGAACGGCGAGCTCGGTGAAATTGCGATCAGCGCGCCGCAGCTGATGCTCGGCTACTGGAACAGCGACCAGGAGAGCGCCAACGTGCTGCGCGAGCACACCATCGACGGCGTGACCAGCCGGTATCTGCACACTGGCGATCTGGGCTACCTCGACGCCGACGGCTACCTGTTCATCGTCGATCGGAAGAAGGACCTGATCAAAACCAGCGGCAACCAGGTCTGGCCGCGCGAGATCGAGGAAGTGATCGCGTCGCACCCGGCGGTTGCCGAGGTCGGCGTCGCCGGTGTGAGCGACCCGAGCAAGGGCGAGGCGGTGCGCGCCTGGGTCGTGGTGCGCGCCGGCGAGGCCGTCACCGAGGCGGAGCTGCGGGCCTTCTGCCGCGACAAGCTCGCCCCCTACAAAGTGCCCGCGAGGGTCGAGTTCCGCACGGAATTGCCCAAGACGATGGTCGGCAAGGTGCTGCGCCGCGCGTTGAGGGACGAAGCGCAGTCTTCGTAGGGGCGGAGCTTGCTCGCCCCCGGCGCGGACCTCGATCCGTCCGCGCCGAGAATAGTCGCCGCCGAGGGCGACTAAGTTCTGAAGGTCGCCCGCCTGCCGCGCCGCGACGAACAAATTTCGCCACTTTCGAGGGCTTTCGATGGCACGCCCGTGGCACGTCCGGGGGCGTCACCCGATTTCGTCAACATCGGCCGGGACCTTCAAACCATGCAGCCACACATGCGCGCGCGGAACGACTCGCAGGACGCCAAAGCAGACGCCGCCGAGAGCGCCGGCAAGAGCGCCGGCAAGCCAGGATGGCTCCCCACCCTGGTCGGCCGGCTCGGTTCGAAGAACGCGGAGCCGACGGCTCCGAAGCCGGACGCCGACCCGCTGCTGGCGTTTCCGTCGGAAACCGCGCCCGCTGCGCCGGCGCAGCCGGCCAGGATTGCGGCGGTGCCGGCGGCGAAAAAGAATCAGCCGATTCGCAGCAGTCGGAGCAAGCGACGGTCGATTCTCGTCGCCGCCCTGATTGCGGCCATCGCCGTGCCGAGCCTCGGCGTCGTCGCGCTGCGCCGCTTTCCGCAAATGCAGTTCGGCGTCGCTGCGGCGACGACCGGCAACCTGACGATCGATTCGCGGCCGGCCGGCTCCGACGTGCTGGTCGACGGCGTCGCGCGCGGCGCCACGCCGCTCAAGCTCGCGCTGCTGCCCGGCGCGCACGTCATCACCATCCGCCGCGACGGCGACGAGCGGGTCGTTCCGCTGACCATTGCCGCCGGCGCTGACGTCACTCAGTACTTCGAGATGAAAGCCATCGAGCCGATCGCGGTGACCGGCGGCCTGTCAATCGCGTCCGATCCGCCCGGCGCCCACGTCGCCATCGACGGCAAGCCGCGCGGCGTCTCGCCGCTGACCGTCTCCGATCTTCCGGCGGAGCCGCACAAGATTACGCTGACCAACGACGCCGGATCGGTCGAGCGCACCATCGCGGTTGCCGCCGGCAGCACCACGTCGGTGATGTTCGCGCTGCCGAAGAGCTCCGGCCCGGTCGGCGGCTGGCTCGCGATCTCGGCGCCGTTCGACGTCGAGGTGGTGGAGAACCGCGACGTCATCGGCGCCAGCGGCGCCACCCGCATCATGGTCGCCGCCGGCCGTCACGATCTCGTCCTCTCCAACGCGTCGCTCGGCTACCAGGAGACGCGCAAGGTCGACGTCAACGCGGGCCAGACGACGGCGATTCGAGTGGACGCGCCGAAGGCGGCGCTGAGCGTCAACGCGCGGCCCTGGGCCGAAATCCTCATCGACGGCGTCAACGTCGGCCAGACGCCAATCGCCAACGTGCAGGTCAGCATCGGCTCGCGCGAACTGACCTTCCGCCACCCGCAGCTGGGCGAGCGCAAGCAGAACGTGGTGATCACCGCGAAGGGACCGAACCGCATCGCCGCGGATCTCACGAAGTGACAGCTCAGTGAAGGAACAGGTCATGAGAAGGACGATCATCGCCGGAATGCTGCTGTTCGCCGTGCCCGCCGGGCTGCGGTCGCAGGACCTGCTCAGCGCCGCCAGGGATCAATACGCGTCCGCGGCGTACGAGGATGCGCTGTCGACGTTGAGCCGGATGGATACCGCGGTCGCGCCGGAGGTCGCGCGCCAGGCCGAGGAGTACCGCGCCTTCTGCCTCTATGCCCTCGGCCGCACCGGCGAAGCCGAATCGATCGCCGAGTCGATGATCCGCCGCGAGCCGCTGCTGCGGCTGGAGGCGGCCGATGCGTCGCCGCGAATCGAATCGATGTTCACCGACGTGCGGCGCCGGCTGCTGCCCTCGCTGATCCGCGAGCGCTACCGCACCGCGCGCGCGGAGGTCGATCAGAAGAGCTTCGGCACCGCCGAAGCGCCGCTCGCCGAGGCGCACCGGATGATCGCGGAGGCCGAGCGCATCGGCGTCAAGGACGATGGCCTGGCTGATCTCAACGTGCTGGTCGACGGCTTCCTGCAGCTGGTGCGATCGAATGCCGATCAGAAGCTCGCGGCCCAGTCCTTCGTCTCCGCGGCTGCGGTGCCGCCGCCGGCGCCGGCGCACGCCGCGGCCCGGCCCAGCGCGCCCGAGCGCGCCGATGCGACGCCGGCCGCCGCCCGCGCCGCCGTTCCTGCGGCCGCGGCCATCGCGCCGCGCGTCTACTCGGCGGTCGACGAAGGCGTGGCGCCGCCGGTGCCGATCGAACAGCGCATGCCGGCGATGACCACCGAGATGCAGCAGGTGGCGAAGGCGATGAAAACCCGCGGCATGATGGACATCGTCATCGACGAGAGCGGCCGGGTGGTCGATGCGACCATCCGCCAGTCGCTGAACCCGACGATCGACGCGATGATCATCCGGAGCGCGCGCACGTGGAAGTACCGCCCGGCGTCGAAGGACGGCACTCCGGTTCGCTATCTCAAGACGCTGCTGCTGGTGCCGTAGATCCGGGGGGTCCCATGTACGAGTCCTTTTACGGCTTCCGGGAAGCGGCGTTCGAGCTGACCTCGAACCCGCGCTTCCTGTTCCTGACCTCGCAGCACCGCGAGGCGCTGTGCCACCTCGAGTACGGGCTGTCGTCGGCCAAGCCGATCACGGTGCTGATTGGCGAGGCGGGCACCGGCAAGTCGACGCTGCTGCGCGCGGCGCTGCAGTCGGAGATGTGCCGCCACGTCAACTGCGTCTTCATCGACAACCCGACGCTGACGCGGCAGGAGTTCGTCGAGACGCTGGCGGCGCGGTTCGATCTCGGCGCCAGCGCCGTCGCCTCGAAGGCCAGCATGCTGACCGCGCTGGAGACGGTGATCCGGCGCCGCCACGAGCGCGGCGAGATCACGGCGCTGGTGGTCGATGAAGCGCAGGCGCTGCCGCAGGAGATCTTCGAGGAGATTCGCCTGCTCGCCAACATCGAGACGCCGACGCAGAAGCTGCTGCCGCTGGTGCTCGCCGGGCAGCCGGAGCTCGCCGAACGGCTCAACGAGCGCAGCCTGCGGCAGTTGAAGCAGCGCATCGCGCTGCGCTGCGAGCTGAAGCCGCTCGACCTGCCCGACACCGCGGCCTACATCGCCTCACGCATCCGTACGGCGGGCGGCGACCCGGCCAACATCTTCACGCGCCAGGCGGTGACGCTCATCCACGAACACTCGCGCGGGCTGCCGCGCCTGATCAGCGTCATCTGCGACAACGCCCTCACCTCCGGCTTCGCGCTCGATCAGCGGCCGGTCGACGGCCACATCGTGCTCGAGGTGTGTCAGGACTTCGATCTGAAAGCGGCCGAACCGGCGCCGCCGCGTCCGGTTGCGCCGCCGCCGGCGCAGAAGCCGGCGCAGCCGCAAGCGGTCGCGATAGCAGCGCCGCCGCACGCTCCGGCGCTGCCGCAGCCGGCAGCCGCGCCGCAGAAGACGGCCCAGCCGCTCGCGGTGGCAGCCGCCGCGCCGCCGGCCGCGCCCGAGAAGCGCGACGATGCGCAGCCGAAAACCGCGGCGCCCGTGACGGCGCTGCAGCCGGTGCGGGCGCTGATCGAAGCGCGCGGCGCCACGGTGCTGGGACTTCGCTGAGTTCGCGAAATTTACTGAATTCGGACGATTCGCTCGGACACCCGCGGGAATCGCTCGAATACCGCCGGGTCGTGGCCGGGGATGACCAGCCGCGGCTCGCTCGCCAACCCGCGCATCCGGTCCTGCGTCCGCAGGTTCGAGGCGGCGTCGAGCGTCTGCGCGACCGGCAGATGCTTCTCCAGGTTCTCGTAGAGATACATGTTGTCAGACGCAATCACCGCCACGCGATCGCGCGTGCGCACGGTGATGAACTGCGACGCCCACGTGTGCTTGCCGCCGATGCCGAACCCGATCCCCGGCAGTGACGCGTCGTCGTCACCGCGCACCAACGTCACCTTGCCGCCAACATTCTTTTTGACCACCTCGACGACATCGTCGGGATCGATGCCGCCGTGCGTCCGATCCGACTGCCAGGCCTCGCCGGAGTAGTAGTCGTACTCGTCCTTCTGGATCCAGATTCGCGCTGCCGGAAACAGATCGATGCCGCCGGCATGGTCCCAGTGCATGTGCGTCAGCAGCAGATCGGTGACCGCCTCCGGCTTGATGCCCAGCGGCGCGATCGCCTCTGACGGCTTGACGTAGTCGACGACGGCAAACTGGCGGAAGTACTGCTCGCGGTGAAAGCCGGAATCGACGATCGCGATCCGCCCGCCGCCTCTCAGCACCCAGATCATCATCGCGATGTCGAGGCGGCGCTCGCGATCGGCGCCGGCGACCAGGCTCGAGACGCGAAAGCCGGCGATGGTCGCGAACCGCACGGCGTAGACCTCGTAGGTTTCGCCGTCCGCCGACACACGTGGCGAAACCAGCGCCAGAAGCGCCGCGATTGCCACCGCCGCTGCCTTACTGCCTCGACCCACCTGCCCCACCCGCCTTCCCAGCTGCCCCACCAGCCCTCTTGTAGTTCGTCGGCACTCCCACCGCCTCCGCCGGCGCGCTGGCCAGCCACTTCCGCAGCTCCGCGGTCGGCGACGCAATCACGACGTTGCGGCGACCGTCGACGATCGCGTTCAGCCCTCTGGGGCCTTTCTGATCGATCGCGCGCGTCATCCAGCCGTACTCGAGAGGCGACGCGGAGAGCACGTCGCCGGCGACGCTGACACGGTAGACGCCGTGCACCGGCAGCAGAAAAGGTCCGCCTTCCTCGCCGCGCACCTCGGTGAGATCGAGCCACGTGGCGTCGCCGATCCTCGTCAGGTTGCCGTGGAAGTTCCGTGTCGCGAAGCGATCGGTGTAGGCCACCTTGTAGGATCGCCATTCGGCCCGTTCGATGGCGACCGACGTCTCCTCCTCGGCATTGACCCAGTTGCCGACCAGCGCCTGGTCGAAGACGACCGAGCTGTCGTCGTAGACCGGCTGCAGCGAGACGACGACGCAGGAAGAAGTCAGCAGCGGGAGGCAGAGAAGCAAAGCGATGGGCGCGACAGCACGCATCTCCTGACCTCTGAGTCTCCGTGACCCCTGAGTCTCCGAGCTAAGTCAGCTCAGAATTGCCGGTTTCGGGAATCCAGATCCACATCACCGCCGCGAGCAGGAACGCGGCGCCGGCGATCGTGAACGCGACGCCGAAGCCGCTGGTCGCCGCGACCGAGCCGACCGTGTAGGGCGCCGCGGCGCTGGCAATGCGCCCGAAGTTGTAGCAGAAGCCGGCGGCGGTGGCGCGAATCGCCGTCGGGTAGAGCTCGGCGACCAGCGCGCCCAGGCCGCTGAAATAGCCGGTGCCAAAGAAGGCGACGAACGGACCGAGCAGCAGGAGCGCGGTCGGCGCGCGCAGGAACCCGTAGGTCGGCAGCAGGACCGCGGCGGTGAGCACGTAGAGCATGTAGGTGCGCTTGCGGCCGATCGCATCGGCAATGAAGCCGAAGCTGACGTAGCCGAACCACATCCCCACCTGCATCGCGATCACGAACCACGACATCGTCGCCGACGACAAGCCGATGCCGCCCTGCGCGGGCGCGAGGCGCAGATAGGCGGGCACCCATCCGTTGAGGCCCCACCACGCGAACAGGCAGAACGAGTTCATCAGCGCGATCGCGATCGTCACCGTGCGAATCCGCGGCTCGAACAGCATGCCGAAGCGGCCGCGCTCTGCCGGCGCCACCGACGCCCAGAGCACCGGCTCCTCGACGCCGCGGCGGATCCACAGCGTGAAGAGCGCCGGCAGGACGCCGACGAAGAACACGCCGCGCCAGCCCCAGAGCGGCATCGCGATCATGTTGACCAGCGCCGCCAGCCCGTAGCCGATCGCCCAGGCGCTCTGCACGAAGGCCAGAGCCTTGCCGCGGTGCCGGGCGGGAAAGCTTTCCGACACCAGCGCCGCGCCGGTCGCCCATTCGCCGCCCATGCCGAGGCCGAGCAGGATGCGGAACACCGCGAGCTGCAGCGCCGTCTGCGCGAAGCCGCACGCGGCGGTGAAGATGGAGAAGATCAGCACCGCGGCCATCAGCGCGCGCTTGCGTCCGATGCGATCCGCGATCACGCCGAAGGCGATGCCGCCGGCCGCGGCCGACAGGAGCGTCACCGAATTGAGGATGCCGGCCGTTCCCAGCGACAGCCGCAGGACCGGATCCTCGATCAGCGCCGCCAGCACCATTGCGTAGAGCATCACGTCGAACGAGTCGAGCATCCAGCCGAGCGACGCGGCGACGAAGGCGCGGCGGGCGCGGGCGTCGGCCTCGTGCCACCACGCCATCGGTCCCGACTTCTCCGCGGTCAGCGTCAACGGTGCGGTCATGCAGCTCCTATGGCCTTCACTGTGACACCGGCGGCCTCGAAGCCGGCGCGAATTCTCGCCGCCAGCTCGTCCGAGCCGCGCGTGTCGCCGTGGACGCAAATCGTGTCGGCCTGCAGCGGCACCACCGAGCCGTCGATCGCGACGACCTGTTTCTCTTTCACCATCTTCACCGCGCGCGCGACCACCGCCGCGGGATCGTGGATCACCGAGCCCGGCTTGCGCCGCGACGCGAGCGTGCCGTCCGGCTCGTAGGCGCGATCGGCAAAGACCTCAGCGGCGACGCGCAGCCCGGCTTTCCTGCCGGCATTGAGGATTTCGGAGCCGGGCAGACCGAACAGGATCAACGAGCGATCGAACGCGGCCACGCCGCGCGCGATCGCCTCGGCGAGCTCGACGTTCTTCACCGCCATGTTGAAGAGCGCGCCATGCGGCTTGACGTGCTGCAGCTTCACGCCCTCGGATGCCGCGACGCCGGCGACCGCCGCGACCTGGTAGAGGACCATGTCCTCGGCCTCGGCCGGCGTCACGTTCAGCTCGCGGCGCCCGAAGCCGACGAGATCGGGGAAGCCTGGATGCGCGCCGACGGCGACGCCGCGCGCTTTCGCCAGCCGCACCGTCGCGCGCAGCACGGAGGGATCGCCGGCGTGAAACCCCGCGGCGACGTTGGCCGAGGTGATCGCGTTCATCAGGCCGTCGTCGTGGCCGATCGTGTAGGCCCCGAACGACTCGCCCATGTCGGAATTGATGTCTATGCGCATGGCTTCGCTGGTGCGCGTGTCGGCAGGTGGGGCGGGTGAGGCAGGTGGGGACATCCGGGGGTAATCAGCGGCGTTCCAGCAAACCCGCGCGCCATGCCCCGGCCGCCGAAGAGATTTCTGGTTTCCCCACCCGCCCCACCTGCCCCACCAGCCCTACCTGACGACACCCGCCGCTCCCGCCTCCTACCGCCCTCCGGCGGCGGTGCTGTTCGTGTCCGCAGCCGCGCGGGGCGGTTTTGGCGGTCTTGGGCGGTTCAGGGTCAGGGCCACGCCGTTCCAGAACACATCGACCTTGCGCTCGACTTCGTGCCGCCCCTGCACCAGGTACTCGAGGATCGCCTTGTCCCACTGCAGGCCGGCGTTTGCCACCAGCTTCAGCCAGTCGCCGCGCGCGGTCTCGTCGGGCGCTTCGGTGACGCCGTCCCATACCGTGACGTTCGGGTTCCTGGTCATGAAATCCTGGCTCTGCGGGTTGGCGCGCGCCCCCTTGATCGACTTGTAGATCAGGACGCCGTTGGTGAAATCGAGCTTGAAGTTCTTCTGATCGAAATCGAACGAGTAGCGCTTGTAGCGCGCGTAGGCGCGCTCGTTCAGCGCCACCGTCGCCGGCGCCGCCTTGACGAAGTCGGTGATCATCCCGAGCAGCTTCATCTGCTCGTCCTTGTGGCGCGGATAGCGCGCGTCGTCCAGCCAGCCGAACCCCGGCATCCACCAGCCGCGCATCGTCCAGTAGTCGCGCGTTTCCACCGACCGCGTGCGCACCCACGCCGCATACTCCGAGAACATCTGCACCCACTCGTGGGTCGGGTAGCCGTGCGGGTTGAGGAAGACGTCGGGCAGCCAGGTGCGCCAGATCTTCGGACGGATGCCGCTCTCCGGGTAGATCGGGTCGGCGTCCCACTGCGCGCTGGTGACGTCGACGCCGAGCGCGCCGAGATACCCGGCGTGCAGCATGTGGGTCGGGTTGGTCTTCTGCAGGTCGTAGGCGAGCTGCGCGCCGTCGGCGTTGGTGATCGGGTGAACGACGACGTTCACCTTATTCAACTTCTCGCGGTACGCCGGGTCGGTCAGCAGCAGCTCCGCCATCTTCAGGACGTGGCTGGTCGACGACACCTCGTTGGCATGCTGCCGCGCCGAATAGACGATGGTCGGCTTCAGCGTCGTCTGCTTGGCCTGCGACCAATGCGATGCCGTCACCTGCGGCATCAGGTCCATCGCCCACACATCCTTGCCGAGATACGACTGGCCGACCTTGTAGACCGTCGCTTCCTTGAACGCCGACATCTTCGCGAGGATGTCGTACGCTTCCGGCGGCGGGATCGGCGTGTCCCACTGGACGAGCGGCGAGCCGGGCCGCGGCGCGCCGCCGCCGGCGAGATACTTGCGGATCTCGGGCAGCTCCGCCGGCACGCCGTTCGGTTCGAGCGTCGCGACGAGCTCGGAGGCGGGCTTGTCGTGCTCCCAGGCCGCGGTCACGCGGACGGTACCGAGCCCCGGGTACGCCAGGGCGTCGCGATACAAGCCGGCGGCGCGCAGCCGCGCCAGGTTGCCGATCACCGCGACCGCCTGCTCGGCCGACATGATCGTGCGATCGACGCGGAATTCATCCGCGCGCTTGACCAGTTCCTGCCGCTCGTCTTTCTCCGTATCGACCTTGACGCGCAGGTCGAGCCGATCGATGCCGTCGCGTCCCGCGCGAACCAGCGCCGCGATCGTCTGCGGCCGATCGACAGCAACTTTCGGGATGTCGAGCCGGGCTTCCCCGGCGCGGCCGTCCCGCTCGACGTACTCGACGACGACCGACGGCCGCGGCGCGTCGAAGCCGGTCACCGAGATCTTCGCGCGGCCAGGCTTGCCGTCGGCCTTCGCCTGCACCAGCGGAATCACCCGGCCCGGGTAAGCGAGGCCGGCGCCGCGGGTGAAGCGCCCCATCACGTCGAAGAAGTGCAGCGTGTTGAAGTAGATCTCCTCGTGCAACGCCTCCATCGTCGAAATCTGTTCCTGGTCGATTGGCAGGCGGTAATCGGGCTCGCTGAGCGTCAGATCGACGGTGAGCTCGCCGAAAAACGGCGCGTCCTCGGGGCGCGGCTTGCCGCGGCCGAGCGCCATCACGTGATCGTAGAGCGCCGGCAGCGTCTTCGACTGGAAGCGATCCCAGAACCGCTCCGGGTCGGTGGCGATGCGCTCGTCGATTGCCGCGCGGCCGGCAACCTCCGCCTTCAGCCACCCGGTGGTGACGCGCACGCGCTCGTAATCAGGGAAGCGATCGAAGAACGGCCGCTCGACCAGCGCGGGCTCGAACGTCTGGTGAAACAGTTCGGTGCCGCCGCCGGTTGCGACGACCTCGTACGCCGGCGACCCGCTCGGCATCTTCTCGAACTGAATCCTGGCGAGATCGATCTTCAGCTCCGCGGCGAGGATTTCGTCGATCGGATAGATCTCCAGCAGCCACCGCGTCGGCGCGTACATGCCCTGCTGCTTCCACCCTGAGGGCGGGCCGATCTCCGCGAACTTGATCGTCAGCCGATCGACCGGTTTGCCCGCCAGCGCCGGACGGACGACGTCGTAGAGCCAGCTGTAGCCCTGCTTGTATGCGGACAGCACGGTGACGCTCGTCGCCTTGTCGTCGGCGCCGGCTCTGATCAACTCGGCGCGCGCCTGCTCTTCGATCTGCCGGCGCACCTCGGGAGGCTCGCTGAGACGCGCCTGAACCACGACCGACGGACGCTTCTTGAGGTTGGGGATGACGCGGGTGCGCAGCTTCTGCCAGAACTCGTCGACCTCGGAGGAGACCTCGAAATCGTCGGCGACGATCGTGCGGCCTTTCTGAACATCGAGGTTCTGCACCTCGACGTTCAGGGACGGCACCGCGAAGAGCGCGGCCGCGTCGCGCTTGACGAGATCGGCGAGACCGTCGGCCGCCTTCTCGACGAATACGCGCACGCGCGCGCTCGACAGCTGCTTCTGTTTCAGCTCGTCGCCGATCTCCTGCAGCTTGTAGAGCGCCGTCGCCGCCTGCCCCGCCGGCGAGCGGCCGGCGACGACCTTCCTCACATCGTCTTCGACGTCGTCGAGCGTCGGGCGATCCTTGCCGCGCTGCCAGATGTGCGGCATCGTCTCCGCCAGCTGCTTCAGCGCGCGCTCGACGCCGGCGGCGTCCCCGCCGGTGACGATCAGCGCGCTCTTCTCGCCGAAGGCTTTCTTGACCAGCTGAATCAAGCCTTCGCCCGGCTGGAGCGACGGCGCTTCCCACTTCTTGTCCCTGGTCAGCTGATCGACGACGGGATGCGACGTGCCCGCGAGCACCAGGATCGGTTCGCTGTCGGGTGCGGTGATGCTCTTTGCCGACTTGGCCATCGGCAGCGCGACGCCGGTCGACTCGAGCCCGAGTCGCGCGCCGAGATCGATGAGGCCGCCAACGCCGTCGCCCTCGCCGCTCAGGACGACGTCGACACGGTCGGGGATGAGGTTGTTGTCGGAGTCCGCCAACGCGCCATCGATCGAGTAGAACGACGAGAGGTCGAAGTTCTCCTTGGCGCCGCCGCCGGGACGCCGCGCCGGCGGCTGCACTGCGGGCGCCGCGGCGTCGGATGCCGCCGGGCGCGGCAGGTCGACCGACACGACGCCCATGCCGGGCGCGCGCATACGGATCTGCACCGAGCCGACGCTGGCGTACGACAGCGGGCGCTTCGCGTCGCGAGCCGTGGTGGCCTTGAACTGGTTCAGCGCGACCTGCGCCTTGATCACGTCGCCGCCGCCGGCCATCTGCAGCGCCACGACGACGCGCTCGACCCCGTCGAGCGGAGCGGCGCCGCGGACGAACACGGCGGTCGCCACTGCGGAGGCCGGCGTCAAGCCTTTGCCGCCGAGGAACGTCTTCACATCGTCGGCAATCTTGTCGAAGGTCGGCCCCTTCTGGTCCCAGACGTACGGCAGATGCCCTGCCGCAACGACAGCGGCCGCGTTCAACCCCGCTTCGTCGCCGCCGAGGATCGCCACCGCCGGCCGGCTGCCGGCGTTGAACGTGGTGACGACGCCATCGCCAGGCTTGAGCGTACCGAGGCCGAGCGCCGCCGGCGTGAGCTCCACCGCGTCGAGCGAGCGCGCGCCGACGAAAATCAGCGCGCCGTCAGCGGCGATGTCCGCACCCGGACGGACCGTCGGAACCGGAATGTCCATCGCCGACGTTTCGAACCCGAGGCGAGCGGCGATGTTCGCCGCCGCTGCCAGCTCCGAGGCGTCGGGCTTCGCGGGCAGCACGATGCGCGCGTTGACGAAGTCGATGGCCCCGTCGCCATTGCGATCCGTCAGCGCCGTCCCTGGCTTGAAAAACTCTGACAGTGCCGCGGGAGTCGTTTCGAGCGCGGCAGACTGCGGTACCGCGCCAAATATTGCCGCGGCGAGCGCGGACGCCGCCGCTATTGCGAGTACGGGAATCAGTTGCTTCATTGCTACACCCTGACGGCGCTCACAAGGCGGGTAGGGCAGGAGGGGCTGGTGAGGCAGGTGGGGAAAACACTTGTCCGTTGCGCGATCTCACCCGCGGCGTCGTGCAAGCGCTCCTGCCCTCGCTGACAAGTCCCTACCTGCCCCGTCAAACCTACCTGCCCACCCACCTGCCCTACCCGCCCCACCTGCCCTACCAGCCCTCGCCGGGCCGACGCGCGGTGCTCAGAATTGCAGCCGCACCGCGAACTCGGCCTGTCGTGACGGCGCATTGATATTCGCCAGCAGCGACGTCGTCGTCCCGAAGAGCGGCCGTCCCGTGGCCGCGTCGTTCGCGCTGCCGATGTTGTTGTTCGGGACGGCGAAGTTCGCGCGGTCGAAGATGTTGAACAGCTGCGCGATGAACTCGGCGCGCGCGCCGCCGAAGCGGAAGAACTTCGAAAAGCGCAGGTCCACGTTGGCGAAGCCGGGGCAGTCCACCTGGCTGACCGCCGTCAGGCTGCGCTGCGTCCTGAACTGGTTCACCGCGTCGAGGTTGAGCGACCGGCAGCCCGACATCGGCAGGATTCCGGCGGGCAGGTCGGCAAACGGCGCGGCGATCGCCGAGGTACCCGAAATCGTGTCGTTGTTCAGATCGAGCCCGGAGGTAATCGGTCCGAACGGCAGGCTCGATCGGAAGTCGCCGATCGCCGACACCTGCGTGTCGAACGGCAGCGCGACGATGCCGCTGGCGACGAGGCGGTGGCGGCGGTCGGCAACACCCGGACGCTTCACCTTGGTGTAGCCGTAGTGATCGGCGAGCGCCGAGGTGAACGTGTCGTCCTCGGCTTTGCTCAACGTGTAGGACACGAGCGCCTGATAGTTGCGCGACATCCGCTTCTCGATCTTCAGCAGCAGCGCCTTGTACGTGTTGTCCGCCGTCGGCTGCCAGAAGTTGACGCGCGCGTACGCCGGGAAGGGACGCTGACGGGTGACCTGATCGGGGATGTTGATCTCCACCGTGTCGCGATCGCCGTATCGGAGCACGGTCGTGAAGTCGGCGGAGAGCGCCAGGTCGCGGGTCAGCAGGCGGTTCAGGCCCACGTTGTACTGGTGCGCGTACATGTTGATCTGGCCGTTGCTGCCGACGGTGATCGTCGGCGGCGTGTTGCTCAGGAACGACTCGCGCGTCCGGCCGCCGAACGGATCGGGATACGACGGGTTCTGAATGGTGATCGGCTTCGCCTGCGGCCACGTCAGCTCGTTGAAGTTCACGAGCGTCCGCATGTTGTCGTAGAAGAGCCCATACGCGGCGTGGACGTTGGTGACGCCGTTGTTGGCCGGATCCCACGCCATGCCGACGCGCGGGCCGAAGTTGTTGTGATCGCCGCGTCCGCTCTGCGGCTGCGGGAAGACGGATACGTCGAAGGGGAACGAGCCGTCGCGCCCGAGCTTGTCCTGAATCCTACCGAGCAGCTCCGGCACGTTCTCGTTGAACGATCCGGTCTGCAGGTCGTAGCGGATGCCAAGGTTGAAGGTCAGCCCCGCGCCGGCCTGCCAGTCGTCCTGTAAATAGCCGGCGTACACCTTGACCGGGATGTTCGCGTAGGTCGGCAGGTTGTTGGTGTAGAGCGTCGGCCAGGTCGTGCGATCGTTCGGGTCGTAGACGGTGTCGCGGGGAAAGGTCCAGCTGCCGAGCGGCGCGCCGGTGTTGTCGCCCTCGAACGGGATGTAGCTGAAGTCGAATCCCATCTTCCACTGGTGCGTGCCGCCGAAGGCGCGCATCAGGTAGGAGAAGTCGTCCTTCAGTTCCCACCGGTTCTCGGGCCCCATCTGCGCGTTGCCGCATCCGCCGACCTGGATGCTCGGGTAGTTGAACTGCGCCGTGCACAGCGGAAGGCGGGCGGTGAAATCGGCCGGCTCCCAGCTGCCGTGGCTGTTGGGCGGCGAGACCTCGTACTTCGCGTAGGCATACTGGAAGCGGAAGTCGTTGAGGATGCGGTCGCTGAGCACTGAGGAGTGGCCGACCACCGCCGATTTGCGCGGCACCGCGAAGTCGAAGCTGGCGCTCGGCGCCGTGCGTCCGCCGGCGGTGATGATTGGACGGTACTCGTCTTCGGCGCCCCAGCGGAAGAACAGGCTCTGCGTCGAGGTCAGCTGATGATTCAGCTTCAGGTTGTAGGTCCACCGCTCCTGCGCGCTCTTGAACGTCCCTTCGTATTGCGGCCATAGACCGCGCGCGTTGACGGTGAAGAACTGGTTCTCCTGCGTCCCCTCGTAGGCGAAGAAGTAATGCGTCTTGTTCTGGACGATCGGGCCGCCGACGGTGCCGCCGTACTGATAGCGCCGGTAGTCGGGCTTCGTTGCCTGGAAGAATTCCTTCGCGGTGATCGACGCGTCGCGGAAGAAGAGCAGCCCCGAGCCGTGCAGCTGGTTGGTGCCCGACTTGGTGACCACCGACAGCACGCCGCCGGTGGCGAGGCCGTACTCCGCCTTGTAGGTCGAGGTCGACACCTTGAACTCCTGGATGGCGTCCATCGCGAAGTTCTGCCGCGGCTCGCCCATCTCGGCCCAGGTGTTGTTGACGCCGTCGACGACGAAGGCGTTGGAATATTCGCGCGTGCCGGCGCCGAGGTTGACGTTGCCGCGGTAGAAGAAGCCGCGGATGTTGTCCTGCGACGTGCCGGGCGTGAGCATCGCCAGGTCGATCCACCGCCGCGACGCGACCGGGAGATCCTGGATCTGCTGCGTCGAGACCGCAGTCGCCACATCCGACCGCGTCACGTCGACGATCGGCGACTCGCCGGTGACGGTCACCGTCTCCGAGAGCGTCGCCGGCTTGAGCGCGAAGTTGATGATCGCCGTCTGATCGATGATCAGCACGATGTCCGGGCGCGTTTCGGTGCTGAAGCCGCTGAGCTCGGTCGAGACCGAGTAGCGCCCGGGCGGCAGCGACGGCAGCCGGAACTCGCCGGCGGCGTCGGTGACGCCGGTGCGGGTCAGGCCGGTGTCGAGGTTGCGCGCGGTGATGGTGGCGCCGGGGATGATCCCGCCGCTCGAGTCCCGTACCGTGCCGGTGATTTGCGCGTTCTGCGCGAGCGCGGGCGCCGCCCACGCGAGCGAGATGAGGAATGCGGCGAACCCCAGGAGCCAGTTGCGCATGGCCAGAGCCTCCTCAGCCTGTTAGCAGGACGGCCCGAATTCTACAGCGGTCGCAGGCTGCCGATTCGCAGGCGCCATCACTTCGACGAACAGATTTGTAACAACGCGATCAAGTTCGTCACACGCCCGCGCCCTCAAAACCGCCGATCGCGCCGTTTCTCGAAGAAATGCGCGAGGCACAGCGCTTGCCCTTAAGAGGGGCGAGTTCGCTGATCTGATTACGGCAGGGCGCCGTGAATGCTGGGGGAGCCAGATCAGTGAGGCAGAGGGGCATCGCAATCACGCGATGCCCTTTTGTTTTTTGGGCGGATGGCAGCCCCTAAGAGCGTGTTTGAAAATTGCCGGCGGCTCTCGTAGCGCAGGCCTTTAGGCCTGCCCCAGCCGCGCGGGCAGCCCTGAAGGGCTGCGCTACGCACGACGGTGCCACGCCGGCAGCTCAGCCGCAAGCTCCGCCAGCGTCGGGTGCCGCCTGTCGCGCAGCGACAGGATCGGGTCGGCTATCGGCCAGGGGATGCCGAGCGCCGGGTCGTTCCAGGCGATGCCGAGCTCCGCCGCCGCATCGTAAACGTCGGTGCACTTGTATTCCACCTGGGCGACCGGGCTGACGACGCAGAAACCGTGGGCGAAGCCGGGCGGGATGTAGCACTGCTTGAAGTTCTCGGCGGTCAACGTCACCGCCACCCACCGCCCGAAGGTGGGCGATCCCATCCGGACGTCGACCGCGACGTCGAAGACCTCCCCCTCGGTGACCCGCACCAGCTTTCCCTGCGGACGCCGCACCTGCAGGTGCAGCCCGCGCAGCGTCTTGCCCACCGAGCGCGAGTGGTTGTCCTGCACGAACGGCCCCTCGATGCCGTGCCGCTGATAGCGGTCCTCCTGGTAGGTTTCAACGAAGAACCCGCGCCCGTCGACATGCACGTCGGGTTCGATCACGAGCACGCCGTCGATGGCCGTGGGGCTGACGCGCATGCTCAGGACTCGTGCTCGAGCACGCGGGCGAGATACTGCCCGTACGCGCTCGACGACATGCTGCGCGCCAGCGCGGCGAGCTGCGCCGCGTCGATGTATCCCATCCGGAACGCAATCTCCTCGAGGCACGCGACCATCAATCCCTGCCGCTCCTCGATTGCCTGGATGAAGTTCGAGGCCTGCATCACCGCGTCGTGCGTGCCGGTGTCGAGCCAGGCGATGCCGCGCCCGAGCTTCTCCACCGTCAGCCGCCCGCGTTCGAGGTAGGTCTGGTTGACGTCGGTGATCTCCAGCTCACCGCGCCGCGACGGCTTCAAGCCGGCCGCGATCTCGATGACGTCGTGGTCGTAGAAATAGAGGCCGGTCACCGCGAACGACGATTTCGGTTTCGCCGGCTTCTCTTCGAGGCTGACCGCGCGACCTTCGGCATCGAACTCGACCACGCCGTAGCGCTCGGGATCGCGGACCTGGTAGCCGAACACGGTCGCCCCCACCTCGCGCGCCGCCGCCGCGCGCAGATACTCGGTGAGGTGCGCGCCGTAGAACACGTTGTCGCCGAGCGCCAGCGCGACGCGATCGGCGCCGATGAATTCGCGGCCGATGAGGAACGCCTGCGCCAGGCCGTCGGGGCTGGGCTGCGCCGCGTAGCTGATCTCGAGGCCGATGTCGGCGCCGTCGCCGAGCAGCCGCTTGAAGCCGTCCTGCTCGTGCGGCGTGGTGATCACCAGGATGTCGCGGATGCCCGAGAGCATCAACGTCGACAGCGGGTAATAGACCATCGGCTTGTTGTAGATCGGCACCAGCTGCTTGCTGACCGCACGGGTCAGCGGATGCAGGCGCGAGCCCGATCCGCCGGCGAGGATGATCCCTTTCAGCTTAGCCAAGGCCGAGCCTCTGGCGATCGTATCGCCCCGCCTGCACCTTCTCGCACCAGTCGCGGTGCTCGAAGTACCAGCGTGCGGTGGACGCGAGTCCCTCCTCGAACGAGCGCGTCGGCGCCCACCCGAGTTCGCGGCGGATCTTCGCCGCGTCGATCGCGTAGCGCCGATCGTGCCCCGGCCGATCGGCGACAAACGTTTTCAGGCCGCGATAGCTGCCGCCCTTCATCGCCGGGTTCAGCGCCGCGGGGACGATCGCCTCGATCGCATCGCACACGCGGTCGACCACCTCGAGGTTGGTCCGCTCGTTGCCGCCGCCGATGTTGTATTTCTCACCAGTCCGTCCCCTGGCCAGCACCAGCAGCATGCCGGCGCAGTGATCCTCGACGTGCAGCCAGTCGCGGACGTTGCCGCCGTCGCCGTAGATCGGCAGCGGCCGCGCCTCGAGCGCGTTGAGCAGCATCAGCGGGATCAGCTTCTCGGGAAACTGGTACGGCCCGTAGTTGTTCGAACAGTTGGTGATGAGGGCCGGCAGCCCGTAGGTGTGATGCCACGCGCGCACCAGGTGATCCGCCGAGGCCTTGCTCGCCGCGTACGGAGAGTTGGGCGCGTACGCCGTCTCCTCGCTGAACTGCCCCGCCGCCCCCAGCGTGCCGTACACCTCGTCGGTCGAGACGTGCAGAAACCGGAACGCACGCCGCCGCTCGTCGTCGAGCGCGGCGACGAAACGGCGCGAGGCTTCCAGCAGCACGAAGGTACCGACGATGTTGGTGTCGACAAACGGGCGCGGGCTGTCGATCGAGCGATCGACGTGCGTCTCGGCGGCGAGATTGAGCACCGCGGTCGGCTGGTAGTCGGCGAACGCGCGCTTGACCGCAGCCGCGTCGGCAATGTCGCCGCGCACGAAGACGACGCGCGGATCGTCGAGCGCCGCGTCGAGGCTGAGCAGGCTGCCGGCGTAGGTCAGCTTGTCGAAGACGATCAGGCGATCGGCGGTGTGCTCGAGGGCGTAGTGAACGAGGTTGGAGCCGATGAACCCGGCCCCACCGGTGATGAGGAGCGTCCCCAAGCGGTTAGACCGCCGCCCCCTCCGGATACATGAGGGCGAGCCGCAGCTCCTTGGCCAGCGAGTCGACCGTCGTGCCCGAGCGCTTCCACGACCCCTCGGTCTCGAACCGCAGGTCGCCGATGCGGCGTCCCCACGGCGCGATCACGCGGCCGATGGCGCGGAAGTCGGAGCGGTCGGCGTGCTCCTGATCGAGCCGCCGGATGACGTCGGGCGCGACGCGGATGAAGGCGCGCAGCGCCGACGCCGATCGGATGCTGTACTTGCGGCCGTTCCACGCGCCGCCGAAGACCAGCGCGATCTGCTTGAAGTAGTTGACGAAGAATTTCTTTGCTTCCTCGTGCACGTCGCCCGATCGCCGGCTGTGGAAGACGCCCTCCTCGGCAAAGAGCCTCTTCAGCTCCTGCGCCAGGGGCGCCTGCGCCACGCGGCCGCGGCCGACGCCGAGCAGCTTGATCTCGTCGTAGAGCGGCGAGTCTTCCCGATCGTTCAGCGCGCGCACGACGTCGTGGCCGGTCGCCAGCGCCTCGTCGCGATACAGCTGCCGCCCGGAGAGGCTGACCAGGTGCGACGCGTTCAGCCGCGTGTGCTTCGCGTTGATGGTGACGAACATCTGCACCACATGGTCTTCCGGCAGGCGATCGAAGATGATCGCGGGCACCGCGAAGTCCTCACCCTCGAAGCGATCGATGTCGGCGTGCAGCGCCAGCAGCCGGTGCTGGCCGTCGATCGCGCGCAGGATCCCCTCGCGCTCCGGCACCTTCAGAATCCCCACCCGCGCGTCGTCGTCGGCCGGTTGAAACGAGAGCTTCTCGTCGCAGGAGATGATGACCGCGCCCGGGATCGACGGCAGGTCGCGCGCCTGGCGGCATTGCTCGTAGTACTGGACCAGTTCGTCGATCTTCTTCCGGATGATCTGCCGCTGGTAGGCCTTCTCGCTCGACGCGATCCGCCGCTCGAGAAAATCCCAGTTGACCTTCGACGGCGCCGCCGCACCCGGCTTCTGTTTGCTGCCCCGCACCGGCGCCTGCGCGTTCTCGCCATAGCTCAACACCTCGAAGCGAACGAGCTTGTCGATGTCGCTGGCGGTCAGCGAAGCTTGGTAGAATTGCACGCCAAACTGCTGCATTCGGATTGCGGCTACATTGATCATAGGTTGAGGGTCCGAGCCAACCGGGTCAGGTGGGTCGTGGGTGCCCTCCCCGGCTTACAAGACCAATTACAAAGCGACAGATTGTACCGACCGATCGCCGGCTATCTCAACGATTTTTTCGCCCAAACGCGCCATCTTTCGCGCGCGCCGCGCTGGCGGATCGCCAGCTAACTATCAGACCGACAAGGAGTTCTGTGATGCTCGAAGGGAGGCGTTCTGCACGGCTTCTCGCCTCTGCCCTGCTCGTCTTCGGCCTCGGGTCAGGGATGTTCGCGCAAACAGCCGGAAACAAAGCCGTTGGGGCTGACGACCCTGAGTTCGCGCGGCTCGTCAAGGAGTGGACGACGCGCCCGGAGTTCATCAGCCCGCTGGTCGACCACCTGCCGAAGGTCGCCGGCCTGCCGTCGCCGAAGGATGTCCTCGGCCATCACATCGGCGAGCCGAAGAAGCTCACCTACTACGCCGATATCCTCAAATACTATCGCGCGTTAGCAGCCGCCTCCCCGCGCGTGAAGATCGTCACCATCGGCCGCAGCCACGAAGGGCGCGAGCTGGTGGTCGTCTTCATCGGCTCCGACGAGTCAATTCGAAACCTCGAGCAGTATCGCACCTACCTCGGTCAGTTGGCCGACCCGCGGACGATTACGCCGCAGCAGGCGGCCGAGATCATCGCCAAGGCGAAGCCGCTCTATCACTTGTCGGGCGGCCTGCACAGCGGCGAGGTCGGGCCCTCCGAGATGCTGATGGAGCTCGCCTACCGGCTGGTGGCCGAGGACAGCCCGCTCATCCGCCAGATCCGCGACCAGGTCATCGTGTCGATCACCCCGGTCGCCGACCCCGATGGCCGCGACCGCAACGTCGACTGGTATTACAAGTACGGCATCAACGAGACAGAAGGCCGCCCGGTCGGCGCCGGCGTCCCCTACTGGGGCAAGTACGTCTTCCACGACGACAACCGCGACATCAACTACTCGCAGGTCGAGATGCGATCGCTGCTCGACTGGTA
>Ga0207675_100001909_pt1 | contig 20795 bp, 18 predicted proteins | sample KBSSwiS42_FD_184305 | JGI IMG/M metagenome (GOLD analysis project Ga0207675, IMG submission 184305) | Switchgrass rhizosphere microbial communities from Kellogg Biological Station, Michigan, USA - KBS Switchgrass S4-2 (SPAdes) (version 2) | ecosystem: Host-associated > Plants > Roots >...
CAGCGTGCCGGAGCCGCACATCGGGTCGAGAAACTCGCCGGCGTGCTGCGCCTTCTCCGCCCAGCCGGCACGCAGCAGCATGCCGGCGGCAAGATTCTCGCGCAGCGGCGCTTCACCGGCCTGCGTGCGGTAGCCCCGCCGGTGCAGGCCTTCGCCCGACAGGTCGATGGACACGGCGATCTTCGGGCCGTTGGCATGCGCGTGCACACGCACCGCCGGCCGCTCGGGCGCGATGTCCGGGCGGCGCCCGGTGGCATCGCGCAGCTGGTCGCAGATCGCGTCCTTGAGCCGCAAGGCGCCGAAACCCGTGTGCGTGATCTGCGGATGTTTGCCGGTGAAATCGCAGGCCAGCGTGCGCGCCGGATCGACGTGCGGACGCCAGTCGATGGCGCGCAGCGCATCGTAGAACTGCGCTTCGCCCGGCGCTTCGAATTCGCCGACCAGCAGGAAAACACGCGAGGCGACCCGCGACTCCAGGCAGGCGCGATAAGCAACGGCCAGCGCGCCCGTGAATTCCACTCCCAGCGCGCGCTCGCGCACGTCGGCCGCGCCGAATTCGCGCAGCTCGCGCGCCAGCAGGTCGCCGAAGCCGCGCGGGCTCGACGCCACGAAACGCAGGGCGTTCAGCTCCACGATTCGTCGGCGTCCGGTTCCGGCGGCCGTGCGGGCAACGGCTGGAGCTGTGCATGGGCGAGATGCCGGGTGAGGATCCGGTAACCGTCGACATCGAAGCCGTTCATTCGCCGCCGCAGCTGGCGGATTCGGGCGCTCCACATCGACGGGTCGTCTTCACCATCGAACGTCGCGAGGTGTTGCCAGCCGTCGATCACGTGGTATTGCGCGCGTTCGCCGGATGCCTCGCGCCACATCATCGGGCCGGCGTGCGGCCATGCACGGAGCTTTTGCGGCATGAGGCGCATCTTTACCCGTGCGAGGTGCACGGCGGAGGTCTCCCGACCGATACAGGCGCCATCGCAGCGGCCGACCTGGTAACCGAAACACGATCCGGTTCCCTCCTCCAGGCCCAACAATTTGCAGCACCAGCGATGTTCGCGCGCCAGGCTCTCGAGCGCGGTGCGCGCGTCGCGCGCCGTGCGATACGTGCCGAAGGCGTTGCCGGAATGCAGCGCACCGGCATCGAGCTCGACTAGTTTGGGTACTTCGCAGGCGTCGCTGAAGAGCCACGTGAATCGTTCGCCATTGCCGCGCAACTGCCGGTTGTAGACCGGCAGGCGCTCGCGGATTTCGCGTGCTTCCAGCAGCAGCGCACCCAGCTCGCCCGCCGTCTCGGTCCACTCGACGCGCCGCACCTGCGCCGCGAGGCGCAGTGTCTTCGCATCGCCGGCCGCCGCGCGAAAGTGGTCGAGCACGCGCTCGCGCAGGCTGTTGGCCTTGCCGACGTACAGCAGCGTTTCGCCGCCGGTCTCGCTCGCGCCGAAGAACCGGTACACGCCCGCTGCCTCGGGCAGATCGTCGACCAGGTCGGCGGACAGCGCCGGCGGCAGCGCGACGCGCAGCGCGCTGGCGTCGAGCGCACGCTGCAATTCCTCGGCGGACCACTCGACGCGCAACTTGCGCCAGAACTCCAGCAGCACGCGCGCGTCCGGCATGGCGCGGTGCCGGTTCTCGATGCGGATCGAGTGGCGCTCGATGACGGCGTCGAGATTGTGATGCGTCATCTCCGGATAGAGCGCGCGCGACAGGCGCACCGTGCACAGGTTGGGCGCGCGCCAATCGTGGCCGGCGAGTGCGAACTCGCGCCGGATGAAGCCGTAGTCGAAACGCACGTTGTGGGCCACGAACACCCGGCCGGCGAGGCGCTCGCGCAGCCGCGACGCGATTTCCTCGAAGCGTGGCGCGTCCACCAGCATGTCGTTGTCGATGCCGGTGAGCGCCGTGATGCCGGCGGACACGCGGCCGCCCGGGTTCACCAGGCTCTGCCATTCGAATTCCACTTCGCCCGCGCGCGCACCGATCACCGCGACGTCGATGATGCGATGACGGCCGGGCGCGCAGCCCGTGGTCTCGACGTCGACGAACGCGACCGGGGTATCAGCGCAGATGGTCAGCTCAGGTCGATCCACGTGGTTTTCAGCTCGGTGTACTTGTCGAAGGCGTGCAGCGACTTGTCGCGGCCGATGCCCGACTGCTTGAACCCGCCGAACGGCACGGTGATGTCATCGGCGTCGTAACAGTTCACGTACACGGTGCCCGCGCGCAGCGCGCGTGCCGTGCGATGCGCGACATTGATGTCGCGCGTCCACACCGCCGCGGCGAGGCCGTAGTCCACGTCATTGGCGATCTGGATGGCCTCGTCCACGTTCTTGAACGTGAGGGTGGCGAGCACCGGGCCGAAGATCTCCTCGCGCGCGATGCGCATGGCGGGCTTCACGCCGTCGAACACCGTTGGTTCGACGTAGAAACCGCCGGTCTCCTGGCGTACACGGTTGCCGCCCAGCGCCACGCGCGCGCCGTCAGTCTTGCCGGCGTCGATGTACGACAGCACGCGTTGCATCTGCGTCTCGTCAACAATCGCACCGAGCTTCGTGGCGGGATCGAGCGGGTCGCCGGGTTTCATGTCGCGACCCACGGCCGCAATCTTCTCGAGCATCGCGTCCTTGATGGAGTCCTGGACCAGAAGCCTCGACCCGGCTGAGCACATTTCTCCTTGATTGAAGAAAATGGCGTACGCCGCCGCGGTGGCCGCGCGCTCGAGATCCGGCGCGTCGGCCAGAACGATGTTCGGTGACTTGCCGCCGCACTCGAGTCCGACTTTCTTGAGGTTCGATTGCGCGGCGAGCTGCATCACCACCTTGCCGGTGGCCGTGGAGCCGGTGAATGCGATGCAATCCACGTCCATGTGCGCAGCCAGCGACTTGCCGGCGGTGTGGCCAAACCCGGGTACCACGTTGAAAACGCCTTCCGGCAATCCCGCTTCCACCGCGAGCTCCGCGATGCGCAACGCGGTCAGCGGGGACTTCTCCGAGGGCTTGAGCACCAGCGAATTGCCGCTGGCCAGCACCGGGCCGATTTTCCAGGACGCCATCAGCAGCGGGAAATTCCACGGCACGATGGCACCGACCACGCCCATGGGCTCGCGCGTGATCGTCGCCAGGGCGCGCGGCCCGGTGGGTGCCACTTCGTCGTAGATCTTGTCGACGGCCTCGGCGTACCAGCGGATGCAATTCGCGGACGACGGGATGTCCACGCTCAGCGAATCGGAAATCGGCTTGCCGGTATCCAGCGTCTCGAGCAACGCCAGCTCATCCTTGTTAGCCAGCATGAGCTCGGCGAGCCGCAGCAACACGCGCTTGCGCGCCTTCGGTTCCGCATGCGCCCAGCCGCCGCGCTTGAACGCGGCTCGCGCGCTCGACACCGCGCGATCGATGTCGGCCTGGTCGCCGGACGCGACCGTGCCGAGCGAACGCCCGGTGGCGGGATTGATGTTGTCGAAGGTGGCGCCGCTCGCAGCGGGCGAAAAACGCCCGTCGATGAACACGCCGGAGCGAAGTTTCAAGGTGGTGGCACGTTCGCGCCACTGGATTGCGTTGCTGGCCGGTTGGGCGGACATGAGTGTCAAAAGGTCGGCGGGGTGGAGGCGGAGATGATCTCACAGACCTCGCGGCCCACATTGCGGAATCGGTGCGGCGTCGCGCTCGCGAAATAATAGGCATCGCCCGTCTCGAGCACGCGCGTCTGACCACCCACCGTCAGCTCGACCTTGCCCCGGATCACCACGCCGCCCTCTTCGCCGCGATGCGACAGCATTTCGTCGCCGGTGGCCGCACCGGGCTCATAACGTTCGTGCAGCACCGTCAGCTGCCGTCCCGGGCGCTGCGCGGCCACCAGTCGCAGGGACGCGCCATCACCGCCGATCTCGACCAGTTCCTCGGCCGAGTAGAACACCTGTGCCGCGCTCTGCACGTCGAGCGTGAAGAACTCGGCCATCGACAGCGGCACACCGTCGAGCACCTTCTTGAGTGATCCGACCGACGGCGAAACGCGATTCTGTTCTATCAGCGAAATGAGTCCATTGGTGACGCCGGCGCGCCGGGCCAGTTCGCGCTGCGACAGGCCGTGCAGCTCGCGGACGTGTTTGAGTCGGGCGCCGACGTCGATGCTCATGAGGGAGCCTCTGCACGGGTTTCATGAGGCGCGTTGCGTCTGCCAACGCGCAAATGCAAGGCGCGCGCCGCCGCGAATGGTTTACCCCCTTCGCCAGGCGCGCAACGCCGCAGTTGCGCGTTAGCAGCGCAACCCGGAAGGGACCGGGCAAATTTCGCCCGATACTTTGTCACTCGTCGCTCATTTGTACTAAACAGACTTCGCTCCTCGTTTCGCGTCTCGGGCGAAATTTGCCTCGGTCGCGCCCATGAAACCCGTGTAGAGGCTCCCTTGGATTATGATCTTGGCCCTCTCGTGGAGTCGATCATGGCAGCAGATCCAAACACAGTGTCCGACCTCAACGCCTACTGGATGCCGTTCACGGCGAACCGTCAGTTCAAGGGCAAGCCGCGCATGCTGGCCCGCGCGTCGGGCATGTACTACGAAACGCCCGAAGGCCGGCGGATTCTCGACGGCGTTGCCGGCCTGTGGTGCGTGAACGCCGGCCACGGCCGCCCGGAAATCACGCAAGCGGTGGCACGCCAGCTCGAAACCATGGACTACGCGCCGGCCTTCCAGATAGGACACCCGGCTGCCTTCGAACTCGCCAATGCGTTGGTGAAGATCGCGCCACGCGGGCTCGAGCACGTGTTCTTCACGAATTCCGGGTCGGAGTCGGTCGATACCGCGCTCAAGATCGCCCTTGCCTATCACCGTGTGCGCGGTGATGCCGCACGCGTACGACTCATCGGCCGCGAGCGCGGGTATCACGGCGTGGGCTTCGGCGGCATCAGCGTCGGAGGCATGGTGGCCAATCGCAAGGTGTGGCCGGCGGCGATGATCCCGGGTGTCGATCACCTGGCGCACACGCACGATCTCAAGCGCAACGCGTTCACGCGCGGACTGCCGGCGCACGGCGCGGAGCTGGCCGATGATCTCGAGCGACTCGTGGCGCTGCACGATGCATCGACCATCGCCGCGGTGATCGTCGAACCCATCGCCGGCTCCACCGGGGTGGTATTGCCGCCGCAGGGCTATCTCAAGCGCCTGCGCCAGATCTGCGACAAACACGGACTTCTGCTGATCTTCGACGAAGTCATCACGGGCTTCGGCCGCACCGGCGCGCCGTTCGCGGCGCAGGAATTCGACGTCGTACCCGACATGATCACCTGCGCCAAGGGACTCACCAACGGCGCCATCCCCATGGGTGCGGTGCTCGTGTCGAAGGCTATCTACGACGCCTTCATGCAGGGGCCACCCGGCGCCATCGAGCTGTTCCACGGCTACACCTACTCCGCGCATCCCACTGCCTGCGCCGCGGGCCTGGCCACGCTGGAGATCTATCAACGCGAGAAATTGCTGACGCGTGCGAAGCAAATGGCGCCGGCATTCGAGCAGGCGGTGCACAGCGTGCGCGGGCTGCCGCACGTCATCGATGTGCGCAACTACGGACTGGTCGCGGGCATCGAGCTCGATCCCATCGCCGGCTCTCCGGGCGCGCGCGCCTTCGGTGTCTATCTCAAGTGCTTTGAGCGCGGACTCCTGATCCGCACCACCGGCGACATCATCGCGCTGTCGCCTGCGCTGATCATCGAACCCAACCACATCGACGAGTTGATCGGGATCCTGTCTCAGGTGTTGAAAGAGTAATGAATAATGGGGACATTCCTCATTTCGTTGTAACAAACGGAAACAGCGCCGGTCTTCCTTGTCGCGCGCGTCTCGATCAGTCAGTCGATTTCGGCGTGGTCGCTCGCCGGCTTTGCCGTACGCAGCCGGTGCAGCTTGCGCGGCGGCCTCACGGGTTGTCTGGATTCAGACCGAAGCACCCAAAGGTTGCCGCCGCGCTTCGCCCCCCGGCTGCCTCGCTCCGACACGCCTGCATCGACTGACTGATCGAGCCACGCGCAACAGCAGCTCGCACGACGGGTCCCGTTTGTTACAACGAAATGAGGAATGTCCCCATTATGCGGCGGCGAGCGGCGTCAGCCGACGCGAGAATTCGCGCCGCACCAGCAGGAAGGAAATCGCCGCCTGCACGAACATGCTCGCGAGCGACACGTACCAGACGTGCACCAGCTGAAAATCAGGCCGGGTAGATAGCCAGAGCGCCGGCACCACGAAGATCGTCACGCGGACTGCGCTCGAGACGATGGTCGGCCAGGTGTTTCCCAATGCCTGGAACATCGACGAGCAGCTGAAGATCACGCCGTTCGCGGCGAAGTTCCACGACGTGATCACGAGCATCTGAACGCCCACCAGCACCACTGCCTCTTCCGTCGTGAAGATGTGCATGAAGAACGGCGAGGCGAACTGGCACACGACCGTGAGCAGCATCATGATCAGGATGCTGAACAGCACGGTCCACTTGAAGGTTTCGCGCACGCGCTCGGGCCGGCGCGCGCCGAAGTTCTGACCGGCGATGGGTGCGGCGGCGAATGCCACGGCCATCGCGGGCAACATGATGATGCGCATCACGCCCTGCGCCACGCCGAAGCCCGCCTGCGCGGCGGCGCCGAAGTCGCGGATCAGCCAGTAGATGATGGCCATGACCAGCGACATCAGCATGAACTCGAGTCCGACCGGCAGGCCGATGAGCAGCAGGCGCCCCCACACGGCCATCTGCGCGCGCATCTGCTCGGGATGCACGGCCACGTATTTTTCGTGGCTGCGGAAATAGTAGGTGCACAGCACGATGCCAACGCCCACCGAAATCGAGCTCGCGAGGCCGGCGCCCGCCGGCCCCATCGCGTGGCCGGTGAGCCAGCCGACGATCAATATCGGCGCGAGCACGATGTTCACCAGTACCGTGATCACCTGCAGGATCATGGTCGGCTTCATCATGCCGGTGGCGCGCAACGTCGCGAACATGGCCACCATCGGGAATTGCAGGGCGAGTCCCGGCGCGAACCAGTACAGGTACTCGATGCCGGCGCGTGCCGTTGCGTCATCCGCCGCGACCGTGTGCATGTAGTGGCCGGAGACCAGGTACACGCCGGCGAACACCACGATGCCCATGGCGAGCGACAGTGCCAGCGACTGATTGAACACCAGGTTGGCGCGGTCCTGCTGCTTCGCTCCGGCCGCATGCGAAACCAGCGCCACCGTGCCCACGTTCAGGATCTGGGTGAGCGCCAGGACGATGAACCAGATGTTGCCGGCCGACGTCACGCCGGCGATGGACGTGTCACCGAGCTTCGAGACGAAATACAGGTCGGTGAAGAAGTACAGCGTCTGGACCAGGATGCCGACCGCCATCTGGATGGACATCATCGCGATGTGCCCCGGAATCGGTCCGCTGCTCAGATCCTTCATGTGCCCACCCACTCCGGAAGACAAAAGGTCGGAAAACGAAAAGGCCGGTCGTGTGACCGGCCTCTGCGCGGATCAGCTTAAGCGCTGAATTCTTCTTGTCAACGTCGGATCATTTGGCCCACGGGAACGTCGTGGAAGCACCGACCAGCAGGCGCGGCTCATTGTTGTTGGCGTCGGTGTCGTATTCGACACCCTGATCGGTACCGGTGAACTTGGCGAACAGTATGAAGTTGCCGGCGGTGTAGTTGAATTGCACCGCGTAGTCCGTCGTCTCGACGTCTTCCCACGCGTCGCCCCATGCATATCCCACGTGGAACGCCAGCGACATCTTGTCGCCGAGCGGTTGCGTGTAGTTTGCCTCGGTGTACTCGCCGCTGAAGTTGCTGCCGTACAGTTCGTCGGCGTACCACTGCTTGAAGTTGAAGTTGCCGGCATTCAGGCCGACATACACCTCGAGATAGTCGAGGACGTCATCGGAACCCGGGTAGGTGTAATAGGTGCCACCCGCAGTGATCGCGAACGTGTCGTTGATCTTGCCGGTGTAGTTCACGTAGAGGTCGGTTTCGATGTCGGCATCGTTGTCGAAGTCGACGTTCGACGCCCACGCGCCGACCGCGAAACCGCTGTCGCCAAACGCGTAGTCGGCGCTCGCTTGAAGTGCCGGATCCTTCGCGCTTTGGCTGAAGCCGCGAAAGTCGTAATCGCTCACCGCAGTCCAGGTCGAACTGAATTGAGCTTGGGACACGCCGCTCAAGGCCAGGAGGCCGGTCACGAGTGCCAGAGTTCTAATCGATTTCATTTGCTCCTCCGAGGGCTATTGGGCCCCTGAACTAAAGCAAAGGCTGTGCCATGGATGCCGAAAGGAGGACACAATCCCTTGATGCTCAGCGGCTTACGAGTAGCGCGAAAAAACACAATAACAAGCGCGGCCCGGATTATGCCGTCTTTCGGTGCGGCCGCGCACCTTTTAGGTGCGCGCGTCGAATATCGCGTAGAACTTGGTGCAGTCCTCGAGAACTTCCCACGTGCCGGCGAAGCCCGAAGGCACCACGAATCCTTCTCCCGGACCGAACTCCCAGCGTTCGCCCGCAAGATTTTCCAGTGCCACCCGTCCGCGCGTCAGGGCGCAGAACTCCGATTCTGAATACTGGATGCGCCACTTGCCGCGCGAGCTCGACCAGACGCCGGTGTGGAACTGCTGGCTCGCGTCGCTGAAGTAGTTATGGACCTGGTGCCGGGGATTGCCGGCGAGCAGTTTGTCCGCCGCCGGTGCCGACTCTTCGCCGGCCATCGATGCTCTGAAATCCACGATCCGGTTGCTGTTGTTGGTCATGGGGTGGGTACCGGGGAGGGAATGGCGGGTCAAGAATAATCCCGCGACCCCTCCCCGGCACCACTTCAGTTGCTGGCAAGCTCGCGCGTGGATTCGAGGCGAATCTCCACGCTGCGTTCGAAGGCCTGGTCATCGGACTTCGACTCGACGCTGGCGAAGCGTTCGCCCATGCCCTCGACGATCAGGCGCTCCTTCGGCACGCCCGCCTTCTCCAGCTCCGCAGCGACGGTCTCGGCGCGCTCCTGCGACAGCGTCTGGTTGAGCGCATCGTCGCCGCGTGAATCGGCGAAGCCGGAGACGTGCACCCGCACGTCGGCAAGACCGGCGACCATCGAACCGAGCTTCGCGATGCGCGCGCGATCGCTGTCGCGCACCGAGGTTTCACCGGTGCGGAACTGGACGGTCGCACCCACTTCGCCCGCCTTGCCCTCGATGCTGGTCAGCGATTTCTCCAGCGTTTCGACCTGGCCAGCGAGCATCTTTGATTCCGCCTTGCGCGCCGCCAGCGCCTCGCTCTTCTTCTGGCTGTGCTGGCCCATCAGCGTGCCCGTGATGGCGCCCACCACCATGCCGACCGGACCGCCGGCCGCGGCGCCGACCGCCGCACCCGAGACGAATCCGGCGCCGGCGCGCTTGGTGTCCTTCTGCGGCGAGCCGCCCGAAGACCCGGCGAGCGCGGGATTCACCGCCAGGCTGATTGCCAAGATCCCCGCGACCATCGCGGTGTTGCGAAACTTCGTAGTCCAGGTGCCCATGTGCCCTCTCCGAGTTGTTAGACCGAGAGCGACTTTGCTCTCGAGGCCCATTTCAACGCCGGATCGGGTTCGGCCTGGGACAGCGTCAGGGCGATCCGCGGATGGATCGTGGCAAATAATGGAAATGGGGACGAACTTCCGTGGTTCCGCGAGCACGCCGCGACGCGCATCGACCCAGCCAAGCCCACTCCCATTTCCCGGAATCGGAGCGGAGCTTGGATGTGCGGCACTGTCGTGGCGCGATCATCCTGTCGATGCAGGCGTGTCGGAGCGAGGCAGCCGGGGGGCGTAACGCGGCGGCATTCGTTAGCGATGCTTCGTCAGCCGTACATCACCTTGGCGCCGCCGCGTTAGCTGCACCGGCTGCGTACGGCGAAGCCGGCGAGCGACCACGCCGAAATCGACAGGATGCTCGCGCCGTGTGCGTCCGAACATCGAGGACCGTCCCCGATTTCTAGAAATCGGAGAATGTCCCCATTACTGGGTTTCGGTTTCCTCGTGCAGGCGGGTGAGGAAAATGCGCACCTGCGCCTCCGCCTCCTCGGCGGACACGAGGCGCTGATCGACCAGCAGGCGGGCCATGTCGCGCATCGAGCGTTCGCCGTTGATCATCGCGAGCAGGAAGGCGTTCACGCGGCTGGAAATCGCCCGCATCTCGAAGGCGCGAGTTCGTGGCACCGGACGATCCGGCTGCAGCAGCCACTCGGGCAGCACGCGCGCGCGCGGCGCCAGCGCCGGCGCGCCGGTCTTGGTCGCCACCCAGGTGACCACGTTTTCGAGGCGCGAATGGCGGCTCGCCGGCGAACGCATGTAGGGCAGCGTGGTCTCCCGCGGGCTGACGCCGTTGAACCCGGCCAGCGGCAGCAGCTCGAGCACTTCGGCAAGGCCCACGCGGTCGGCATGCGCCGCGCGCGAAAAGGCCAGCGAACCCGAATTGATCCAGCGGCCGCCCGGCTTCAGCGCGAGATTCACGCGCGCGGCGACGTGCGCAAAGGGCTCGCCGATGATGTCGATGAACCACGGCGTCACCACGGTATCGAACGCGCCATCGGCGAACGGCGGCTGCAAGGCGTCCGCGGCGACGAGTTCGAGCCCGGCGCGCGCCGCTCCCGGCGAGCTCAGCGTGCGCAACACCGCGTGATCTTCCATTCGCCGGGGCGCGATCGGGAATTCGTAGAGCTCGAGCGTACCGCCGGCGAACATCGCCTGCGCCACGGCCAGCAGCAACGGATTGAAATCCGTGGCGACCGTGAGCGGCGCGTCGCCCGCCTGGTGCAGGTCGTATGCCAGCCGGCCGGCGCCCGCGCCGTGAATCAGCGTGCGGCCCAGGCCGCGCACGTCGCCGCCCAGCGCGGCCTCGACCTCACCCAGGGCCGCGCCGTTTTCATCCGCGCCCCAGGCCCAGTCGCGATGCAGATTCACATAGTAGTTAGTCAGCCCCTGCTCGGTGGGCAGCCGCGTGCCCAGACCTTGATGGGTCGTCTCGCCGATGTCCGCCGGGTTCAGACCGAGCGGCGACAACAGTTTCGCGAGCCGCGATACCTGGTCCTCGTGCGCGGCGGCGACGTGTTCGAGGCGCCGGCGGGTGGCCGCGAGGGGTTCCACGGCGGCCGCGGCGCGCATCGCCGCCGCCTCCGATCCCAGGAACTGGCTCAGCAGGCCGAAGCGCCCGCGCCAGTCGGCCAGCGCCTGGCGCGGTTCCGGAAACAGCCAGGGAATGCCGCCGATCACCGGATATCCGCTGCTGCAATTGGAACAGATCCAGCCGGCGCGATCCGGCGCCACCCGGCCCCGTCCGCAACGCGGACAGGCGAGTACGCTCGACAGCGGATTCTGCTCGGGCACCGGCACCGGAAACTGACGCGGGACTTCCCGCGGGGCAATGCTGGCGGCGGGCGAGCCGCGGGTCAACCGAAACGCCGTTTTTGTGACACGACGCGAAACTGCGCGCCGCGACGCGACAATCCCCGTATGGTTAGGTGAGAATCGGGCGTCCCGATTCGATCGAAGGTCTCTGGTTCAGTGCTCGACTCGGTAGTTGCGGCGGAAACACCCGAAGGAATCCTGCTGGAGTTGCGGCCAGCGGGCATGAGCGCGCGCTTCTGCGCATTCCTGATCGATCAGCTGATCTGCATCGCCGTGATGATCGCCGCCGCATTCATCCTCGCGCTGCTCGGCGGATACGGACGTGGCCTGTACCTGATATTCCTGTTCCTGTTGAAGTGGTTCTACCCGGTGTTCTTCGAGCTGACGCGCTCGGGCGCCACGCCGGGCAAGCGCACCATGGGACTCAAGGTGGTCATGGACAGCGGGCTGCCGATCACGCCGGCCGCATCCATCACGCGCAATCTCCTGTGGGTCGCGGACTTTGCGCCGATCGGATTCCTGGCCGGATCCCTGTGCATGTTGTTGCGGTCCGACGGCAAACGGCTCGGCGATCTTGCCGCCGCGACGCTCGTCGTGTACCTGCCGCGCCCGGCACCCAAGGCGACCCTCGACATGGTTGCACCGGTGGCGCCGGCGCGCCCGCTGTCGCTGCGCGACGGATCGGCGGTGATCGCCCTCGCCGGCCGGGCGCCGACGCTGACCATGGAACGGCTCGACGAGCTCGCCGCCCTGGCGGGATCCGTGCAGGGCGATACCAACCGGCCCGAGGGTGAGGTGACTCGCCGCGTGCTGGGCGTGGCCCAGTGGTTGTTAGGCAGGCGCTCATGACTCCCCTGAATTTCGAGAACTTGTATCGCCCCGAGTGGGACGAGCTCGATTCCCAGCTGCTGCTGATTCGCAACGGCAAGCAACGCCAGCGCAATGGCATCGAACCGATTCGCGGCGAACGCGTGGCCGAGCTCTACCGGCGCGCCTGCGAACACCTCGCGCTGGCCCGCGCACGCAACTACCCGCGCTACATGCTCGATCGGCTCGACCGGCTCACCGCCGAAGCGCACCAGGTGATCTACTACCGCCGGGATTTCGGACTCGCGCGAATCAAGCGGGCCTTCCTGCGCGACTTTCCGCGCGCGGTGCGCGCGCAGGCCGCGTACGTATGGACCTCCGCGGCGCTGCTGTATGTGCCGATGCTGCTGGTCGGCTGGCTGGTCTACCAGCGACCCGACCTCATCCTGTCGATCACCAGCGCCGAGGAAGCGGGCGCCTACGAACAGATGTATTCCGATGCGGCGGACTCGATCGGCCGGACGAGAGGCGCGGACACCGACTGGATGATGTTCGGGTACTACATCCGGCACAACATCGGCATCGCGTTTCAGTGTTTTGCAGCGGGAATCTTTGCGGGCGTCGGCAGCATGATCATGCTGTTGTTCAACGCCGTGCAGATGGGAGGCGTGGCGGGCTACCTCACCGAGCGCGGGCTATCGCAAACCTTCTATTCGTTCGTCGTGACTCACGGCGCATTCGAGCTCACCGCCATCGTACTGGCGGGCGCCACCGGCTTGCGGCTGGGTTTTTCCCTGATCGCGCCGGGGCGGCTGAGCCGGGTCCAAAGCCTCACGCAAGCGGCGCGCGAAACCATGGTGATCGTGTACGGCTTCGCGGTAATGCTGCTGATCGCCGCGGCCATCGAAGCATTCTGGTCTTCGGCGCGCGGAATTCCGTTGCCGTTCAAGTACAGCGTCGCCGCGGTCTGCTGGATCGCCGTGCTGGGCTACCTGGGATTTCAGGGTCGCCGTGAGGATTGACACTCTCGTCCTGCAGATGCGTCCGCGCGCCAAACACGAGGCCGCGGATCTCGGCATTCGCCTGTGCCAGCGGGTCGCGGGCGACGTGTACCGTTGTTACCTGCTGGTCGCGATCCCGATGACCATCCTCGCGCTGTCGCTGTTCGAGGTGGCGCACTGGATCCCCGTGATGCTGATCTGGTGGTCCAAGCCGTGGATGGACCGCAGCATCCTGTTCGTCCTCGGTCGCGCGGCATTCGGTCAACGCACCCGGCCCGCGGACCTGTGGAACGAGCAGCGCGACGTGTGGTGGCGACAGTTCCTGCTCATGTGGACGTGGCGACGGCTATCACCCTGGCGCTCGTTCACGCAGCCTGTCTACCAGCTCGAGGGACAGGCGTTCATGCGCATGCGCCAGCGCGTGTTGCAATTGCGCCGCCGCCATACCGGTGCCGCGTTCATGATGACGCAGGCATTCGCCTGGGCGGAGCTCGGACTCACGCTCGGCCTGCTCGTGCTCGTGTTCCTGTTCAGCACACCGGGCGGTGGCTTCGACCTCGAGAGTCTCATCGACGGCGACGCGGTGGTGGCCGCGCAGGTAGTGGCCACGCTCGCCTACGTGCTCGTCGTGTTGTTCATCGAACCCTTCTACGTGGCCGCCGGCTTCGGCATGTACATCAATCGGCGTGCGGAGCTCGAGGCCTGGGACATCGAGCAGGAATTCCGTCGTGCGTTCGCCTCCTGAGCTGCGCGGCATGGCGCTGGCGCTGCTGCTCGCGGTCGCGGCGCCGTCGCTGGGCGACACGCAACCCGTGTCGCGGTCGGAGATCGATCGCGCGACCGAGGCGGTGAAGAAGGATCCGAACCTCGCGACCAGGGAAAATGTCCGGACACTGCGCTGGACCAGCGAACCGAAAGAGGAACCGAAGAAAAACAGGGAACGGGAATCATTCGAATGGCCGGAATGGATGAGGTGGATAGGCCAGCTGTTCAGTTGGATCGGCGACACGTCGCGGATGCTGATGTGGGTGATCATAGGCGTGCTCGTCGCCCTGCTCGCCTGGGTGGTCATCAGGACCTTCGCCGGCCAGCGCCTCGCGCCGAGTGCACGGCGTTTCATTCCGCCAACCCATGTCCAGGATCTCGACATCCGGCCCGAGAGCCTGCCCACCGATATCGGCGCGGCGGCGCGCGTATTGTGGGATCGCGGCGAGCGGCGCGCCGCGCTGGCGCTGCTGTACCGCGGTTTGCTGTCGCGACTCGTGCACACGTACGAAGTGCCGATCCGCGATTCGAGCACCGAGGGTGATTGCCTCACGCTCGCGGCGCGCAAACTCGACACGACACGACTCGACTACGCCACGCGGCTGGTGCGCACCTGGCAACGCGCCATCTATGGTGGCCTGAGCGTGGACGATCCGGTGGTTCACGAGCTGTGCGCGCAGTTCGAATTGCTGCCGGAGCCGCGCGCCACCACGGAAGATCCGGGGCGGGCCGGCTTTGCGAGCGGAGCCGCGGCATGAAGTGGCGTGCCCTGCAGATCGTCATCGCGCTCGCCGTCGTGGGACTGGTCGTGTGGATCGCCCACAACACCCGATTCGAGAACGTCGAGGTGCCGGTACCGCTGCGGGGCGAAGCGGCACGCAATCCCTTCTATGGCGCGATCCGCTTCAGCGAGGAGCTGGGTGCCGAGGCTTCCTGGGAGCGCGTGTTTGCCCCACCGCGCAGCGATGCGGTGGTGATGCTGTCACAGTGGAACTGGGATCTCAGTCGCGCGCGCCGCGAACGCATCGAGCAATGGGTCGAGGCTGGCGGACGCCTGATCGTGGACAACTCGATGCTGGGCGGTTCGGAGGAATTCGAACGCTGGAGCGGGATCGGCGAGCTCAAGAAAAAGGAGACCAGCGACGAAGAGGCGGACCAGGAGCCGGACGCGGACGAAGCGGGTCCCGGCATGGAGCCGGAACACGACGACGAATCAATCGTCGGACAGCTTCTGCCCAAGGATTGCAGGAATCTTTCCGAGGACGGCAGCCATCGCCAGATCAGCGTCTGTGGCGTGAGCCAATTCCGCTCGCTCAGCAGCTCTCGACAATTGCTGTGGGCGTTGCGCGACGGCGAAAAAATCCATGCCCTTCGCACTGCGGTCGGACACGGCAGCGTCACCGTGATCAATGCCACGCCATTCCGCTACCGAAGGTTCCTCGACGGCGACCATCCGTTGCTGTTCGCCGCGATGACGCAGCTGCACCATTCCGACCTGGTGCTGTTCTTCACCGAGCAAAGCCACGCCTCGCTGTTGAGCCTGATGTGGCGCTTCGGCGCCCCCGCGGTGTTGCTGATCGTGGCCTGCATCCTGCTCGCGCTGTGGCGCTCGATACCGCGCTTCGGTCCGCCGGTGGCGGCGACGGTGACGGCGCGCCGTTCGCTGGCCGAGCAGATTCGCGGCACCGGGCTCTTCGCCCTGCGCTTCGGCAATGGCAAGGCGCTGCACGCCGCCAGCGTCCGGGCGTTGCGCGACGTCGCGATCCGTAAATTCCCCGGCTTCGACACCATGTCGAGCGAGGAGCGCGTGGCGACGCTGGCGCGGGCCAGCGGTCTCAGCACCGACGATCTCGGCCCCGCACTGAATCATGTTGGAGTGCGCAGCTCGCACGAGCTGCGCAACGCAATCGCGCTGCTCGAGGCCGCGCGTCGACGTTTGTTAACGAAGAAGGCAAAACATGGAAACTGAATCCAGCACCATACAAAAAGCAGCCGAACTGTTGACCAAGCTCCGCGCCGGCATCGGCGAAGCGCTGGTCGGACAGACAGCGGTTGTCGAAGAAGTGGTGCTCGCGCTCGTGGCCTCGGGTCACGTGCTCATCGAAGGCGTACCCGGCCTCGGCAAGACCTTGCTGGTACGGGCGCTGGCGCAGGCGCTGCAGCTCAACACGGGCCGCGTGCAGTTCACGCCGGACATGATGCCGTCCGACATCACCGGCCATGCGGTGCTCGACCCCAAGTCCATGGAAATGCGCATCGTGCGCGGGCCGGTGTTCACCAACCTGCTGCTCGCCGACGAAATCAACCGCGCGCCGGCCAAGACCCAGAGCGCGCTGCTCGAAGTCATGCAGGAATTCCAGGTCACGCTCGAAGGCCAGACGCACGTCTTGCCGAAGCCCTTCATGGTGCTGGCCACGCAGAACCCGGTTGAAACCGAGGGCACCTATCCACTGCCCGAAGCCCAGCTCGATCGTTTCCTGTTCAAGATCGAGATCGGCTATCCGTCGCTGCAGGACGAGGTCGGCGTGGTGATCCGCGCCACCACCGACCAGGCGGGCGACCAGCTGCCGCTGTCGAAGGTGGTTCCAATCCTCAACGAGCGCACGGTCGGCCAACTGCAGGCCATCGCCGCGCGGCAGCGCGTCGACCAGCAGGTCATCGACTACGCCGTCCGCCTGGCGCGCGCCACGCGCGACTGGTCGGGCCTTGCACAGGGCGCGGGTTCACGCGGCGCCCTGGCGCTGGTGCGCGGCGGACGCGCCGTCGCGCTGCTCGAAGGCCGCAATTTCGTGATCCCCGACGACATCAAGCGCGTGGCCCTCCCGGCGCTGCGCCATCGCATTGCGCTGGCGCCGGATGCCCTGCTCGAGGGCCGCAAGGCCGACGACCTGCTGAGCGCCGTCATCGAGAACGTCCCCGCGCCGCGTGTCTGAAGACATGAAGCCCCGCTTCATCCCCAGTCGACGCCTGGCCCAGCTGGTCGCGATCGCCTTCGTGGTGGCCACGGTGGCGCTGTTCATGGACGTGGGACTGGCGCTCGTCAGTTCGGCGAGCCTGGCTTTCGCCGCGCTGCTGGTCATGCTGGTGGGCGTCGACGTGTGGATGACGCGCCGTGCCTGGCGCCAGGCGCAAGTGCGCATGACGCGGCGCCTGCCGTCCGCCTTCGCCATCGGCGTGCGGCAACTCGTGCACCTGCAGTTCGAGAACACGGGGACACGTGCGCTGCAATTCCAGGCCTTCGACCACTGTGACCCGGGCCTGCGCCTGGTCGGCCTGCCGGCGCAAGTCGATTCGCAGCCGGGCAAACGCTTCGAGATCGCCTACGAAGTCACGCCGACGCGCCGCGGCGAAATCGAATTCGACACCGCCGACGTGCGCGTCCGCAGCCGGCTGGGATTCTGCGAGCTCATGGAGCGTGCCGGCGACCGGGAATCGCGCCGCTCCTATCCCGATTTCGCGCAGGTGGCGCGTTACGCCTGGCTGGCCGGCGACCGGCGGCTCCAGGAAATCGGCATCAAGACCTACCAGCAGCGCGGCGAAGGCACCGACTTCAAGCAGCTCGCCGAATATCGCTACGGCGACTCCGTGCGGCACATCGACTGGAAGGCGACGCTGCGCCAGCACAAACCCATCCTGCGCGAGTTCCAGGACGAGCGTGACCAGTGCGTCATGCTGCTCGTCGACTGCGGCCGGCGCATGCGCGCGCACGATGCGCAGGAAGGCATCGGCACCGGCCACTTCGACCAGGTGCTCAACGCCGTCATGTTGCTGTCGTACGTGGCGCTCAAGCAGGGAGACGCAGTCGGCGCCCTCACCTTCGGCACGCCGCCCGGCGGCGAACGCGTGTTCGCGCCGCGCAAGGGTGCGCATGCATTGAACGCACTGATGGGGGAGTTGTACTCGGTGCAGCCGACGCCGACTCACTCCGACTACCTGTCGATGGCGCAAAACCTGCTGCGCCGGCATCACAAGCGTTCGCTGGTGATCATCATCACCAACTTCCGCGACGAGGACTCGAGCGAGTTGTCACACGCGCTGCGGTTGCTGCGCACGCGCCACCTGGTGATGCTGGCCAGCCTGCGCGAACGCGTGGTCGGCGAAATGATTTCCCAACCCCTGGGCGGCATCGATTCGTCCATCGACGTCGGCAGCGCGCATCTCTACGAACAATCCCGGCGCGATGCCTTCAACCGCCTGGCGGCGCGTGATTCGCTCATGGTGGACGCCGAGCCGCAGCGGCTCGGCATCGAACTCGTGAATCGTTACAACGCGGTCAAACGCGCCGGCATGCTCTAGTAAGGAATGAAGTTCGGCAGGCTGGCGAGGAAACTTTCGTCGCAGCCCTTCAGGCGCGCGTAACGATCGTCGATGCGCGCCGGATAGAGCAAACGCGACTTCACGATCCCGAGGATGGCCAGCGTGAAGAAGGCCACCACCGCGACCAGGGGTATCCACGGGCTCTGGACTTTCAGCACCGCGGCGATGATCAGCACCCCGGCGAATGCGCCGAAAGATCCCAGCCAGCCGATCAGGATCCACAAGGTGCGCTTTTCCCGGTGTTGCTGGCAGAGGCCTGGGTTGACCTCTGCGTTCCGGCGCACGATCAGCGCCACGATGATGTAGAGGATCGCGTAACCGAGCAGCAGCAGGTACACGGCAGGATGGTGCCAGTAGACCTTGCGCATCTTGTGCGGCTGCTCGCTGGGTTCGTTGCACTTGACGCAGCGATGCGGAAACGTGGCGCCGTGGGCCACGATCAGCCGGTCGTCGTCGCGCCACAGTCCGCCGGTGCCGGCCGGCGTATCGGCGCTCTTCAGGCTCGCCTGTGTCGGCGCATACGGGTTGTGTCCAGTCATTTGCTCCCCCTGTTCTGTTTCTTCTGTCCCGTCGAGCTGGAACATAACAGTCCGGCGCCCGCAAGACGATCGTCGCGGGGCCTGGTTCTCAGGGCAGTGCTTCGATCCTGAACGTGTAAGCACCGTCGAAAGGGACCTCGCCGTCGTCGAGCACGGGCACGGTAATCACGACGTCCCCACCTTGCTGTTTCCAGGCGACGTCCGTGTATTTCGTCCCGAGCAACGAGATGCGCGCGCCCTTGCCGGGCTTCACGTCACGCACGGTGAACGTTCCGCGCGGATACAGCGGCAGGATGGCGTAGAGCACGCGATCCTTGCGCGTGAACAGGATTTCCTTGCGCGCATCGCCGGGCGCCGGGTGCAGCGTGAGCGCCTCGACGTCGTACTTCGCGCGGTAGTTGGTGGAAGTATCGACCTCCTGCCGGCGCCCCGCCGTCCATTGCGCGCCGTCGCGGAAAGTGCGCGTGCCGTAGATGGCCTCGCCGTTGTGCGCCAGCCAGTTGCCGAGATAGGCGAGCCGGTCCTGCATCTCGACGGGAATGCGGCCGTCGGCCGTGGGACCCACGTTGAGCAGCAGGTTGCCGCCGCGGCTCACGGTGTCGATCAGCGTCAGCAGCAGCTTGTGCCCTGATGAATAGTCGTCGAGGTTTTCGTTGCGGTTGTAGCCGTAGGAAAAGCCGATGCCGCGATTTTCTTCCCAGGGATGCGTGGCGCCCGGCAGTCCCGCGCCGTACTCGGTGGTGTAGTAGCCGCCGTGACGGTGGCGTGACTCCTTGCCCCAGCGATCATTGACCACCACCTTGGCCGCCACCGGGCTGTCGTTGAACAACCAGGCCAGCAGCTCCGGCGCATGCCATTGCTCCGACGACAGTTCCCATTCGCCGTCTGAGAAGATCACCGAGGGCTGGTAACGCGTCACCAGGTCCTTGAACTGCGGGAACATGTGGCGCTGGACGTATTCATCCGGCTTGCCCGCGAGCCACAGCGGGTTGAACCACTCGTAGAGCGAGAAATAGAAACCCATCTCGAGATTCCTGCGCCGGACGGCGGCGCTGAGCTCGCCGGCCAGGTCGCGCATCGGACCGGCGTCGACGGCATTCCACTTCCGGCCCCAGGCCTGGTTGGCTTCCTTCGAGGGCCACAGCGCGAAGCCGTCATGGTGCTTGGAGACCAGCACCACGTACTTCGCGCCGGCGCGCTGGAAGATCCCGGCCCACTCGTCGGCATTGAACAGCTCGGCGCGAAAACGCGGCGCGAATTCGAAGTACGGGAAGTCCTTCCCATAGACACGTTCATGGAAGGCGCGGGTTTCCTCCCGGATCTTTGCATCGCGGGATGCCGGATCGGGATTGCCGGGCCGGCCGATACGCTCCCAGTACCACTCGGCGTATTCACCCTTGGGCGCGAACGCCGGGACCGAGTACACGCCCCAGTGGATGAAAATGCCGAACTTGGCATCGCTCCACCACTGCGGCGTCGGGCGGCTGTCGATGGATTCCCAGGTCGCCGCATAACGCGGCGAGTCCGCCGCGGCCGCGGGCATGGCGGCCGCGAAGGCGCAGCCGAAGAGTAGCGTCAGTTTACGAAGCAACATCCCCACCTCCCGCGAGAGGTGGAGATGTTACCGCGTGTGCACGGCGGCAGTTGCCGCCGGATGGATATCAGTCGCCGCGATAGCTCCACCAGGTGGTGACCACGTCGTGGCCGTCGCGGCGCGTCTCGGCCATATGATCGTTCAGCGCATTTTCGGCGTCGCCCATGGTCTCGTAGGGACCCATGCACTGTCCGCCCGCGGAAGCGTCGGGATCGACGCGCCCCGCCACGAAGCTGTGAAAGGCGTTGCGGATGCCCACTTCGTAGGTGCCGCTCGCGACACCGAACGCTTCGGAGAAGTACACGGTTTTCCCATACGGCGGCTTGCCGACATAGCAGTAGTGATAGACGACATCGCCGTAGCTGGCCTGGACATTGCTCATCAGCAACATGGCACAGG
>Ga0207675_100001910_pt1 | contig 20784 bp, 18 predicted proteins | sample KBSSwiS42_FD_184305 | JGI IMG/M metagenome (GOLD analysis project Ga0207675, IMG submission 184305) | Switchgrass rhizosphere microbial communities from Kellogg Biological Station, Michigan, USA - KBS Switchgrass S4-2 (SPAdes) (version 2) | ecosystem: Host-associated > Plants > Roots >...
CGGCTACCGCGTGAAGTTGCTCGGGGTTGCGGTGCGGACGGACATAGGCATCGAGCAGCGCGTGCATCCGACCATGGTGCCGAAAGACACTGCGATCGCGCAGGTGATGGGCGTGACCAACGCCGTAACCGTCGATGCCGATGCGATCACGCCGATCACGTTGGTCGGCCCGGGTGCAGGCGGAATGGCGACGGCGTCTTCGGTCGTTTCCGATATTGGTGACATCGCCCGCGGCGTGCGCACCGCGCCCTTCGGCCGGCCGGCCGCACGGCTCACCGTCAGCAAGAAAGCGCCGATGCAACGCCACGAGGGCGGCTACTACATCCGTCTGCTGGCGGTGGACAAGCCGGGCACCGCCGCCACCATCGCCAAGCGCCTTGCGCAGCAGAACATCTCGCTGGAGTCGATCGTGCAGCGTCACCGCGGCGAGCGACCCCATGGCGGAGATGTTCCGGGACGTTCCAGCGAACCGGTGCCGGTGATCCTGATCACCTATGCGACCACGGAGGACGCGGTGCGCAAGGCGCTGGCAGCCGTCGATCGCGACAAGGTGGTCTTGGGGAAACCGCAGGTCATCCGGATCGAGAAAAACTGATACTGTTGTGCCTTACCGTTATCGCCCAGTCTCGACCCGAACGGCGCGGCACGACAACGTGGCAAATGGGGCGTGAGGGGTAAGCACATGAACAAAGAGCGACGCGACAACGTGCCGTCGATCACCGTGCACGCGGACTTGGCACTGGAACGCGTTCTCACGCTCGAGCTCGTGCGGGTGACCGAGCGGGCCGCGGTGTCGGCTGCGCGATTGAGCGGCCGCGGCAACGAGAAGGCGGCCGATCAGGCGGCGGTCGACGCCATGCGGCGCGAGCTCAACAAGCTTCCGATCGACGGCACCATCGTGATCGGGGAGGGCGAGCGCGACGAGGCGCCCATGCTGTTCATCGGCGAGACGGTCGGGAACAAGCACGGCCCACGGGTCGATATCGCAGTCGATCCGCTCGAAGGCACGACGCTGTGCGCCAAGAACATGCCGGGCGCAATCGCCACGATGGCCATGGCCGAAGGCGGCACGCTGCTCAACGCGCCGGACGTTTACATGGAGAAGATTGCGATCGGCCCCGGCTATCCCATCGGCCTGGTCGATCTCGATGCGCCGGCCGAGGAGAACATCCGCAGGCTCGCCGAAGCCAAAGGCGTGCAGCCGTCGGACATCACGGCCTTGATCCTGGATCGCCCCCGCCATGGCGACCTCATCGCCAGCGTGCGCAAGGTGGGCGCTGCGGTGCGGCTCATCACCGCCGGCGACGTCGCGGGTGTCATTCACACGGCCGATCCCACCAACACCGGCATCGATATCTACATCGGTGTCGGCGGCGCCCCCGAGGGGGTCCTGGCGGCGGCGGCGTTGCGCTGCATCGGCGGCCAGATGCAGTGCCGGTTGGTGCTCGATACCCAGGAGAAGCGCGGACGCGCCGCGAAAATGGGTATCAAGGATCCGCGCAAGAAATACGAGATTGCCGACATGGTGCAGGGCGACTGCCTGTTTGCGGCGACCGGCGTCACCGACGGCGCTCTGCTCGATGGCGTACGTTTCCGCAAGAACGTGATCGAGACCGAGACGGTGGTGATGCGTTCGGTCACCGGCACCGTGCGCTGGATCAGGGCGGAGCACCGGCAGCGCGAAAAATTCTATTTGGATTGAGGCGGCTTTCGGTCACACCATTCCTCGCCGCGAGCAGTGGACGAACTTCATGCCGTCGCGCAACGTCCATCTCGTCGGCAGTGTCCCCCTCGCCAATGCGCACGACGTATTCGTGACCGTGAGCGCGGCCCTGGGGCCGCGCCTCCTGCGCATCCCCGACGGCGAGACCGGTGAACGCATCGACTGGATCGCGCATCTCGAGCCGGTGTTCGCCAACCACCCGGCGTTGGAGAAATCCGATGAGGTGTTTCGGCTGCACGCGACCGCGCCCGGACGCACGCGCTACCGATTGAGGCCGGGCGCATCGGAAGCCGGCGTGACATTCGGAAATCTGTTCTATGCCGACGTCGCGATCCGGTCGTACCAGGATTTCGCACGACTCAAGCAGAAGGGAAAAATCCCTGCGCACTGCCGCTTCCAGGTCGATCTGGTCCCGGCGCACTCGGTGATCTGGTTGTTTCTGCAGGATAACCTGCATCGGGTGTTCGATCCGATCTATAACGACGCCGTGCGGCGCGAGATCGACAAGCTCGCCGAAGCCATCCCTCACGCGGAGCTTGCGATCCAGTTCGATGTCGCCTCCGCCGTGTTTGCGCGCCTGCAGCGGAACGAGCCCAACGCCTACGGCCGAAACAAGGACGAAATGCTCGAGGCGTTTGGAGCGATCCTCGGCAAGCTTGCCGATCACGTCCCGGGCGATATCGAACTCCTGTTTCACTTTTGCTACGGCGATTCCAACCACCGCCACGTGGTCGAGCCGATCGACATGGGCGATATGGTGGATCTCGCGAACCGTCTCGCGGGCGGGATCAACCGCTCGATCGAGCTGATCCACATGCCGGTCCCGCGCGCCCGCTCGGATGACGCCTATTTCGAGCCGCTCACGCGGCTCAAGCTGAAGCCGGGCACGCAGCTCTGTCTCGGTCTCGTGCACCACACCGACGGGCTCGCGGGCACGCGCCGCCGCCTCGCCACGGCGGAAAAATATGTGAAGAACTTCTCGATCGCGACTGAATGCGGGTTCGGCCGCCGGCCCCGGGATACTATATCTGAGCTGTTGGCAATTCACGCCGCAGCGGCGGATTAACGCCCGCAGCGCTCCCGGATCGCGGGTCGTCCATGGCCGCATCCAATGTGACGATCCGGCCGCTGCGCGCCGATGAGCGCGCCGACTGGGAGCCGCTGTGGAAGGGCTACCAGGCCTTCTACAAGGTCGTGATCCCCGACCAGACCACGGCGGTGACCTGGGCGCGCCTGCACGACCCGGCGGAGGCGATGGGCGTGTTCGGTGCCTATATGAACGGACGCCTGTGCGGCATCGTGCACTACCTCTTCCACCGTTCGTGCTGGACGGTCGGCGACTACTGCTATCTCCAGGACCTGTTCGTCGCCGAAGGCGCGCGCAATCTTGGGGTCGGACGCGCCCTGATCCTGGCGGTCGAGGACAGAGCACGGGCCGCTGGCGCGAGCCGCGTCTACTGGCTCACCCATGAGACCAATGCGGACGCCCGCGTGCTCTATGACCGGCTGGCGGAGCGTTCCGGCTTCATCCAGTATCGTAAGCTTTTTTGAAAGCGATTCGGCCCATACAAAATGACGATCGCCCTCACAGCAGCGACAGCCCCGACCCGGCGCGCCTTTCTCGGCGTCGAGCGATCGGTGTGCGGCCGCGCGTGGCGCGATCGGCTCGATGAGCGCGGCGCGGCCCGCGCGCTCGCCATCACGCAACGCCACGACGACGTGCCCGAGCTTCTCGCGCGCATTCTCGCCGGGCGCGGGATCGAGGTGGACGCGGTCACAAGCTTTCTCGATCCGACGGTGCGTGCGCTGATGCCGGATCCCGACTCGCTGGCCGACATGCGGACCGCCGCCGTGCGGCTGGCGGACGGCATCATGCGCGGCGAAACTATCGCCATCCTGGGTGACTACGATGTCGACGGAGCGACGTCGGCGGCGGTGCTGGGGCGGTATCTGCTCCACTGCGGCGTTCGTCCACTCATCCATATTCCCGATCGTCTGTTCGAAGGCTACGGACCGAACGCAGAGGCGATCCGCTCGCTCGCCGCGCGCGGGGCGTCGCTCCTGGTCGCCGTCGATTGCGGCACCACGAGCCATGAACCGATGCTCGAGGCGCGCAAGCTCGGCCTCGACGTCGTCGTGATCGACCACCATCAGGCCGATGAACTGCTTCCGGCGGCGCTGGCCGTGGTCAATCCCAACCGTCTCGACGATCTCTCGCAACTCGGCCACCTCGCCGCCGTCGGCCTCGTGTTCATGACCGTGGTCGCGGTCAATCGCGAGCTGCGCGCGCGCGGCTTCTGGACCGTGGAGCGGCCGGAACCGGATCTCCTCGGCTTTCTCGATCTGGTGGCGCTCGGCACCGTCGCCGATGTGGTGCCGCTCAAAGGCCTCAACCGCGCCTTCGTGGCCAAGGGACTGGTGGCGCTGCGCCGGCGCGACAGTCCGGGGCTGACCGCGTTGATGGACATCGCGCGGATCGGCGGACCGCCTGAACCTTGGCATCTCGGCTTTCTGCTGGGCCCGCGGATCAATGCCGGAGGGCGCATCGGGCGCGCCACGCTGGGGGTCGACCTGCTGCTGCAGGACGATCCGTCCGAATGCGCGCGCCTGGCGGGCGAGCTCGACCGTCTCAACCGCGAGCGTCAGGTGATCGAGGTCGCCACGGTGGCGCAGGCGGAGGCCGAGGCCATGGCCGCGCTCGGCGTCGAGGACAAGGGCGCGGTCATCGTCACCGCTGCCGACGGCTGGCATCCCGGGGTGGTGGGCTTGGTTGCCGCGCGCCTCAAGGAGCGGTTTGGGCGGCCTGCCTTCGCCATTGCGTTGGAGCCCGGCGGCATCGGCACCGGCTCTGGTCGTTCGATCGCGGGCGTCGACCTGGGGCGCGCGGTCCGCCAAGCGGTCAGCGCCGGCATTCTTGTCAAAGGCGGCGGCCACGCCATGGCGGCCGGCGTTACGCTGCGCAAGGACTCGCTAAGCGCCTTCCGGGCTTATCTCGAGGACACGCTCGCGTCCGCGGTCGAAGCGGCGCGGCGCGAGGATACTCTCATGATCGACGGCGCCGTGACCGCCTCGGCGGCGAACAGCGCGATGGTGGCGACGATCGCACGCGCGGGTCCGTTCGGGGCCGGCAATCCGGAGCCGATGATTGCACTTCCAGCCCACACTTTGGTCTATGCCGAGGAGGTCGGGCAGGCGCACATGCGCGCGCGGTTGCGCGCGGGCGACGGTTCGACCATAGATGCCATCGCATTTCGCTCAGCCGGCCAAAAACTCGGAATCGCGCTCGGGCAGAGCCGCGGACAGTCCGTGCACGCCGTCGGCACCCTATGCCTCGACCGCTGGAACGGCGTCGAACGGGTGCAATTGCGGCTGACCGACATCGCCCCGGCTGACGCGCGCCTCGGTATTCATTAAGATCGGGGTCTCCGCTCAGGGTTGCGTTCCCCGGGCAGGCGTCCAGCCGGAGACCCGCCGCATGGCCACCAAACTCTCGCGCCGCTCTCTCATCGCCGCGGCAACCGCGGTCGGATCGACCATCATCGTCAAGCCGACGCGTGCGGCCGACTACACGTTCGAGCAGTATCACAACCAGCCGGCCAGCGGCACGCTGCACAAGAATCTCGCTGCGATGTGGGATGCCATCGCCAATGAGACCAACGGCCGGGTCGAAGGGATCGTGCATTCCGAGAACAACAAGATCGCGGGCGGCGACCCCGAGGCATTCAAGAAGCTTCTGGCCGGCGAGATCCAGTTCTTCACGCTCATGGGCGGCATCATCGGCACGGTCGTGCCGGTGGCGGAGGCGCAGCAGGTGCCGTTCGCCTTCAAGTCGGCAGCGGATGCGCACAAGGCGATCGACGGGCCGTTCGGCCGCTACATCGGCGAGGAGATGGCGGCGAAGGGCATGTACCTGTTCCCAATTGCCGGCTTCGACAACGGCATGCGGCAGGTCACCACCATCAACCGCCCAATCTCGAAGCCCGACGATTTTGCCGGCATGAAGATCCGCGTCCCGCCAGGGCAGATGATCTTCGATACCTTCGCGGCGTTCGGCGCGCAGCCGATCACCACGCCCGCCAATCAAATCTATGACGCGCTGAAGAGCGGCAAGGTCGAGGCGCAGGAGAACCCACTCGCGATCATGCAGGGTTACAAGCTCGACGACATGGTGCGCTATGTCAGCATGACCAACCATATGTGGTCGGGCTTCAACCTCATGGCTCATCTTGCCACGTGGAAGGCGCTTCCGGACGAGATCAAGGTGGTGATCGAGAGGAACGCCGCCAAGTACGTGCGCCAGCAGCGCGAGGACCAGGGCAAGCTCAACGCCGGCCTGCGCGACACCTTCGTCGCGCGTGGCATTGCGTTCAACGAAGTCGACCAAGCCGCCTTCCGCGCGCGCCTTCCCGGCGTTTATGCGACCTGGAAGGAGAAGCTCGGCGGCAAATGCTGGGGGCTGCTGGAGGCCGAGGTCGGGAAGCTCGGCTGACCGACGGTCAAGGGCAAGCTTCATAAGTTTTCGGACCCCGGTTCCGGGGTTGTGCACCCTCTCGCCAATCGACACGGTTGCTCCGATGGCGCCAGGAGGGCTATTTAGCCGCGCCAACTCCTGCAGAAAGATCAAAAAAGATGTCGAAGCTCCAGTTGTCCGTCGCGGTCGGCAATTACGACCGCGTGCGTCCGCTGATGGACGGCGCGGTACAGATCGACGGCGTCGATCCGGTGTTCATGAACCTGCCGCCCGAGGAAATCTTCTTCCGTGCGTTCCGCAGCATGGATTTCGATATTTGCGAACTCTCGATGTCGAGCTTCACGGTGAAAACCGCCGACGGCAATTGTCCCTATGTGGGCGTGCCGGCCTTCGTCTCACGCGCATTCCGCCACAACTCGATCTACGTGCGACGGGACCGCATCAAGTCGCCGGCCGATCTGAAGGGGAAACGCGTCGGCCTGCCCGAGTATCAACTCACGGCCTGTGTGTGGGCGCGCATCATTCTGGAGGACGACCATGGCGTGACGCCTTCCGACGTGATGTGGGTGAGGGGCGGGATCGAGCACGCGGGACGGCCGGAGAAGATCACCATCAAGCTTCCGCCGGGCGTCCGCATGGAGGATGCCCCAGAGGGCACCACCATTTCCGAGCTGCTCGAACGGGGCGATATCGATGCCTTCATCGCTCCGCGCGCTCCGAGCCTTGCGGGCAGGGACAACCCCAATATCGGCTGGCTGTTCTCCGACCCGATCGCTGCCGGCCGCGACTATTTCAAGCGCACCGGCATTTTCCCGATCATGCACGTCGTCGGCATCCGGCGTGAGCTGGTGGAGCGGCACCCGTGGTTGCCGGCGGCGGTGTTCAAGGCGTTCCAGGAGTCCAAGGCCAAATGCCTCGAGGCGCTCGAGGACACCGCCGCGACCAAGGTCACCCTGCCGTTCGTGGAGGAGCAATTGCGCGCGGCGCGCGAGTTCATGGGACGCGATTTCTGGTCCTACGGGCTCGCCCCGAACCGCAAGGTGCTGGAAAGCTTCCTGCGTCACCACCACGCGCAGGGCTTGTCGTCGCGGCTGGTCGCGCCGGAGGAGTTGTTCCATCCCTCGACGCATGAAAGCTTCGCGATTTGAGTTGCGGCCTCATGCCTAAAGGACAGCACTTGCCGGGCCGCTAATTCAAGGCTCCTGACACCTGCCGGTCCGCATTGGGACGAAGCAAGCGCCCTCGCTCTCACATCTTGCGCGGCGGAATCTGGATGAGTTCGTCGAGTTGCTTCTGCGTGAGCGGCTCACTGATGAACTTGAGATTCACCGCCTCCTTCATCACGCTGTCGACGCCCTTGATGGCGTCGGGATCAACGAGGCTCTTCGGAAAGAACTCGTCGCGCACACGCTTGGCCATCGGTTCCGACACCTGCACGAAGGCGGCGTAGTCCTTCAGCACCTGTGGATTGTCGGAATACATGTAGTCGATCGTCTCGCGATAAGCCTGCATGAAGCGGTCGATCGCGTCCTTGCGTTTTTCCAGCGCCTGCGCATTGGCCACGATCACCCGGATGGTCTGACCACGCACCAGCGCGGCGTCGGTGGCTTTTGCAACCACGCGGATCTGGCCCCCCTCCTGTTCCTTGAGCCCGAACGGTGGCGAGGCCCAGCCGACGTCGACCTGATCGGTCATGACGGCGGTGAGCGTCACCGACGGGTTGCCGGTCGCCATCGGCTTGGCGGTGAGCTTGAACTCGTCAATGAAGGCGCGGACGATACTTTGAGTCGACGAGCCGTTGGTCGAATAGGCGATGGTGCGGCCGTTGGTGTCCTGCAGCGTTTTGATCGGCGAGGACACCTTGGCGTACCAGTAGTCGGCGGCGCCGGTCGCCTCCGCGCCGATGATGCGCACCGGCGCGCCCTTGGCATAGGCCGCCATGGCGCCCTGGGTGCCGACCGCGAAGCCGAGATCGACGGAGCCGGCGATGACCGGCTGCAGCGTTTCACCCGACCCCGACGTGTAGATGATCTCGAGATCGATGCCGTGCTTTTTGAAGATCCCGGCCTTCTCGCCGAGATACGAAATCGACGTGTCCCAATTGCCGCGCTGACCGACGGTGAGCTTGAGGAGATCGGCGGCGCCAGCGGGCGCGATGGTCGTGATCGCGGCGGCGGCCGCGATCACGAGGGCCAGGGTGCGAGCGTGCGTCATTGTTCTCTCCATTTTCTTTCGCCCCGCCTCGGTGCTGTCCTTTCCGTGCCTTACTTCTCGGTCCCGCGCAGCATCGCGGCCGTGGTGATCGCCGCATAGCCGGGTTCGACCCGCACATCGACGATAGCCACCTGACCGTCCTCAACCGCCGCGATCGCCTTCTCGAATGTCGGCACCAGATCGCGCGCGTGAATGACGGGGTCGAACCCGACGGCGCCCTGCGCCTTCCCCAGCGCTGCGCAATCGATGTCCGGATCCGAGATGCGCTGGCCGATCCAACGGTTCTCGACCGGCCGGTTGCGGATGCGGGCGACGCGCTCCTGGTGCAGTTCGTCGTTGAAGAACGAGCGGTTGTTGCAGACAACGACGAGCAGCGGAATGCGGTAATGCACCGCGGTCCAGATCGCGGTTGCACCCATGAAGAAGTCGCCGTCTCCGCAGATGGCGATCGGCAGGCGTCCCGAGCCTTTGAGCGCGAGCGCCGCGCCGACCGACACGCCGGGCCCGCCGCCGATGCCGCCGCCGCCCTCGGAGCCGATGTAATCAAGCGGATGATGGAACGGCCAGACGGAACCGTTCCAGGAGAGCGGCAGGTGGGTGAGAGTCACGTCACGGTCCCCGACTGCGGCCTTGAGCGACTTTGCCAGGTCATCCACCCGCAGCGGACCGCTGGAGGCCTGGTAGGCTTCCGCTTTGGTCTTCACCGCCGCGGGCTTGCGGGCCTTGGCGCCGCCGAGCGCGGCCAGCAGGCTCGGCACCACCTCGTCCGGCGTTGTCGGCAGCAGCAGGTCGACCGGCGGGAGGATCTCGTAGTCCATGCTCCAGCCGTTGTGGATGTGAAAGTCGGCGCTGACATTGATCACCTTGGCCTTGGGCGGTTCCAGCCCAAGCCCGGCGCGCAGGCCGCCGGCGAGGTCGACCCAATCGAGCGCCAGGATCACGTCCGCCGCCTTGAGCGCCTCGATCGCCTCCGGCACCATCGCGTTCGATGCCGGCGCGCCGGCGTGCAGCGGATGGTCGGTCGGAAAGCCGCAGCCAATCTTGAGATCGCTGATGACCTTGGCGTTGAGCGTTTCCGCGAGCGCGATGCGTTCGTTCCAGCCCTCCACGCTGCGCGACACCCGGCCCATCAGGATGACCGGATGCTTCGCTGCCTTGAGCATCGCGGCCGCCTGCTGGATGACCTCGGCCGATGCCTGGGGGTTGGCTTGCGGCATGAAGCGCGCGGCGTCGATCGGTGCGAGCGGTTCGGCGAGCTTCGCCTCCTGCATCTCGGCGTCGAGGTTGATGTAGACCGGCCCCATGGGCGCGGTATTGGCGATCCAGGTGGCGCGAATGATCGCCTCGCGCGCGGCTGCGGGAGAGGCCGGCTGGTCGTCCCACTTGGTGTAGTTGCGCACGATCGCGCCCTGGTCGCGCGCGGTGTGAATCCAATCGATCCAGGGCCGGCGCTTGGCGGCGTCGACCGGCCCGGTGGCACCCAGCACGATGACGGGGAAGCGGTCGCACCAGGCGTTGAACATCGCCATGGTGGCGTGGAACAGGCCCACGTTGGAATGCACGGCCGCGGCCATGGCCTTGCCGGTCACCTTGGCATAGCCGTGAGCGATCGCCACCGCACTCTCCTCGTGCAGGCAGAGCAGCATCTGCGGCGTTTCATTGCCCAGGAAGTTGACGATCGAATCGTGCAGCCCGCGGTAGCTCGCACCGGGATTGAGCGCGATGTAGGGGATTTGCAGCGCGCGCAGCGTATCGGCCACCACGTCGCTGCCGAAGCCTGGCGCGTTGGTGCCGGTCAGGTTGGCCGGGCGCTCGAGCGCACGGATCGATGGGTGGGCCGCACTCGCAGGTTTTGCGGCGGCCGCTGCCGCCTGGCCTTTTGCACTCGTCACTGGAGGATCCTTGGGTTCTGGTGCCGTGAAGGCGCCATAGAACCGGATCACGAGGCCTGACGCAACCGCGCCAGGAGCTTCACGCCGGCATAGCCGTCGGGCGGCTGCATGCCCACTTTGCGCTGGAAATTGCGCACCGCGATCATGGTGTCGTTGCCGACCCGCCCGTCGGTCCCGCCGGTGTCGAAGCCGAGCGTGGTGAGGCGCTGCTGTATTTCCTGGACTTCGGCCAGCGTGGGGGTGCGTTCGCCTCCGGGGAAGGGCTGCACGAACGGCCCGCCGCCGACGATGCGGTCGCCGAGATGCACGATCGACAGCGTATAATTCATCGAGCGGTTGTAGGAGCGCACGGCATAGAAGTTCGGGCCGAGCAGGAAGGTGGGTCCGCCCGATACCGGCGCCCACAGCTTGGCGGACGCGTTCGGCTGCGGGAACGGCTGGCCATCGGCTCGGCTGACACCGGCCTTCTGCCACGCTTCGAAGGTGCGCGACGCGCCTTCGTGGGTCGTGCCCGCCACGCCACGCACCTCATAGCCCCAATGCTCGCCTGCGCGATACTTGCCGCGCTTGACGAGATATTGCGCGGTGCCGGCGAGCGCGTCGTCCGGCTTGCCGAATGGCGTCACCCGGCCATCGCGATCGTAGTCGAGCCCGACATTGAGCCATACCTCCGGCATCCACTGGGTATGGCCCATGGCGCCGGCCCAAGAGCCGCGCATTTCCTCGGGCGTGCTCCACCCGCGGTCGATGATCACCAGCGCGTTGAGCAGTTCCTGTTCCCAATAGGCGCGGCGGCGCGGCTCGCCCCAGGCGAGCGCGGCGAGCGCCGGGATCACGGGCCGCATATGGTTCTTCTGCACATCCGGATCGCCGAAGGCCGATTCGATCCCCCAGAGCCCGAGCATCACCGAGCGGTCGACCCCATAGTCCTTCTCGATGCGGGCAAACAGCGGTGCATACTCCTTGGCCTTTTCCTTGCCCGTGGTGATGCGCCAGTCGGAGACGCGGCGGTTGAGATATTGCCAGACCTGTTCCTTGAACTCGGGCTGGGAGCGGTTGAGTTCAAAGACCGCGGTGTCGGGCTTGATATTGCTCATGACCCGCGTGTAGGTCGCGTCCGAGACGCCACGCGCGCGGGCCCGGGCGCGGAACGCCTCGACCCATTGCTCGAACCCCGACTTGCTGCCCTGCGCCCAGGTCGGTGCGCTGTATGCGGCCAAGGCACCCGCCAGCAGCGGCAGGCATGCTCGCCTTGATGGGAGACGATCCGCCCACTCGCTCAATTCGCTCATCGTGCCGAATCCCCGGTTTGATTTTCTCTGGCGCGGGCGATTCTACCACCGTTTCTGTCGGCTTTGCGGCCGTCACCACTGCCCCGGAGGCCGGCCGGACCGGCGGGATGGGGATCGACGCCGTGGGCACGTCCTCCCTGAGTACATGCACGCCATTTCTGGGATAACTGGGTTGCCTCGATGAGGGTTGCTGCTGAGAGGGTGACCGCGGACACGGTTCGCATCAAAGCGCGGGGCAACGGGGCGACGAGATGAGCGCTAGCCGATGCGGAGAATGCGCACATATGCCGTATCGACCATGTGCGTGATCCACTTCATCATCTCGTCGATGCTGTCGTGATCGACCTTGGCGTGATGGCCCATCATTTCATCGATGTTATGGAAAATTTGTTTTCTTAGTCAGCTTATTTCTTTGAGTTTTTGTTGGGAGATTCAAATGTTGCGCGCGGGATGTTTCGTGATCCGAGAATCGTGCTCGGCCTGATGGCGGTCTGGACGCTGCTCTTGATCGTATGGGCTTTGTTCGAACGGTAAGGTAGGCGGCTGCAATTCCCGCGGATCAGCGCCGGCGGGCGAGTCACGTCAAGCGAGCACAAATTTTCGAGGGTAGCGTGGCCCCAAGGGGCCTTCCTCCCTTGGGACCGAGCGACCCCGGTGGCCGAGAAGAGGCCCTTGTCGGCTCCTCAGAAGTCGCTCGCGGGTGTTATGCGCCCCTTCTCGACATGATTCCATACGTAAAGGTTCGAAATGCCTAAAGGCCCCCGAGGTGAGAAGCGCGCCGCCGACGTGATCGGCGCGGCCGTCGTGGTCGCGGAAGCTCTCCAGGACTGACCGCGCACTCCCATTCCGCAGGCCCGTCCCCTATCTTTCGGGCAAGTCGTTGTTGCCTCCTTGGGTAGTACAAGAAATATGAAGGCGTCACGCAAAAACGTAGTGCGAAAAAAGAGAGGCCGGCCGGCCACTGGGCGAGACCCAGTGACGGCAATCCGGCTTTCGTCCGAATTGCGTGAAAATGTGGACGCTTGGGCAGCGAGGCAAACCGATAAACCGGACCGCTCCGAGGCCATCCGTCGGCTTGTCGAGCTGGGGCTGGCAGGATCGCAGCTCATGAAGCGGCGAAGCCCGAAAGCCACATCGAAGGCCATCGACCTTGCAGGCCAGCAAATCGATAAGCTCGCTGACCCGTCGGCGACCGCAGAAGAACAGCAGCAGAGGAAGCGGCGGCTTCTGAAGGGGCCTGGGGAGTTTCGAGAGCTCCGCGCTGATCTCCCGAAAAAGAAGACGTAATCGGGCGGCGGGCCTCGACTCGCATTCCCGCGCTGCCACTCTACTTTTCGGAGCATGGGCATGCCCGGGGTGCGTCTGAACGAACACATCGCGCATCCAAACGGTACTGCCGTGTTCCAGCACACCTGCAAGCTGGGGCGGAAGGCATCCTGTCCAAGCGACTGGGATCGCGCTATCGTTCCGGACGGTCGCCGGAATGGCTCAAGTTCAGGAACCCGGCGGCGCCCGCTGTGAGGCGTGAGGTGGAAGAGGATTGGGGAAGGAGCGGTGGCGATGAAAAGCCGCACGCACTTTGGCCATCGCATTGACATGCTCGACCGCGAAGGCGAGATCGTCGAGCACTTGGCTGGCGTCGAGGACTCCCTACTTGCCGATGCAACCTACGAGGCGGCGCTTAGGCGCTGGCCGAAAGTGGCAATCATCCTCAGGCAAGGCGCCAGGGTCATTCGCGACAGCCGCAAGCCGAGATTGGTGAAATAGCTGACGGCGGGAACCCCGCCACGCGGCGTCCCACGGGCGGGGTTTCGGGAACCCCAGGGCCAGGGGCCCGCTAAGCCCATGAGAGTGCAGTAAAGGGGTCGTCATGGCGAAAAAGCGAATCGGCATCCTCACTGGCGGCGGCGACGTCCCGGGCCTCAACTCGGTCATAAAAACCGTTACCTACCGCAGCAGCGAAAACGATATCGAGGTCGTCGGTCTCCGTCGCGGCTGGGAGGCGCTGACACACTTGAACCTCGAGGACCCGAACAGCAGGCGCCGCTACGTTATATCCCTGGACCGTGAGAACACGCGCACCATCGACCGTCGCGGTGGGACCGTGCTGCACTCGAGCCGCACCAACCCGTCCAAAATGGGGAAGCTACCCGATCATCTCGCTAGTCAGGACTTTCCGAGTACCGAAGGCACCCGGGACGTCTCCAAGCAAGTGCTGGCGAACCTCTCGGCGCTGGGCATCGAGCACCTTATTGCCATCGGCGGTGACGATACGCTCGGCTACGCGGCCAAGCTCAACGAACTTGGCGTCAAGATCATTGCAGTCCCGAAGACGATGGATAACGACGTTCACAACACCGAGTACTGCATCGGCTTCTCGACCGCGATCACCCGCGCCTCCGATGCCATCCAGCGCCAGCGGACCACCGTCGGCTCGCACGAGCGGATCGGCATTTTCCGAATCTTCGGCCGCGATGCCGGCTTCACGGCGCTCTACACGGCCTACGTCACCTCGATCCGCTGTGTCGTCCCCGAATACAAGGTCAATCTCGACAAGCTGATCCGGCTGCTCATCGAGGAGAAACGCGCAAACCCGAGCAACTATGCGCTGGTCGTGCTCAGCGAGGGCGCCGAGTGGGAGGGCTATCAAGTGCGCGAATACGGCGAAGCCGACGCCTACGGCCACCGCAAGAAGGCGAGCGTCGCCGAGTCGCTTGGCGATGAAATCAAGCGGCGCACCGGCGAGGAGACGATGGTGTCCGACCTCACCTACGATCTGCGCTCGGGCGACCCGGACTTCGTCGACAAGCTCGTGGGCTTGACGTTCGGCAACATGGCCTACGATGCCATGCTGGACGGCAAGACCGGCCTGATGTCGGCGCTGGTGAAGGGCTGCTACGAGTTGGTCCCCATCCCCGATCCCAAGCTCGGGCCGCGCAAGTTGGACGTCGCAACTATGTACAATACCGAGCGATACCGTCCCAATTACGCTAACAAGCGGGGGCTGCCGGCCTTTCTGCAGGGCGCGTCGTAGGCCAGCCATCGAAACTCATGCCAGAGGTGATACACCCAGGCTGATTACACCCGATCTGGTGTACCTTCTTGCCACGGCTCACGTCCTGGATCGGCATGAAGTCGACCACTTCGCCAACCCCCTCGGGAGAGCGGACGACTGGCGTACCAACAGCTCCCCGACCAGGTACGAAATCGACGTCTCTCTCCAATTTGAGATCGAAACTTGGGTCTTTAAATCTCAATTTAATGATGCGGCTGCGGCTTTGGACCTATGTTTGATCAGCCTGGTTGAACACGTCCCGGCAAAGGAAGCTCGCGGTCTCTGCAATCGTCCGGCCGTGGTCGAGTTCGTTCTTGAGGTCGCTGATATCGGCCTCGGACCAAGGCTCACCTGAGTTTGCGTCCATGGATTGCTCCTGACCGGACAACCGCGTTCTGGACGAGAGGTTCCGCGCCCCCCAAAGTGAAGCCTCAGGGATGACTGCTTTGACGCTCCGGCGCATCAAAGGAGCCTTTGTGGTGACCGGTCCAGATATTTCGCCGGCTAGATTCAAGTCGAGGCGCGAGGCGAAGGACCGGTGCCTGATGCACTACCCCGGCTCCCCGATTCGCGAGGTAGGTGCGGACGGTTCGGAGCGGGAGAGCGGGTCGAGGCCTAGGAAGAAGGTTTAGGGTCTGGGCTTCTTGGGCGCTTACTGCGCCTCGCGCCGAGCTCAAAACATCATGATTATCAAGGCGCTTAGCCATTTCCGGTAGGTCTTCCCTGATGTCCTGCTCCTTGATTTCCTGGCCGCGGGCTTGGATCAGTCGCTCGTAAGATGCAACCAACGTCATGTAAGGATTGACGAATACCCAGCCGTATCGGGTCGGAACCTGCAGGTCGAAGTGCAGGTGATACGTGGTCGCGCGCTCGCGCTTGAAGAAATTCCCGACCTTGCCGATGACCTCGCCCTCGCGCACGGGACGGCCGCTCAGCATGCCGTCGGCGTCGAATTGCCGTGGCAGCATGTGCAGATAGCGGACCCGGATGCGCTCGTTGGGCGCATTGACCACGATGTAGAGCGCCTCCTGACGGGGCGAGCGCAGCACCGCGCCGTCGCGCACCGCCACCACGTCGTGCAGGTAGGGTTCGCAGCGGTTCGCGCCCTGGATGCGTTGCTTGCAGGACGCGGGGCGGATGTCCTGCCCCTGATGACCGAGACCACCCGGGCACTGGCCGACATAGAAGTTGCGGTGCTCGCAGAAATTATCCCGCCATGGATAGGAGTAGTTCGCGCGGGCCGATTCGTCCGAGATCAGGGTCTGGCCGCTGACCCGGCAGCGATATGCGCTGACCCCGTCCAGCTTTCCGGCGCCGGTGCGACCGGTCGCCTCGCAGTTGCCCCAGTTCATGAAGGACTGGGAATTGGCGAAGGCCGGCGCCTCGGCAATCGGGAAACGCATCCGGGAATAGACGGTGTAGTCCGCGACGCCGCCTTTGCGCCGAAAGCCGGTGCCTGGAATGATGTCGCCGGGGCTGTGATAGGTGAAGACCTCCGACTGTTCCGGCGGCCGATCGATGGTGGCGGTGTGGACCGCCTCCGGCTTGTTCTGCGGCGTGCCACCCGCGACGTGCAACGCCTTGAGGAACCGCACCGCGACCTTGTCGGCATCGCGGCATGACATCCTTCGAATGCGCAAGCCGGCGTCGGAGCATTCGATCGCTACCACGTAGGGGACGCCGTAGCGCACGAACGTGTAGCGCACGAAGTTTTCGAGATAGAGGCGACGGATGCCCGGGATGCCCTCGAGCCCGTGCACCGGCCATCCGATCATGCCGACCGGCTCATCAAGCTCATAGACCAGCGCCGAACCTCCGATATGGATGTAGATCGGTTCGGGGTATCCGATCGCCAGTTCGGGCATCTCCTGGGCGCGCGCCATGACCACGGCGTCGTAGCCGGCGGGGCCGGGATAGAAGAACGGGATCGCGCTGAAGCCGGAGAGGTAGTCCTCTGGCGCAGTCGGGACCGTGGTTGCGAGGCCAGCCGCATCGGCCGCCGCCGACCGGTGGCGCAGAAAGGCCGCGGTGTCGAAGGGCAGCAGCACCGGAACGGGGCTCGCCGCGATGTTGGCGAAGCGTTCGCCGGTGGCGCGATTGAGCACCGCCATCGCCGCCATCGCGTCCGCCGGCCTGAGCGCATCGATCGGCGCCAGCTCGAGGACGGCCGCGTCCCAATCGACCTGCGTCGAGGAGATGCGTGGGCTCTTCATCTCTTGCCCGGCCGCGGCAATAATGCTCGCGGCGAGCGCGAGGCCCGCTATTCCGAATCCGCGCAACATGACGCCCCACACCTCGCCGGAGCGGTCGTCGCGACGTCCGGGTTAGGTTTGGAGTATTGCTGCGGAAGTGATTCCCGCCAAGGCGGTTAATGAAAAGGTTCCGCAGTGTTGCAAATCGGCCGCGGCAACTTTGATCGTATCGAAACTTCAGTCCTTGGCGCGCTCGACATAGGAGCCGTCCGCCGTCATCACGACGATCTTGGTGCCGGTGCCGACAAAGGGTGGGACCATGGTGCGCACGCCGTTCGACAACACAGCCGGCTTGTAGGAGGAGGAGGCGGTCTGGCCTTTCATCGTGGGCTCGGTTTCCACCACTTCCAGCGTCGCCTTTTGCGGGAGCTCGATCGAGACCGGTACGTTCTCATGAACTGCGAGCATGACCTTCATCTCGGGCTCGAGGTAGACGGCCTGATCCCCGATGATATCCGACGGCAACGTGACCTGGTCGTAGTTCTCCATGTTCATGAAATGGAAGCCGTCGCCGTCTTGATAAAGGAACTGATGCTCGCGGTCTTCCACATGGGCTCGTTCGACCTGCTCGGTCGTCTTGTAGCGCTGCGCCACCTTTACGCCGTCGCTGATCCGGCGCATGTCGACCTGGGTGGTGGGGGTGCCCTTGCCGGGGTGGAAGCTTTCGGCGTTGAGAACGACGTAGAGCTTGTTGTCGAGTTCGACGATATTGCCCTTGCGAAGCGAGCTGGCGATGACTTTCACGGTGAGTTTCCTTCAATTGCCCGGCGGCCGCGCCCGATGCCGGTGCGGCCCAAATGTCGGGCCGCACCATACTGATCTTGCGACCATTCGCCAGCGATTTTCGCGGCTTCCGGCCTTCCCGAGAGCTGGTTGAGGGAGCGCCGCCCCATGCCATCGCCGTTCTGGGCTCGTCATTTGGACCGCCGGCCGTTTCTTTTGGGGCGCATGCGCATTGCCGCCGCTTTGCGGCAGTTCTTCGCCGCCCGGGATTTTGTCGAAGTCGAAACCGGTACGCTGGTGCCCTCGCCGGGAAACGAGACCCATCTCCATGCTTTTGCAAGCGATCTCGTCTCGCCGGCCGATACGCACGAGCGGCTCTACCTGCGAACGTCCCCCGAATTCGCCTGCAAGAAGCTGCTGGCCGCGGGCGAGCGCCGCATCGTGGAGTTCGCCCGCTCGTTTCGTAACCGCGAGCGCGGCGTACTGCATCACCCCGAGTTCACCTTGATCGAGTGGTACCGCGCAAACGAGCCTTACGAGGCGCTGATGGAGGATTGCGGAGCCATTCTTGCACTGGCGGCGGAAACGGCCGGCGCGCGCCGTTTTTCGTTCCGGGACCGGGTGATCGATCCGTTCGCCGCTCCCGAGCGGCTGTCGGTCGTGCAAGCGTTTGCGCGCTATACCAGCATCGATCTCATGGCAGTGCTGCCGCCGGAACCCACGGTGCGGTTCGCCGCCGCCGCGGCCGCCGCCGGCATCGACACCGCCGCCGACGACAACTGGGGCGACATTTTCAGCCGGGTGCTGGTCGAGAAGATCGAGCCCTGTCTCGGCCTCGGCCGCGCGACGATCCTCTACGAATATCCCGCCGTGCAGTCGCCGCTCGCCAAGCCGACCCCTTCCGACCCGCGCCTTGCCGAACGGTTCGAGCTTTACGCCTGCGGGGTCGAGCTCGCGAACGGATTCGGCGAGCTCAGCGATGCCGTCGAGCAGCGCAAGCGGCTCGAGGAGCAAATGGCGGAGAAGGACAGGATCTACGGCGAGCGCTATCCGATCGACGAGGATTTTCTCGCCGCGCTTGCGGTGATGCCGCCGGCAAGCGGAGTGGCGCTCGGCTTCGATCGACTGGTGATGCTGGCGACCGGCGCCACTCGCATTGAGCAGGTGCTGTGGACGCCAATGTCCGAAAGTTGAATGATCGAAGTGAACTGGGAAGGGAACAATGCTGGCGCTCTATCACAACGACATGTCGCTCTGCGCGCAGAAGGTGAGGGTGGGCCTCGCCGAGAAGAAGCTCGATTGGGAAAGCCGCCACCTCGTGCTGCGCGCGGCGGAGCACCAGCAGCCCTGGTACCTCGAACTCAACCGCCGCGCCGTGGTGCCGACCCTCATCGATGGCGAGAAGGTCATCCCTGAATCGAACGTCATCCTCGAATATCTCGACGAGGCCTATCCGAATCCGGCGCTGGCGCCGCTGGATGCCTACGGCCGCGCCCGAATGCGCTTGTGGACCAAGCAGCTCGACGAGGATGTCCACGATGCCTCGGCCGCGATCCTGAGCTTCGGCATTGCGTTCCGGCATCAATATCTCGAACGCGGCGAGCTCGGAAAAACGATGCTCGAGCAGATACCGAATGTCTTCAAGCGTGAGCGGCGCCGCGACGTGGTCGAAAAGGGACCCCAGTCGAGGCACTTCGTCATTGCGGTCGAGCGCATGGTTCTGCTTCTCGACGAGATGGAGGAGGCCCTGTCTGCGCACCAATGGCTCGCCGGCGACGACTACAGCTTGGCCGACGTCGCCTTTACGCCGTACCTCGCCCGGCTCGAACATCTGAACATCCTGAGCATGATCGGAGAGCGACATCGGGTCGCAGACTGGTATCGCCGCTGCAAGGCGCGGCCGAGCTTCCACGATGCAATCGTGAAGTGGGAGAATGCGGACTACCTCGGCCTGATGCAGCGCCGCGGCACGGAGTGCTGGCCTCAGGTTCAGGCGATCATGCAGGCGCTATGAGTTTGCCGGCGCGCCGGCAGCCGGCGAAAGTGAAATCGAGCACGAAAGGATATTGCATGCCTTCTTTCTACGCCAATCGCCGCGTCTTCGCGTTGGCAGCTCTGGTCCTCGCCGGGCTCGCGCGCCCTGCCGCGGCGCAGACCTATCCGACCCAGAACATTACTTTCCAGGTCGCCTTCGCGGCGGGAGGCATTGCCGATGTCGTCGCGCGTTTCGTGGGACAAAAGCTCACGGAGCGCCTGGGACAGACAGTGGTGGTGGAAAATCGCGGAGGTGCCGGCGGCAATCTCGCGGCGAAGTCGGTCATCGGTGCGGCGCCCGACGGTTACACCATCCTCGCGACGACCACTGGGCTGGCGGTCAACGAGACCGCCACGAAGAACAAAGGCTTTTCGGTCGACGATCTGCGCCCGGTCGCGATCGTGGCGTTCAGTCCCGACGTTCTCGCTATCCATCCGAGCAATCCGGCGAAGGACCTGCGGGAGTTCATCCAGAACGGCAAGACGAAGAGCTTCACCTACGGCAGCGCCGGCGTTGGAACGGGTCCGCATATCGGTGCCGAGTATTTCTTCCGCGAGGTCGCGAAAGTGCAAGCCGTGCATGTGCCGTTCACCGGCGGCGCGCCGGCGGTAACCTCCGCGATCGGCAATCATGTCGATGCGATCGTGCTGACACTGCCGACGGTGGTGCCGCCCATCACGCAGGGGCTCCTGCGCGGCATCGGCCTGGCGAGCGCGACCCGCAATTCGGCGGTGCCGAACGTGCCGACTTATGGCGAGATGGGCTTCCCCGACGTCTATTCCGGCTCCTGGGTCGGCTTCTTTGTGCCGGCCAAGACCCCCGATGCGGTGGTCGCGAAACTCAATGCCGAGATCAATGCGATCATGCGAGAGCCAGAGGCGCAGCAGAAGATGAAGGCCATCGGCTTCGACGTGATGATCAAGCCCGAGACCGAGACTGCGGACTATTTCAAGCGGGAAGTGGCGGCCTGGGGCAAGATGACCAGGGCGATCGGCTATTCGAGCGATTGAACCGCACGCGCGCCGGCTCCTATCGAGCGGCAGACCGCGCTGTTATCATCCGCGTGGTGAGGCCAAACGGGGAATAACGATGCATGTCATTGCCGCCCTGCTTGCTGCGCTGCCGCT
>Ga0207675_100001911_pt1 | contig 20781 bp, 20 predicted proteins | sample KBSSwiS42_FD_184305 | JGI IMG/M metagenome (GOLD analysis project Ga0207675, IMG submission 184305) | Switchgrass rhizosphere microbial communities from Kellogg Biological Station, Michigan, USA - KBS Switchgrass S4-2 (SPAdes) (version 2) | ecosystem: Host-associated > Plants > Roots >...
CATCATCCACCAGGATCCGACCCTCAGCGGCGTCAAGCTGATCGCCGAGCCGTGGGACATCGGCGAGGGCGGCTACCAGGTCGGCAACTTCCCGGTGCGGTGGTGCGAGTGGAACGGCAAGTACCGCGACACCGTGCGCGACTACTGGCGCGGCGAAGGCGGCACGCTCGGCGAGTTCGCCAGCCGCTTCACCGGCAGCGCCGATCTCTACGAAGACGACGGGCGCAAGCCGTACGCGAGCGTCAACTTCGTCACCGCCCACGACGGCTTCACCCTGCGCGACCTCGTCTCCTACAACGAGAAGCACAACGAGGCCAACGGCGAGGGGAACAACGACGGCGAGAGCCACAACCGCTCGTGGAACTGCGGCGCCGAGGGGCCGACCGACGATCCGGCGGTGAACGAGCTGCGCTCGCGCCAGCAGCGCAACTTCCTCACCACGCTGCTGCTGTCACAGGGGATCCCGATGCTGCTCGGCGGCGACGAGCTCGGCCGCACGCAGCAGGGCAACAACAACGCCTATTGCCAGGACAACGAGCTCTCGTGGATCGACTGGGAGAGCGGCGACGCCCGGTTACGCGAGTTCACGCGCCGCGTGATCGAGCTGCAGGCGGCGCATCCGGTCTTCCGCCGCCGCGGCTGGTTCAAGGGTCAGCCGCTGCGCGGCGCCGGGGTCAGCGACATCGCGTGGTTCAATCCCGACGGCGCGGAGATGACCGACGAAGACTGGAACAGCGCGCACGCCAAGGCGTTCGCGGTCTTCCTCAACGGCGACGCGCTGCGCGAGCGCGACGAGCAGGGCCGCACCGTGCGCGACGACAGCTTCCTCCTGCTGTTCAACGCACACGACGAGACGATCAGCTTCACGCTGCCACCCGAATCGTTCGGCAGGAAGTGGCAGGTCGTCGTCGACACGAAGACCGATGCGGTCGGGAACGGCCCGTCGCTCGCCGCGGGCGACGCCGTTGAAGTGGCCGGCCGAAGCATCGTCGTCGCATCGAGGCCGTCAGCCAGCCCCTAGCCCCAGCCACGGGCCCCTACTTCTTGACGTGTCGCTCCAGCATCTGCCGCCGCACGACCGCGCCGTAGACGTTGCCCTGCGCGTCGACGCCCACGCCTTCCGCGCCCGAGTGATCGGGCGCGGTCGGCTCCATGTCCTCGATGAAGGCGGTCACGCGGCCGTCTTTCGCGCTGCCGATGCGGATCCCCTTCCTGATGCCCTGCAGCTCGTGCGCGCCGGTGTCGGGCCCCGACTCGGAGTCGGCGACATAAATGGTGTCGTCCTTGCCGATGGCGATCCCGCTCGGCCGTCCGAACTGCCGCCACTCGGCGAGGTACTTCCCGTCCTGGTCGAAAATCTGGATGCGATTGTTCTCGCGGTCGCCAACCAGCAGCCGCCCGCGCGAGTCCATCGCGATGGTGTGCGGTTCGCTCAGCTCGCCGCGGCCCGATCCCTTGCGGCCCCATTCCTTCACGAACCTGCCGTCGCGCGTGAAGCGGACGACGCGGTTGTTCTTGCCGTTGCGGTGGCTGTCGGTGACGAAGATGTCGCCGGCGGGGGAGACGACCACGTCGGTCGGCTGGTCGAACAGGTCCGGACCCGAGCCGCTGACGCCCGCCTTGCCGAGCGTCATCAGCACCTGGCCGTCAGGGCTGAACTTGAAGACCTGGTGTCCCTTGCCGTTCTCGCCGCGCGCGTCGGTCAGCCAGAGGTTGCCGGCGCGATCGACGGTCGCGCCGTGCGGGAAGACGAACATCCCGGCGCCCCAGCTTTTCAGCAGCTTGCCATTCGCGTCGTACTTCAGGATCGGCGCTTCCGATCGCCCGGCGCACGAGTTGGCAAAGCAGCGATGGACCACATAGAGAGTGCCGTCGGGCGCCGGCTCGACGGCGGTGACCGCCGCCCATTTGACGCCGGGCGGCAGCTCGCCCCAGTCGCGGGTCGTGCGATAGGGCTGCGGCAGGTCGTTGCGGGGCGCGTCCGACTGCAGCGCGCCGCCGGCGCGCGCGCTCATCACGACCATGAGGAACACGAAGATGCGAATGCCTGAAGACGCTCGTCGCATGGCTGCCTCTGTCGGAAGGGAGCTTACACTGCCGGCCGAAGCGGCGGATTACAATCCGATCAGATGAACGAGCAGAAGCTGCGCGCGTATGCCGAGCTCACGGTGAAAATCGGGCTCAACCTTCAACCCAATCAGCGGCTGCTGATTGTCGGCCCGATGGCCAACGGCGGCGCCTCGCTCGAAGCCGCGCCGTTCATCCGGCAGATCGCGGCGGCGGCGTATGCTGCCGGCGCCCGCCTGGTCGAGACATTGTGGGGCGACGAGGCGCTGCTCGCGGCGCGCTTTGCCCACGCTCCCCGCGATTCGTTCGAGGAATTCTCCGACTGGCTGCCGCGCGCGCTGGCCGACCATGTAGCCGCCGGCCACGCGATTCTGTCGGTCTACGCCAACGATCCGGATCAGTTGAAGGACGCCCCGCCCGATCTGGTGGCGGCGCTGCAGGAATCGACCGCGCGCCACGTCCGTCCCTTCCGCGAGCACATCTCGCGCAACCGGACGAACTGGGCGGTGGTGGCGGCGGCGGCCGAATCGTGGGCGGCGCGGGTGTTTCCGGATGTCGAGCCCTCGCAGCGGGTGGATCGCCTGTGGGACGCGATCAGCTGCCTCTGCCGCCTCGATCACCGCGATCCGATTGCGGCGTGGGAAGCGCACCTGCACCACCTGGCCGCGCGCACCGATCATCTCAACGCCCGGCAGTACTCGGCGCTGCGCTATCGCGGGCCGGGCACCGATCTGACCATCGGCCTCCCGCCGGGGCATCTCTGGATCGGCGGCAGCTCGGTCAACGCCGCCGGGATCCGCTTCGCCCCGAACCTGCCGACCGAAGAAGTGTTCACGATGCCGCATAAAGATCGCGTCAACGGCACCGTGCGCTCGACCAAGCCGCTCAGCTACGGCGGCACGCTGATCGAAAACTTCACGCTGACCTTCGCCGACGGCCGGGTCGTCGACGTCTCGGCCGAACGCGGCGAATCGGTGCTGCGCACGCTGGTGGCGATGGACCCGGGCGCGGCGCGGCTCGGCGAGGTCGCGCTGGTGCCGCACAGTTCGCCGATCTCGCAGACCGGGCGGTTGTTCTACAACACGCTGTTCGACGAAAACGCGGCGAGCCACGTCGCGCTCGGCGCGGCCTACAAGTTCACGCTGCGCGGCGGCGAGGCGATGCCCGACGAGGCGTTCGAGGCCGCCGGCGGCAACCGCAGCGCGACGCACGTCGATTTCATGATCGGGTCGGGCGAGCTCGACATCGACGGCGTGCGCGAAGGCGGACCGGCCGAGCCGCTGATGCGCGCGGGCGAGTGGATATAATCGCCGGTATGCGTTTCAAGCTGCCGCTCGTGGCTGTGTCGTTGTCGGTCGGCGCGCTGAGCGCGCTGCCGGCGGCGCAGAGGCCGCCCGTGCCGCGCTTCAACAAGATCATCACGCTGCTCGAACACAAGCAGCCGGTGTTCGGCCTCTACTGGCCGACCAACCCATCGGGCCGCGGCCGCGGCGCGGCGCCGCCGCCGAGCGCGACGCCGCCGAAGACGCCGGCGCAGCTCGCGCAGGAGGCGCTCGCGTATCACGAAGCCGATTTCTACTTCAGCGGCGCGCTCGAAGGCGGGTTCGAGCGCGGCTATGCGCCGGTCAGCGAGTTCGTGAAGGCGACGGTCGACGCGGTGGCGGCGACCCGCACGCGCTTTCTCTCCGCCTCGACGCCGCTGGTGGTGAAGGTGCCGAAGATTTCCGCCGACCGCGAGAAAGCGGCGTCGGAAATCGGCCGCGCGCTGAACCTGGGCGTGAGCGGTCTGATGTTCGTCGAGGTGGAGAGCGCCGACGAAGTCCGCGCCGGCCTCGCGGCGATGCGCTTCAAGTCGCGCGGCGGCACCCGGGCCGACGACACCGGCGATGCGCCGGCCTACTGGGGGATGAGCGACGATCGCTACAAGCAGAAGGCGGATCTCTGGCCGCTCAACCGCGACGGCGAGCTGATCAACTGGACGATCGTCGAGAGCAAGGAAGGGCTGGCGCACGTGCGCGAGATCGCCGCGGTCCAGGGGATCGGCGTGCTCTGGCCCGGCGCCGGCACGCTGCGCGGCGTGTTCTCGACCACCAACGCCGCCGGCGAGCGGATCGTCGACACCGCAGCGTGGGAGAACGCGATTCAGCAGGTGCTGGCGGCGTGCAAGGAATTCCACGTCCCGTGCGGCTTCCCCGCCACCGCCAACGACATCGAGCTGCGGATGAAGCAGGGGTTCAGCGTGTTCGTGATGAACTGGGGCGACGCGGGATTCAAGACGATCGAGATCGGACGCAAAGCCGGCCGCTAGGCCAGCCACGAAAGACACGAAAACAAACGCTCACGAAAGACACGAAAAAGACCAAATCTTTTTCGTGTTTTTCGTGCTTTCGTGTCTTTCGTGGTGACCGGCGCTGCTTTTCTAATGAGTTGCTTGCTACTTAGTGCTGAAGGAGATGCCGAACTGTGATCCCCCGCGGTTCGCCTTCATGTCGAAGACCTGCTCGAGGTTCACATACCAGTTCAAGCCCCACGCCTTGAGGTAGCCGGCGCGATAGTGCGCCGACGCGAGGCTGACGAAGAACGCGATCTGATCCTTCATGAACGATCGGTTGGTGACCCGGTCGTACACCGGATAGCGGCCCATCCCCACCTCGAACGACGGCACGCCGAAATTCCAGCGTCCCCACTCGGCGACCGTGATGTAGAAGCCGACGCTGGCGTGCGCGCTGCCGTTGTCGTAGCCGCCGGCGAAGCCGACGTGCTGCTTGACGATGAAGAACGAGTTCGGCGTCGATTCCTGGGGCGGCGGCGGCAGTCGGGCCTCTTCGCGGAAGTCGAGGAGATCGAAATCGATCGGCGCCTCGACGACGATCGCGAACGGCAGATCGAGCGATCGACTCGGCAACGTCTCGTCGGCGAAGGCGGGCGACACACACGCCAACAAGAAGACTGTCGAGAGCAGCCACCGCATGGGACCCCCAAGATCAGGCAGATCTGGTCGGAGGCGGACAATATACGCGATCCGACGGCGGCCCGGGCCGATTTTCAGCGCGTTTACGATTTTGTTCGTTAGTCTGCCCCGGCGCCGACTATTCGGCGTCGCGAAAGGCGAGTAGCCTTACGGAATGCTTGCGGAAATCGCCCTCGCCCTGACGCTGCAGGATCTCACCTGGCTCGCCGGCGGCTGGCAGCTTGCCAAAGGCGCGCGCTGCATCGAAGAACACTGGACCCGTCCGTCGAGCAACATGCTGGTTGGCGCCAGCCGCACCGTCGAGGGCGGCCGCACCGTCGCCTTCGAGTTCCTGCGCATCGAGGCGCGCGCCGACGGCATCTACTACGTCGCGCAGCCGGGAGGCCGCCCGCCGGTCGACTTCAAGCTGTCGACCGACAACGCATCGGAACTGGTATTCCTCAATCCCGGTCACGCCGATCATTTGAAACGGATCATCTATCGCCGTCAGGGCGACGGCGGACTCGAGGCGCGCGTCGAGGGAGAGGACGACGGGCGCGCGTTCGCGGTTGATTATCCGTATCGGCGCTCCGCCGACGGCTGCAGCGCGCGGTAGCGGTTCACCGCAGGGCGGCGAGCGACTGGAGCACGAACACCGGCCGAGCGGCGGCAAACGCCTTCATGTAGTCGACGCCGGCGTCGAACTCCTCATTGGTGGCGAACTTGCGCGTATCCTGACGCGCCGCGTCGGCGACGAGCGCGGTCGAGCGCGTGATCTCGTTCAGCAGCCAGTCCTCGTCGGCGGCGGCGCGCGCGCAGCGATCGAGCGTATCGAGATAGAGCGCCCGCAGGTCCTCGAACGCGAGCAGCTGCCGCGACAGCGCGTTGTCGTCGAGGCGGTTGAGAATCGGGAAATCGATCTGCAGGAACGTGTTGTCCTTGTCCCACGGCAGCAGCCGGTGCCGCGTCGATCCCACCGACCGGTAGACGTAGAGGTTGTTCATCCCCGCATACCCGAGGACGCCGTCGTTTTCGGCGAGGAAATTCTCGACCGCCACCAGCGTGACGAACGCCCCGACGTCGAGAAAGCGCTCGATCCGTTCGCGCGTCGTCGCGTCGCTGGTCGCTGCCTCGCGGAAGAGATCGCCGATCGCGCCGTAGAGGACGCTATCGGCGTCGGTTTCGTGGTTGCGCGGTTCGAACAGCGGCTTGTACGCGGCGATCGTCCCCAGGTCCTCGCCGCGGAACGGCGCGATCCAGTGGTATTCGAACAGGTAGCCGTTGTCTTCTCCGAGCGTGCGGCCGACAAACGGCGGCTCGATCTCCTCGACGATCGCGTAGACGCCCTGGTACTCGTTGTTGATGAACAGGCGGGTGAACGACTCGCGCGGCGCCGGAACGCCGACGCGGTTGAAGAACGCCATCGCCACCCGCTCGCGCACCATCGACGGGTCCTGCACCAGGTTGTCGAGCACCAGCGACGAGAGGCCGGCAAAGCGCTGATCGGTCGTGTAGCGATCGAAGTCGAGGCGCAGCCCCAGCTTGACGCCGTTGCGGCTGCCGGCGCCGCGCGATCGCATGCCGATGTTGCGGACGCGCTGCGCGCCCCACACGAGATCGGCGGGGTAGTAGGTGTTGTCGGTGAAGTTGGCGCGCAGCAGCTGCAGATCCTTCGAGTTGATCAGCAGCCGCATCTCGTGCAGCGCCTGCGCGTCGAAGACCTCGTCTGCGGTCTGCGCCGCGGCCGGCAGCGGCAACGCGGCCAGGACCGCGGCCAGGATCGTCCGGAGGAGGCGGCGTCGCACGATCACCTCAAATGCTCAACTGCAGCCGGATGATCCGACTCCAGAACGACTTCTGCGACGGCAGCGGCCCGAGCGCCGGGTTGTCGATCGACTCGCGGATGATGTTGCCCTGCACCTTGAGCCAGCGGTTCAGGTACCAGTTCGCGCCGATGGTCACGACGCGATCGCCGTTGCCGACGATGACATCGGCGCGCGGGCTGGTGGAGGGCGTCTGGCCGAGCGTGCCGCTGCGGAACTCGAGCCGCTCGACCCGCGCCGCCACTTCGACCGCGCCGTAGCCGCCGCGGAAGATCGGCCGCCGCGGCGTATCGAGGCCCGACGACTTCCGCTCGCCGGTCACCGCCCACGTGCCGCTCACATACCAGCCTTCCGAGGTAATCGGCGAGAGATCGCTGTCTTCGACGCTCAGCGCCAGCCGCTCGTCGCGGACGCGCATCCACTCCGACTTGACGGAGAAGGGGCCGGGCCGCCACTGCGCCTCGATCCCCATGCGCTGCCGGCGACCGCTCACCGGATAGTCGGGCCTGAAGAACGCGGTGTCGAGCACCGTACGGCCGCGCAGTCCCGGAAAGCCTTCGGCGACGTCGCTGCCGGTGAAAGCGACCCCCAGCTCGAACTCGCGCGCCGACGACTTCGAGTGGCGGAAGGGCTCGACGCGAACGCGGCCGGCGAGCGTCTGCCCGCCGGTGACCCGCGACGGGTCGTTGGTGCGCGCGTTGCGGCCGTCGTGCTCGAAGACGCCGAGCTCGTACCGGAGGATTCGCTTCGCGACCCGGCCGTGCACCTGGACCCCGATGTCGCGCCCCGGAGCCAGATACGAAGCCGCCAGCGAACGGTGGATGAAGTCGAGGTTGGTGGAGCTCGTGTTCTGGTCGAGACTGAACGGCAGCTTGAACTTGCCGGCGATGACCTGGGCGGCATCGAACTGCTTGTAGTTGACGTATACGTCGCGCCAGCCGTCGGTGCCGCTAATCAGCTCCCGTTCGATCTGGAACTCGACGATGTTCCTGATCTCGCCTTCGACGCCGATCCGCCGGCGCGCGATGTCGAAGGCGCCGATGTCTTCGTCGGGCAGCGGCGCATCCGATCGCCGCACGTCGGTGGAGAACCGCGCGCGGAAGTCGATGTGCGTGCCGCGGCCGAATCGGATCGACGGGTGATCGTCCCAGCGGAACGTCGGCGCCGGCGGCGCCGGGGCGCGCTGCGCCAGCGCGGCGGACGGCGCAATCGCCAGGACGCCGACAGCCGAGACGACCGCGAGCAGCTTCTTCTTTTGCTTCAGCGATTCCTCAGGCGGCGTCGGCTGCATGGGGGAGGGCGCCATGATAACGGGGAGATGGCGCGGCAGCCCGGCAATTTCACCGAAGTGTCACGCGTGCCGTCAGCGAATATCGGGCGGCCGCTGGTCGACGATAGACGCTAGCGTCAATGGCACGTGACGTGCTGCACCCCGCCGAAATGGACCGGAAACGTCGGGAAACCGAACGCCGCAAGGCTGTTCGAAGCACTTCAAGCCCGGAAGCCATACAGGCAAAGCTCGACAGCATGGCCGGCGCAGTCCACGAACTTCAGAATGATGTCGAAGCGCTGATCAAGCGGCCGAACGTCCTGCCCTGGCGCCGCAAACCGACTGACGCCGACGAAAAATAACGTGTCGGGGGCCAAGCAAGCCCGCCTCCACAACGCCGACGTTCGTGAGCTCACCTGTGGGGGCCGAGCTTGCTCGGCCCCCATTCACCACTTCGGTCTCGCTAACCAATCCAGTGGCGCCTCGCCGATCGGCGCGCCCGGCGGCGCATCCGGCGCCGGAATCACCTTCATCTCTTCAGCCGGCCGCTCGAGGAACCGCTTGATGTCGGCGGCGAGCAGTGTCCGGTGCGCGGTGTCGGCCTCGGTCTTCGACACCGCCGTTCGGGCGCGCGTTGCGAGCTTCGACAGCTTCATCGACGCGATCGAGCGCACCTCGTTATTGGGTGACGCCGTCGCAAGCCACATCACGCGGTCGACGAGCACGCGTTCCTCGGCCCGGCGCACCGCCGCCTCGTAGCCGGTCGCTGCCGGCGCGTCGAAGGTGGCCGCGGTCAGCCGATCGATCACGAACTCGAGGCCGGGCGCGGCCGGATCGACGGCGTGCTGCGCCACCATCCTGGCGGCGCGATCGAGCTGCAGCACGAAGCCGATCGTCACGTCGGCGGCGATGGTCGCCGGGCTCAGCGGATCGAAGGTGTCGCCGGTCGTCCTCGGGAAGAGCTCGCGGTGCATGCCGTAGCCCGGCGGCCGCGGCGGGATCAAATCGAGGACCTTTTTCGGCACCGTCAGCTCCGACGGCCTCAGCGTCACCGCCAGCGCGTCGAGCGCTTTACGCTGATCGTCGACCGACACGCCTTTGGTCGGCGTCCTGTGATCGCCGCGCATGCCGTAGATGTAGTCCTGGCCCGCGACCATCGACGCCGCGGACTCCACGGTGTAGCGGTGGTACATGTAGATCGGCACCAGCGGCTCTTCGATCGTCGCCATCGGCGCGCCCGGGCGGATGGTGTGCTCGCCCATGCGATCGAGCGCCGATCGCCGTACTTTCATCAGGCGGTACAGCTCGTCGGCCTGATCGACGCCGTTCGACCACTGATCGACCTTCGGGTTCGAGTCGGTGTCCTGGTTGGTCATGTAGCGCAGATCCTGCGCCCACGCATCGTCGAGAATCTTCTGCAGCGCCGCGACTTCATTGGCGCCCTTCGGAAACTCGCGGTAGCCGTAGTTGATCGTCACCTTGTCCCAGTCGCCGATGCGCGCCTGGTACGCGTCGGAGAGATCGATCGTGCCGTCGGGGTTCAGCTTCTCGAGCGGGTGGGGGTAGTCCATCACCGAGATCCACCCCTTCTCGCTGTCGTAGTAGTTGTGGCCGAGGCCGAGCGTGTGCCCCACTTCGTGGGCCGAGAGCTGGCGGATCCGCTTCAACGCGGTCTCGTAGAGCGCGGGCGGGCGCTCGTTGCCGCTGGTGTAGGGCGACAGCAGACCCTCGAAGATCATGTAGTCCTGCCGGTCGCGCAGCGATCCGAGCGTCACCGTCGCCTTGAGAATCTCGCCGGTGCGCGGATCGGCCACCGATCCGCCCGAGCTCCAGCCGCGAGTGGAGCGGTGGACCCAGTTGATCATGTTGTAGCGGATGTCCATCGGGTCGGCGCCCTCAGGCAGGATGTCCACCTTGAAGGCGTTGCGGAAGCCGGCCGCTTCGAACGCCTGGTTCCACCAGCTCGCCCCTTCGACCAGCGCCTTCTTCACGTCCTCGGGCGCGCCCGAGTCGACCCAGTACTGAATCGGCTTCACCGGCTCGCTGACCGCGGCGTTCGGATCCTTCTTCTCGAGGCGGTGGCGGCGGATGTAGCGCACCTGCATCGGCTCGCCGATCGGCGCGCTGTAGTCGACAAACGTCAGCCCGCCGTAGCCGGCGCGCGGGTCGTCCACCCGCGGCTTGTAGTTGCCGTCGGGCAGCTCGACGAACGACGCGTGCTCGCGCAGCGTCACCGCGTCGGGCGTCGGCGTCACGCTGGCGACCGATCCCGAGAACAAACCGGCATTGCCGCGGCCGCCGGCGGCGCGGCCGCCGCCCTCGCCAATCTGCGGCGGGCCCTGCGCCGGCCCGGCGGCGTTGCCGCCGCCGCGGCCGCCGCCCGCTTCGTTGACGAAGGTGAGCGTCATCTCGACTTCGCTGTTCCTGGGAAACGCCTTGGTGCGCGGCAGGTAGAAGGCGCTCCGGCTGCGGTCGACGCGGTAGTTGCCGGGCCGCAGGGCGTTGGCGGCGTTGGTCAGATCACGCAGCAGGAACTCGGTACCGTCCACCAGCACGCGGCCATCGCTCTCGGCGGCGACGGTGAAGCCCCACAGTACCGACTTCGCGAACGAGTCCTCCACCGACTTCCGCTCGAGCGGATTGGGGCTGCTCGATCGGAACGACAGGTTCGGCTGCACGAGCAGGATCTTCGGGCCGACACGCTGGAACGAGACGATGCGGCCGCCGCCTCCGGCGCCGCGGTCGAGGCCGATGTCGTTGGAGCCGAGGCCGGCGGCGAGGCCGAGCGTGAAGAGGAACTCGGTGTCGAGCCGCGGGATCTCGAGGAAGAGCGAGCCGGTTCGCTCGTCCCAGTAGAGCGGAACGTAGCCGTCGAATTTCTGCATCCCCGCCGTGCGGTCGCCGATCGACGGCGTGCGCCCGGCTGCCGCCGGCTGCGGCTGCTGGGCGAGCAGCGCGCGCGATCCATGAGCGGGCAGCATCAGGATCATGAAGGACAGTACGAGAGAAAAAACGAGGGAAGCTCTTAACATAGGGGAGACCTCAAGCCGCGCATTCTACCAGCAGGAGATGATCGCCATGCCCGACCTCGAACAGCTTCGCTACCCCGTCGGCCGCTTCGAACGGCTGCGCGCGCCGCTCGACGCCGACACACGCCGCGCCCGCATCGACACGATCGAACAGGCGCCGGCGCGCCTGCGCGCGCTCGTCGCCGGGCGTTCGGAGCGCGAGCTCGACACGCCGTATCGTCCCGGCGGATGGACCGTGCGGCAGGTCGTGCATCACGTCCCCGACAGCCACATGAACGCGTACATCCGGATGAAGTTCGCGGTCACCGAGGAGTCGCCGTCGATCAGGGCCTACAACGAGGCCGACTGGGCGGAGCTGCCGGAGGCGAAGAGCGCCCCGGCGGAGATCTCCCTCGCGCTGCTCGAGGCACTGCATCGCCGGTGGGTCGCGTTCCTGCGCACGCTGCCGGCCGATCGCTTCGCGCGCGCGTATGTCCACCCCGAGCTCGGGCGCGTCACGCTCGATGAGGCGGTCGCGTTGTACGCGTGGCACTGCCAGCATCACACCGCGCACGTCGAACTGGGCCTGGGCGCCGCCGTGTAGCGCCGCGTGGGTTGGTTGGGTTTGGTTCATCTTTGCCCTTTCCTTAGCTCGATACCTGTCTAGCAACGGCGGCCTCTGCGGCGCGCGGTCGAGGCGGCGAAGCTCTGCGGTTGGGCGCGCCCGGCGGGAACGGAGAGTGCATCAGGAGCGCGCGGAGGAACGTATGCGCACGCTCTTTGTGCTCGGTCGGACCATCTTCGGCGGCTTTTTCGCGTACTCGGGCATCAACCATTTCCAGCATACGGAAGGTATGAGTCAGTACGCCGCCGCGAAGGGTGTACCCGCACCCGAACGGGCGGTCCAGGCGACCGGCGCGATGCTCCTCGCCGGCGGCCTCAGCATCATCGCCGGCATCAAACCGCGTCAGGGGCTGGCGGCGATCGTTGCGTTCCTCATCCCGGTCTCGCTGCAGATGCACCGCTTCTGGGAAGAGCAGAACCCTCAGCAGCGCCAGGTCGAGATGATCAACTTCATGAAGAACATGGCCCTCGTCGGCGCCGCGCTGACGATGATGCAGATCGCGGAGCCGTGGCCCGGCAGCGTCGACGCGGCGCTCGCCGCCGACGAAGAGATGTACATCCGGCTCGGAGGCCGCGACCTCCGGGCCCTTCCTGCGTGAGTCGAGAACGTCGATGAGGAATGTGGTTGAGCCTGTGGCCCGGGAATCGGCAGCGGTGGTTGGCGCGCTGGTCGCGCGATCGATTGGCCTGACGGCCGGCGTCGCGCTGGTGCTCCTCGGGATGGCCGCGCTGCTGTCGGTCCCATAAACTTCGGTCGCTCCATGCTCGGGATCGCCCCATCGGTTCTCGATCCCGCCGGTCCACAGGCCGCCCACATCAGCAGCCTCTGGTGGCTGATGTTCTGGGTCGCGACGGCGGTCTTCGTCCTGGTCCTCGGCTTCCTGCTCGCTGCGTTCCTCCGCCGTCCGCGCGCGCGCGTGCCGATCACGGCCGACCGGACGCTGACGCGCGCCGTCGCCGCGTCGGCCGTTGTCACCGCGCTCATCCTCTTCGGCCTTCTCGTCGCCAGCATGTGGACCAGCCGGGCGATTGCCTCGCTCGGCGCCGCGAGCGCCGTGACCGTCAACGTCACCGGGCATCAGTTCTGGTGGGAGATCGAGTACGAGGACGCGGTGCCGAGCCGCCGCGTGACGACCGCGAACGAGATCCACATTCCGGTCGGCCGTCCGGTGGTGCTGAAGGTGACGTCGCGCGACGTGATTCACAGCTTCTGGGCGCCGAACCTGCACGGCAAGCGCGATCTGGTGCCCGGCATCACGTCCGCCATCTGGCTGCAGGCCGACCAGCCGGCCGTCTATCGCGGGCAGTGTGCCGAGTTCTGCGGCCGCCAGCATGCGCACATGGCGTTCGAGGTCGTGGCCGAGCCCCAGGCGCAGTTCGACGCCTGGCTCGATGCGCAGCGCCAGCCGTCGATCGCGCCCGCGGGTGACGCCGCGATCCGCGGCCGCGACGCGTTCATGCGCGCGCAGTGCATCCTCTGCCACACCATTCGCGGCACCGGCGCCGGCGCGCTCGTCGGTCCCGACCTCACCCACGTCGGCAGCCGCGGCAAGATCGCGTCGGGCACGCTGCCGACGACGGCCGCCGGCCTCGCGCAGTGGCTGCGCGATCCGCAGCACATCAAGCCGGGCAACCAGATGCCGCCGTCGCCGCTGGCTGATGGCGACGTGCAGGCGATGGCCGTCTACCTGGAAAGCCTGAAATGAGCGCCGCGTCCGATCGCGAACTGCCGCCCCTGCTCGAGGACGCCGCACGGCTCGAGCGGACGTGGGCCGAGCAGCCTGGCCTGGTCGGCTGGCTGACTTCGGTCGATCACAAGTCGATCGGCATCCGCTATCTCGTCACCGCCTTCGTGATGTTCCTCGCCGGCGGCGTGCTGGCGGCGCTGATGCGGCTCCAGCTGTCGCGGCCGGAGAATCCGCTCATCGGTCCCGATCTCTACAACCAGATCTTCGCCACCCACGGCACGACGATGATGTTCCTGTTCGCCGTGCCGGTGATGCAGGGCCTGGGCATCTACCTGGTGCCGCTGATGGTCGGCGCGCGCAACATCGCCTTCCCGCGGCTGGTCGCGTTCAGCTACTGGATCTACCTCGCCGGCTGCGTCTTCCTCTACGCCTCGTTCCTGATGAACACCGGGCCCGACCTCGGATGGTTCGAATATCCGCCGCTGTCGGAGCAGATCTATACGGCGACGCGGCGCCCCGACGTGTGGGCCCAGCTCATCACCTTCACCGAGGTCGGCTCGCTGTCGGTCGCGGTGGCGATCATCACCACCGCGTTCAAGATGCGGGCGCCGGGGATGTCGCTCGATCGCGTGCCGATTTTCGTCTGGGCCGAGGTCGTGACCTCGTTCATGGTGATCTTCGCGATGCCGGCAGTGATGCTGGCCAGCACGGCGCTCATCCTCGATCGCCTGGTCAGCACGCATTTCTTCGACGTCGACCGCGGCGGCGACGCGCTGCTCTTCCAGCATCTGTTCTGGTTCTTCGGCCACCCCGAGGTCTACATCATCTTCCTGCCCGGCACCGGCATCGTCTCGACCCTGGTCGGCACCTTCGCGCGCCGGCCGGTCTTCGGCTACCTGGCGATCGTGCTGTCGCTGGTGTCGACGGCCTTCATCGGGTTCGGGCTGTGGGTGCACCACATGTTCGCGACCGGCCTGCCGCAGCTCGGCGCGAGCTTCTTCACCGCCGCGAGCATCATCGTTGCGATCCCGACCGGGCTGCAGTTCTTCTGCTGGATCGGCACGTTCTGGAACGGCGTGCCGACGATCAGAACGCCGTCGCTGTGGCTGTTCGGGTTCTTCTCGGTGTTCCTGCTCGGCGGCCTGACCGGCGTCATGCTGGGCGCGGAAGCGCTCAACTCGCAGATCCACGACACCTACTTCGTCGTCGCGCACCTGCATTACGTCCTGATCGGCGGCGCCGTCTTTCCGCTGTTCGCGGCGTTCTCTTACTGGTTCCCGAAGATGACCGGGCGGATGATGAGCGCGCGTCTGGGCGCGTGGTCGTTCGGCCTGTTCTTCACCGGCTTCAACCTGACCTTCTTCCCGATGCATGTCCTCGGGCTGCACGGCATGCCGCGCCGCGTCTATACCTACCTCCCGGAAACGGGGTGGGGAACGCTCAATCTGGTGGCCTCGGCCGGCGCTGTGTTCCTGGCCCTCGGCGTCACCGTGTTCATCGTCGACGCGGTGTGGGCGCTGGCAGCCGGCGCAGAAGCGGGCGACAACCCGTGGGAAGCGAGCACCCTGGAGTGGGCGACGAGCTCGCCGCCGCCGAACAGCAACTTCATCGAGCCGCCGACCGTGGCGGGGCGCGATCCGATCTGGGACAACCCGCCCGATCAACCGGTCGTCGTCGGCCTGCGCACCGACGTGCGCGACGTGCTGATCACTCACGTGCTCGATGCCGAGCCCGATCACCGGATCGAATTCCCCGACCCGTCGATCTGGCCGTTTCTGACGGCACTGGCGTCGACGGCGCTCTTCGTGGGGTCGATCTTCACGCCGTGGGCGGTGGTCTACGGCGCAGTCCCCGTTTTCATCACGATGGTCGGCTGGTTCTGGCCGAAGAAGCCCGATGAAGGCGGCACACAGTTGTGGCCGATCCGCCATCGCACGCTGCCGATGCCGAACGAAGCGCCCGCCGGGGGCACGCCATGATGTCGCCGTCCGCTTCGGCCATCAGCCGGCCGGCGCGGCGCCCCGCGATCGACGTGTCGCGGCTGGCGCCGGGCGCGTTCGGTTACCGCAGCATCATGTTCTGGGGCACGCTCGGCATCATCTTCATCGAAGGGATGGCGTTCGCGCTCACCATCGGCGCGTACTTCTACCTGCGCACGCGCGTCCACAACTGGCCGCCGGCGGGCACGGTGCCGCCGGATCTGCTGTGGGGCACCGTCAACACGGTGGTGCTGCTGGTGAGCACCATCCCCAACGAGCTGACGAAGAAGGCGGCCGAGCGCATCGACCTCCGCAGCGTGCGGCTGTGGCTGGTCGTCTGCATGGTGTCCGGCGCGCTGTTCAACGCGATCCGCGTGCTCGAATTCATGTCGCTGAACGTGTCGTGGACCTCCGACGCCTACGGCTCGGTCGTCTGGCTGCTGCTCGGCCTGCACACCACGCACATCGTCACCGACTTCCTCGACACCGGCGTGCTCACCGTCCTGATGTTCACCGGGCCGGTCGAGGAGCGCCGTTTCGTCGACGTCGCCGAGAACTCGGTCTACTGGTACTTCGTCGTGCTCGCGTGGCTGCCGATTTACGTGGTGATCTATTGGGCGCCAAGGCTCATCTGACCGCGGTCGCGCTCTGGACCGGCGTGCTCGCCGGCCCGCTCGCGTGGGCCGCCGACCTCACCGTCAGCTACGCGCTGGTGAAATGGAGCTGCGGCCACAACGCGAGCGGCGTGCTGCACGTGCCGTCGCTCGCCGCGCTCGCCGTCACGCTCGGCGCCGGCATGCTGGCCTGGTCGGTCGAAGCGGAAAGCGAGCGCGATCGGTTTCTCTGGCTGCTCGCGCTGGCGATGTCGACGCTGTTCACCATTGTCGTGATCGCGACGGCGATGCCGCCGTGGTTCCTCGATGCTTGCCGCTAGCCTGCTCGCGCTCGCGCTGGCTGTGTACGGAGCCGGCCTCATTCGCCTCTGGCGGAACGCCGGATCGGGCCAGGGCGTGCGCGCCGGTCAGGCGATGGCCTACGCGATCGGCTGGCTGGCGCTGGTCGTCGCGCTGGTGTCGCCGCTCGACGCGCTGGCCGACGATCTGTTCGCCGCGCACATGGCGCAGCACGAGCTGATCATGCTGGTCGCGGCGCCGCTCATCGCCCTCGCCTCGCCGCTGGTGGCGGGGATGTGGGCGCTGCCGGCGGGCGGCCGGCGGCGGGTGATGCGCGCGGTGCGCGGCAGGCGCATGGCGCTCGCCTGGTCGGCAATCACGGCGCCGGCCGCCGTGTGGCTGCTGCACGCGGTGACGCTGTGGATCTGGCACGTGCCGGCGCTGTTCGATGCGGCGCTGCAGAGCGAATCGCTCCACGCCGTGCAGCACCTCACCTTCTTCTGGACGGCGGCGCTGTTCTGGTGGGGGATGGCCCACGGCCGCTACGGGCGCGCCGGCTACGGCGCGGCGGTCGTCTACGTCTTCGCCACCGCGGTCCACAGCGGCGTCCTCGGCGCGCTGCTCACCTTCTCGCCGTACGTGTGGTTTCCTCTCTACGCCACCACCACGAAGACGATGGCGGCCTTCGGCCTCACGCCGCTGGAGGATCAGCAGCTCGCCGGGCTGTTGATGTGGGTGCCGGCCAGCATGCTCTTCATCGCCGGCGGGCTGTACTTCTTCGCGATGTGGCTGCGCGAGTCCGGCCGGCGCGCGCGCTTCACGCAACCTTCATTACCGGCGTAAGGCCGGCATTCGGGAACGTAGCGCAGCCCTTCAGGGCTGCCATCACCCAAGCGCCTGCCTCAGGTGATGTTTCAGGTGATCGACGTAGTCGCGCATGAAGTACTCGAGCGTCGTCGACTGCATCGGGCTGACCGCCCGCCACGCGAGCTCGTCGAGATTGTGGCGCGCCCGCGGCCTCGCAACCTGGTGCCGATCGGCCGTCTGCATCACCGTCGCGAGGTGATGGTTGAAGGCCTGCCAGAGGCGCACGAGATCGGGCCACGAGCGATCCTGATAACGCTGCGCCCGCACCCACGCATCCTGATCGTACCCGGGAAACACGAGGTCGTCCTGGAGCTGCGCGCGCACGAAGCGCCCATGGTTGTTCGACGCGGAGTCAATCAGGTGGCCGATGATCTCTTTGCGCGACCACTTGCCGGGCGCCGGCCGCGCCGACGCGGCATCGTCAGTCAGCGCGAGCAGCCGATCGGCGGCGAGATCGACGGTGCTGCGGAAGTCGGCGAGAAACTGCGAATCCACACCGACGATTTACCACAAATCGCGGTCAGCCGACCGCGGGTTCCGGGGTGGAATCGGCGACGCGAACCGATGCGGGTCCGGCGGCAACCGGCAGGTGCCGGTCGGCCCACCGCTGGCGGACGATGCCGGCGAAAAAACAGAGCCACAGCTCGTACTCGAATGCGACGGCGGTATCGCGCTTCAGCGTGTGCCAGACCAGGCTGCGGATGGTGCGGAACGCCTTCCTGATCAGGTGCACCGGCACGCCGCCAAGCTGCGTCTCGCCGGCGTGCGGCGGATGTTCGAGCTCGGGCTCCTCCATGTCGAAGCCGCGCTGCTGAAAGAGCATCGCGCGGCTGAGGCCGTGCCAGTACAGCCAGCGCCTGAAGTACTGCTTCTCGAGCCGCTCGCGCGCGACCAGATGGTGCACCACCATCTCGGGCACATAGAAGCCGCGCGCGCCGCAGGCGCGCGCCCGCAGGTGCCATTCGCGCTGCGCCTGGTTGCGCAGGGTGCCGGCCTTGCGGCCGAGCCGGTTGTCGAACAGCCCGACGCGGTCGAACACGTCGCGGCGGTAGGCGACGTTGACGCCGAGCGGCCAGGAGATGCCGCGCCCGAACTCGCGCACGCGATCGCCGTGATCGAGCAGCGCGATCACCTTGGTGTGCAGCCCGTTGTTCTCGGCGAGCCACGCCGGCTTCGAGCCGCCCCAGACCGGACGGACGCGGCCGCCGACGAATTCGCAGCCGTAGCGGCTCAAGCCGTCGACGGCGCGCTCGAGCCAGTCGACCTCGAACCGCGCATCGTCGTCGGTGGCCGCGATGATCCGGCCGGTCGACGCCCTGATGCCGGTGTTGAGGGCCGCATATTTCCCCAGCTCGCCCTCGAACAGGTATCGAATCGGAAACGCACACAGCCGCGCCGCCTCATCCACGACCTCGCGCGTGCGATCGGTCGAGCAGTTGTCCACCACCAGAAGCTCGATCTGCCCCGGCCGGCGAACCTGAGCCAGGCTGGCCAGCGTGTCGCGCAGGTCGGCGGCGCGATTGGCGGTGCAGATGATGATCGAAATGTCCATGAATCCGCCGAATCTCCGCTCGGAGCTCAGCAAGCTTTGCGCCAGCCTTACAGTACGCGGGAAGCGCGTGAGTAGCGCAGCCGTTACCGTGAAAGGCAAACGCGCCTCCGTCGTAACAAGGAAAGAAATTCCTGGTCCGTAGAAAACGACGACAGATCGCAGGTCAGCCGTCGGAACGTGGCTTGCTGCAGGGCTCACATGCGGCGGCTGTTCGTGAACCTCGTGATCCTCGGATTCATCGCCGGCTCTGCCTTCGACACCATTACCGACCAGGAGCATTGGCCGTTCTCCCAGTACCCGATGTTCTCCGGCACGTGGACCAGCCCGACCTTTACATGGCTGAGGCTGTTCGGCGTCACCGACGACGGGCGTGAATTTCCGCTCGACGCAAACCGCTACGTCGCGCCGTTCGACCAGTCGCGCCTGCCCAAGGCGCTGAAGCAGATGCTCGCGAAGCCGGACCGCGAGGCCCAAATCCGCACCGCCCTCCCGGACCTGTACGCGCGCTACGAGCAGCTGCGTCGCGAAGAGCGGCACGAGGGGCCGCCGCTCGCCGCGCTGCGGCTCTACGAGCTCGAATGGACGATTCATCCCGATGCCGCCAACGTCGACACGCCGGAACGGCGGCAGCTGATCGCTGAAGTGCGGCCGTGATCATCATGAAGAGAGCGAGAGACGCCTGGAACCGGTTCTGGTTCGAACCCGGGCCGGCGGCGGCGCTCGGCATCTGCCGCGTGCTGTTCTTTGGCTCGCTGCTGCTCTGGCAGCTGCGGCACGACTTCTCGCCGTGGGGCGCGTACTCGTCGGTCTTCTGGATGCCGATCTGGCTGTTCGACACGTTCAGCGTGCCGCTGCTGCCGGCGTCCACGATCGCCGCAGTGCAGATGATCTGGAAGGCGGCGCTGTTTTTCGCCGCGATCGGCCTGTTCACCCGCGTCGCCATGGTCGTGGCGTTCGTGCTCGGCACCTACCTGATGGGGCTGCCGCACAACTTCGGCCAGACGCAGCACTTCGACACGCTGGTGGTCTTCATCTGCGGCGCGCTCGCGGTCTCGCGCGCGGCCGATGCGTGGTCGGTGGACGCCTGGCGTGCCGCGCGACGTCACCCATCAGCCTGGCCGCGCCCGGACGATGGCGAGTACACGTGGCCGATTCGCTTCGTGTGGGTGGCGATGTCGATGATCTTCTGCGCCGCCGGGATCTCGAAGCTGCGGCACTCCGGCCTGGAGTGGATCTTCTCAGACAACCTCGCGCTCCTGCTGCAGCGGCAGCAGTACCACATCTCCGACGGCGAGCCGTGGACCAACTGGGGCATCTGGGTTGCGGCGCATCCGTGGGTCGCGCGCGGGATGGCGGCGTCGTCGGTGGCGATTGAGACGCTGTTTCCGCTCTCGCTCTTCAGCCGTCACGCGCGCCGCATTCTCGTCCCGGCCGGTCTGCTGTTCCTCGTCGGCATCCGCGCGTTGATGGGTCCCACCTTCGAGCAGTTCATGCTCTGCTACGTGTTCTGGATCCCGTGGCGCACCGTGTTGTCGCGGACCGGTGCCCGCGTCGTCAGCGTGAGCGAGCGGCGGGTTCAGGTCGACACGAGAACTGCGGACGCCCCGGCGCGGCCGCTTCCGCTGCGATCCTGACCGAGCCGCTCCTATGTGACGGTCACCGTCTCGCGCTGGACCAGCACGTCATTGACCAGGATGGACACGGTCCACACTCCCGGAGTCGATGACAGCGGCCTGTTCCACAACCAGTAGGAGTGCCGGTAAGCAGTTGTGAATGTCACGGGACTGTCGGAGAAGGTCGCACCCGTCGGAGCGGTGATGACCATCCTGATCGCGTCCCCCGCGCCGCCGCCCGCCATGGAAACGCCAACGCCAAGGACCGTCCCACGGGGAATCGATTGGACGTTCGGAGCCGGATCCTTGATGTGCTGCAGGGTCATGTCGCCGGCGGCGATAGCCAGATCCATCAAGGTGATGGAGGTGTTGTAGATCGGCGGTGCGGCCCACAATCCATTGCGAAACGGATCGACCACGCGGTTCGCGGCATTACGAAGTTCGAAG
>Ga0207675_100001912_pt1 | contig 20780 bp, 17 predicted proteins | sample KBSSwiS42_FD_184305 | JGI IMG/M metagenome (GOLD analysis project Ga0207675, IMG submission 184305) | Switchgrass rhizosphere microbial communities from Kellogg Biological Station, Michigan, USA - KBS Switchgrass S4-2 (SPAdes) (version 2) | ecosystem: Host-associated > Plants > Roots >...
CGACCGGATCATCGTCGGCGAGGTCCGCGGCGCGGAGACCCTGGACATGCTCCAGGCGATGAACACGGGCCACGAGGGCTCGCTGACCACGATCCACGCGAACACCCCTCGCGACGCGCTGTCCCGCCTCGAGACGCTGGTGCTCACCGCCGGCGTCGAGCTGCCCCACCGGGCGATCCGCGAGCAGATCGCGAGCGCCTTCGACCTGCTCGTGCAGATCGCGCGCCTCGTCGACGGCTCGCGCCGGATCACCCACATCACCGAGGTGCTCCGGATGGAGTCCGACGTGATCACCCTCCAGGACGTCTACGTCGCCAAGCCACCGGACGAGGAGTCGGCCCCGGCCGGCGCGGGCAAGCCCGTGCAGCTGCTCGCCGAGCTCGCGTGCACCGGCCTCAAGCCGCACTTCCTCGAGAAGATGGCCGCGAACGGCGTCGCGCTGCCGCCGAACTTCTTCAGCGACGGCACCTCGTACCGGCCGAACTACGCAGCCGCGAGCTACGGCGGGTTCGAGTGAGCAGCCGCCTGCCGCTGATTCGCCTCCTGCTCCTCGTCACCACGGTCGCCCTCCTGGCGCCCGTGGCGGCGGGCGCATCCGTGACGCTCCGGCGCGTCGACCCGAGCGGGTACCCGACGGTCCGCCTGACCCTGGTGGCGCCCGTCGCCTCGGACCAGCCGCCTACGATGACCGAGAACGGCCGCCCGGTGGTCGACCTGACCACGCAGAACCTCTCCGCCTCGAAGAGCGTCGTGATCGCCGTCGACCGCTCGCGCTCGATGGCCGGCAAGCAGCTCGACGACGCGACGGCCGCCGCGAGGGAGTTCCTGGCCGCGAAGTCCGGCTCCGACCGGGTTGCCGTCGTCGTCTTCGGCTCCAAGGCAGTGCAGCTCACACGCTTTGCCTCGTCGACGATCGACGCCGACGACGCACTGCGCACGATGGCCGTCGACGCCAAGTCCGGAACGGCTCTGAACGACGCAGTCGCCCTCTCGGCGAGCCTGCTCGCCAAGGAGCAGGGCCGGGCTCGGGTGGTCGTCCTGCTCACCGACGGCCAGGACGTCTCCAGCAAAACGACGCTCGACCAGGCGATCGCCGGAGCCCACGAAGCCGGCACTCTCGTCTACCCGATCTCGATCGGGGCCAGCGACAAGACCAAGCAGCCGCTCCAGAAGCTCGCGAAGGAGACCGGCGGCGCCTTCAACTCGGCCGCCTCGAGCAAGGCGCTCTCCAGCGTCTACTCCTCGGTCGCGGCAGAGCTGAAGCGCACCTGGCGGATCGAGTACGTCACGGCCGCGCGGCCCGGTGAGAAGCTCCACCTGCGCGTGTCGCTTCCGCCCGAGGGTGCGGCCTCGTCCGACCTCACGATCCCGGGCAACTTCGAGGCGCCGAGCGGCGGCGGCGAAAGCCTTCCGTCGCCCCTCTACACGCCCCTCGGCGGGCTCCTGCTGACGCTGCTCGTCGCGTTCCTCGTGCTCACCGCGTGTGGGTTCCTGCTCACCTCGGCCAAGGGCTCGTGGGTGAAGACCCGCCTCGCCCCCCACGTCGAGGGGACGCGCAAGTCGAGGCGGAAGAAGAAGGGCGCGCGCATGGCGGCGTTTGCGGGCCTCTTCCGCGCGACCGAGCAAGCATTCGGGCATCGGCGCGTCTGGATGAAGCTCCAGCGCCTGCTCGAGCGGGCAGACGTGCCGCTGCGCACGGTCGAGTTCGCCTACATCATGCTCGGCTCCGCCTTCGTCTTCGCCTTCCTCGCCGTGCTGATGGGCCGCTCCTCGCTGGGAATCCTGATCGCGCTCGGCGTGGGCGCCGCGGTGCCGTACATGTGGGTCTCGTTCAAGGCCAAGCGGCGGATGAACGCTTTCGAGAACCAGCTTCCCGACCTGCTGGTGACTCTCGCCGCCTCGCTCAAGGCCGGTCACAGCTTCAAGCAGGGGATCCAGACCGTCGTCGACGAGGGCCAGGAGCCGGCGAGCAAGGAGCTCGGCCGCGTGATCTCTGACACGCGTCTGGGCCGCCCGATGGACGAGGCGCTCGCCGACACCGCCGAGCGAATCGGCTCGAAGAACTTCTCCTTCGTGATCACCGCGGTCACGATCCAGCGTCAGGTCGGGGGCAGCCTCGCCGGTCTGTTCGACATGGTCGCCGACACGGTCCGCCAGCGACAGCAGTTCGCCCGCAAGATCAAGGGCCTGACGGCGATGGGACGCGCTTCGGCCTACGTGCTGATCGGCCTGCCGTTCTTCGTCGCCTTTGCGATCACGCTCTTGAACCCGTCGTACATGGCGCCGCTCTACGGCACCACAACGGGCCACCACATGATCATGGGCGGCCTGGTGATGATGGCGTTCGGGTCCCTAATCCTGAGAAAGCTCGTTTCCTTCCGGGGGTAACCACAAGTGATCATCTTCATCGTGCTCGGAGTCCTCTGCCTCGCCGGCGCCGCCTACTTCATCGGCGACGCGGTGACGCTGCCGGCCCGCGAGCGTCGCGTGTCCGTGCAGCGGGCGGCCACCTACGGGCGCTTCCGAAGCGCCCTCGGTAGCGGCCAGGCTCCGTTCCGGCAGCGCGTGCTCGTGCCGGCCGGAGAACGGCTGGCCGGCTGGACGTTGAAGCTCCATCCGAAGACGTCGATCGACGGCGTCAGCACCCGGCTGCTCGCGGCCGGGCTCGGACGGTCGATCTCGCCGACGACCTTCCTGGCGTTCAAGTCGGCACTCGCGATCGGGGGCCTCTTCCTCGGCGCGCTCTTCGGCGGCGCGATGACCGGCGCCGGAGGCGTGTTGCTCTTCGCCATCGCCCTCGCCGGCATCGGCTTCCTCGCTCCCGACTTCGCCGTCTCGGCCAAGGCGCGCTCGCGCAAGGACCGCCTTCGCGCCGAGCTGCCCGACGCGCTCGACCTGATGGCCGTGAGCGTCGAGGCAGGAATGGGCTTCGACGGCGCGATCTCGAAGCTGACCGAGCACATGGAAGGCCCGCTCGCCGACGAGTTCGCGCTCACCCTGAGCGAGATCCGGATCGGCGAGTCGCGCCAGGACGCGCTCAAGAAGCTCTCAGACCGCACCGGCACGCCGGAGCTCTCGAGCTTCGTGCGGGCGATCATCCAGGCAGACCAGCTCGGCATCTCCCTCGGCCGGATCCTGCGCGTGCAGGCAACCGACAGCAGGCTCAAGCGTCAGGCCGCCGCCGAAGAGAAGGCGATGAAGGCCCCGATCAAGATGCTCTTCCCGACCGTGCTGTTCATCTTCCCGGCCATGTTCCTCGTGATCCTCGGGCCGGCGTTCCTCAACCTCTCAAAGATCTTCTAACCCGGACCGGAGGCCCGACGATGTCCGAGACGCCCAACAACCAGCCAGCAGAGACCGAAAAGGGGTTTGGGACCGGCCTGCGCGCGCAGCTGCAGCGCAGGCGGGAGGACGAGTCGCAGCCGGATGGGGGCACCACGAACGTGGAGCTCCGCCTCGAATTGACGGCCAGGCCAGCCGGCGACGGACTCGAGGCAGTCGTCAATCCGGACGTCCAGGCGCTGAAGGCCGAGCTCGAGGCGGCTCAGGCGCGCGAGGCATCGCTTCGCAGCGCGCTCGACCAGCGCTCACAGGCGTACGACCAGAACATCGGCTCGGAGAAGGAGCTCGCCCACCGTGCCTCCACCCTCGACGAGCGCCAGGCGAAGCTGGCGGAGTTCGAGGTCGAGCTCGAGGAGCGCGAGCGGCGCGTCCGCGACCAGAGCGCGGCGATCGAGGCCGAGCACACGCGGGTCGCGGAGATGCAGGCCGAGGCCGCAGCCGAGCAGGCGCTCGCGGCCGAGCGCCAGGAGGCCGCCGAGGCGCGCCTGCACGAGCTCAAGGGAGCAGACCGCGACCGCGACCGGGTGGTGGCCGACCTTGCGAAGCAGCAGTCCGCCTTCGCCGAACGCGAGAAGAAGCTTTCGAAGAAGGAAGAGGAGCTCAACACCAGGGAGCAGGCCGCAGCGGCCCGCCACCAAGGGCGAGACCGGTCGCTCGAGAAGCGCGAGAACGAGTGGCGCACCCGCGACAAGGAGATCACGGAGCGCGAGCGCAAGCTGGCCGCGCGCGAGAACGACCTGAAGAAGGACGCGGCTCGCATCGCCGCCCGTGACGAGGCGATCGGCGACCGCGAGAGCGACCTCTTGCTCAAGCAGCAGAAGCTCCGCGACGACGCCGAGCGGTTCGAGCGGGAGCTGGCCGACAGCGGCAAGGTCGCGCGCGAGTCGGTCGCCCGTGAGGCCGAGCTCGACCGCCGAGAGCTCGATCTGACCGCGCGCGAGGCGGAGCTCAACCGGCTCCAGGCCTCGATCTCGCACGCCGAGCGCGACGCCAACCGCGGCCGCGACCTCGAGGAGTGGAATGTCCGCCTCGAGCAGCGCGAGCGCGAGCTGGCCGCACGTGAGTCGCAGCTCTCGAACTACGAGACGACCACGGACTCGCAGAAGAAGCGCACCGACAAGCGCGAGCAGCGCCTGAACGATCTCGAGGACACGGTCCGGGACCGGCTCAAGGAGCTCGACGAGCGCGAAGGGGAGCTCGACCTGCGCGAGGCCAAGCTCGAGGCCGACGTCGAGATCCGCGGCGACAAGCTCGAGGAGCGCGAGCAGGCACTCGCCGAGCTCGAGGAGCGACTCGCCAACCAGGAGCGGGAGCTCGCCGCGTACGTCGCCAAGGCCCAGACCGAGATTCAGCGGCGCGAGTCCGAGTGGTGGCAGAAGCAGCTCGGCAGCGACGCCGAGATCTCAGCGGCCTGATCGAGGCGCCGGCTAGGCGGCGCGCGACCGTCTAACGCATCTTCTCGGAGTCGGACGACGTCTAGCCTCGGCCTACAAAGGCCGTAAGCTCGGCCCGTGCAGGGCCGCCGCCGCGAAGCTCTCGCCGTCGGCCTCGTCTGGCTAGCCTGGCTCGGCGCCGTCCTTCTGACGGTCGCGATCGGCCTGGCCGCCGGCGCCTACACCTTGGCCCCGGGGTGGTCGATCCACGAGGGGCTGTGGCCGCTCTATGCCTGGGACTACAACTGGTACCACCTCGTCGCCTACGGCGGCTACCCGGATGGGCAGGGCGGCCGCCAGTACGCGTTCTTCCCGCTCTGGCCGATCTTGCTCCGCTGGTCCGGCTCGATCCCGGACGTGGTCGCGGCGGCCGCGCTCGCGTGGGCGGCGAGCGCCGCGGCGTTCCTCGGCCTCGCCGAGGGCCCGCCCCGGGCGCGGCTGCGGACGGCGCTCGCGCTTGCCTGCTGGCCCGGGTCGTTCGTGCTCGCGCTCGCCTACCCCGACGCCCTCGCGCTGGCGGCCGGCGTCTGGGCGGCGGCGCTCGCCCTGCGCGGCCGGCCGCTCGCGGGAGGTGTCGTCGGCGCGATCGCCGCGGTGGCGCGCCCGAACGGTGTCCTGATCGCGCTGCCGCTCGCGTGGCTCGCCCGAGGAAAGGGGCCGCGCGCTTGGCTCGGCGCGGCCGTGCCGGTCGCCGCGGCAGCCGCGGTCGAGGGCTACTTCTGGGAACGCAGCGACGACGCAACGGTCTTCTTCGACGCCCAGAGGCAGTGGGGCCGAAAAGGCCCCGGCGGCCTCGGCCACTGGGCATCGCACCTCGGGGGCGTGCTCGAGCGCCACGGCCTCGTGCTCGGCTTGCTCGCAGTGGCCGCCGCGGCGGCGATCGTCGTCGCCTGGCGGCGCTTCGGCCTCTGGCCGACGGCGGTCGTCGCCTACGCCTGTGCGGTGCCGCTGCTCCTGGCGGCGACGCAGAGCCTGCAGGGCTTCGTCGACAGCGCCCGAGCGGCGCTCGTCCTGCCCCTGCTCGTCGTCCTCTGGCGGCTCGGCCCGCGCTACCGCCCCTGGGCGGCGTTCGCGACTGCGGTCGTGGCCCTGCTCCTGCTCTCGGGAACGATGCAGAGCTTCGGCCGGCAGAGCCTGTTCGCGTTCCCGATCTTCTGGGCGATCGCGGACGGGCCGCGCTGGCTGCGCTACCCGCCCGTGGCGGCGCTCGGGTTCGTCGCCAACCTCGGGCTCGCGCTTTTGCTCACGCGCTACGCCCCTTAGAACGCTCTCGGTACGCAGCGGCGGCGATGCGATCGGCGCAGAGCTGGCAGCAGTAGCGGCGGCTGCGGTTGCGAGAGCGGTCGAGGTAGACGCAGCGGCAGGGAAGGGCGTCGCAGACCCCGAAACGCTCCCAGCCGTCGGTCTGGATCGCCACCAGCAGCGCGGCTGCGACCCTGGGCGCGAGCCGGTCGGCGAGATCGCGGGCGCGCCGCGGCTCGTACGCGAAACGCCAGCCGCCCTTCTCCGGCCGCAGCTGCGGCATCGAGTCGGCGAGCAGGTCGTTCAGGGTCTCCACCGCCTCGGCCTCGGTATCCGCCTCGAACACGCTCCGCACACGGCGCCGCAACGAGCGCACGCGCGTGAGGTCGCCCTCGGTTGCGACCCGCGCCTCGCGCTCGAGACCGTGCTCGTGGAGGAACTTGCGCAGGTTTCCGACCCCGCTCAGAAACTCGGGCTCCTCGTCGAGGACGTCCCAGGTGTTGACAAGGCCGACGGCCAGATCGATCTCGCGTTGCTGAAAATTTGCTCCGTTCATGCTAAGTTCCGTCAGTAGCGTAGCCGTCTAAGGTCCTGACGGAGAAGAAGCAAGGAGGCAACGGTGATCCGATACATCATCAGGCGGTTGCTCTGGGCGGTCGTCCTGTTCATCGCTGTCACCATCGTCACCTACATCATCTTCTTCGTCATTCCGGCCGACCCGGCCCGTGCCTTCGCGGGGAAGAACCCGACGCCAGACCAGATCGTCCGCGCACGGCACTACCTCGGGATCGACAAGCCCGTCCCTGTGCAGTATGCGCGCTTCCTCTGGCGGCTCACCTACCACCACTCGCTGGGACGCTCCTTCGCGAACCGCGAGCCCGTGAACACGCTCGTCTTCTCTGCAGCACCCGTGACTGCCTCTCTCGTGATCGGCGGCGCGGTCTTGTGGCTCCTGATTGCCCTCCCTCTCGGGATCCTGTCCGCCATGAGGCCGCGCTCGCTGTTAGACCGAACCTCGATGGTCTTCGTCCTCATCGGGGTCTCCGCGCACCCGGTCTGGATCGGGCTCATCCTCAGCTACTTCCTCGGCTACCGGTTCCACCTCGCCCCGATCGCCGGGTACTGCGACTTCTTCAACCCGTCGGTCGCCGCCGACTGCGGCGGGCCGACGCAATGGGCGTACCACATGATCCTCCCCTGGATGACCTTCGCGCTGCTCTACGCGGCGCTCTACGTGCGGATGATCCGCGCCAACGTGATGGAAGCCAAGCACGAGGACTACGTGCGCACCGCCGTCGCCAAGGGGGCGTCCCAGACCCGCGTCATGCGCGTCCACGTGCTGCGCAACGCTCTCCTGCCGATCGTGACCATCCTGGGCATGGACATCGGCTTTGCACTCGGCGGCGCGATCTTCACGGAGTCGATCTACGGGCTGCCGGGTCTGGGGAGGGTGTCGCTCCAGGGCCTCAACAACCTCGACCTGCCGACCGTCATGGGCGTCGTCGTCTTCGCGACCACGATGATCATCCTCTTCAACCTGGTCGTGGACATCCTCTACGCCTGGATCGACCCCAGAATCCGGCTGACCTAAACGCGTAGACGCTGCCGCGGAGCTCGCCGAGCGAGGTCTGACCAGGTAAGTCGCGGGGGAGCAACTCGGCCGAGCACTCGCTAGTCTCCAGCCCGTGACCGCCGCCACGCTTCACACCAACCAGGGCCCCATCGAGGTCGAGCTCTACGAAGAGGACGCGCCGAAGACGGTGGAGAACTTCGTCAAGCTCTCACGCGACGGCTTCTACGACGGCGTCATCTTCCACCGCGTGATCCCCGACTTCATGATCCAGGGCGGCGACCCGACCGGAACCGGCACGGGTGGCCCCGGTTACACCTTCGAGGACGAGTTCAACGACCGCAAGGTCGAGCGCGGCGCGCTCGCCATGGCCAACGCGGGCCCGAACACCAACGGCAGCCAGTTCTTCATCGTCACCACCGAGGCAGCTCCCTGGCTCGACGGCAAGCACACCGTCTTCGGCCGGGTCACCGCCGGCATGGAGGCGGTCGACGCGATCGAGGGCCTCGACACCGACGCGCAGGACAAGCCGCGCGAGCCGGCCGTGATCGAGCGCGTCGAGCTCGCGGACTGAGCGCCTAGCCGGTCGAGCTGCAGGCCAGGCCGTTGTAGCTCGCCTGGAACTGCGTCTTCGTCGACTTGAGCACCGGCTCGACCTGCTCGAGGGTCTGCTGCGGGCTCGTACCCGGTGGGACGGCCTTCACCGCCGCGACCAGGCGTGACGCGGCGAGCGCGACGGTGGTGGCCTGGGTTTGGGAGACGTTCTTTGCGGCCGCCTGCACCTTGGCGTTCGCTGCCCGCACCTCTGTGGCAACGGCCTGGATGTCCGCATTCGACGCGGTCTTCGGGTCGAGGTTCGACAGGTCGGTGAGGGACTTGTTCAGCGTGTTCAGCGAGCTACAAAGAGCCTCCTGTTGCGAGGATTGGCTGCCCGCGCTCTGGTTGCCGTTGCCCTCGGCCGTCTCGCCGCCTCCGCCGCAGCCGACAAGGAGGAGCGGTGCGATTGCCGCGGCCGTCAGTGCGACCAGCTTCGCTCTCAACGGCCGCCTATCCCCTTGTCGCACCAGCGCCTCCCTGTCGGTCGAATGCCAAGGATCGTCGCCCTTTCGCCTTCAGACACCCTCCAAACAGGGTGAAATCGCAAACGGCCGGAGGACGGACCGGCGCAGGCCGACCCGTCCCGACCGTTCGCATTACGGGGCTCGGTAGAAGAGCCAGGCGTCACGCATCCGTTGCGCCTGTCCCTGAGTGAATTCCGAGTAGCAGCTGTCGAACGAGTAGTCCATGTAGTTATGGATCGGGTCGAGGCCGGGATCCGAGCACGTGTCCTTTCCGACCGGGCAGCCCGAGGTGGGCGTCCGCTCGGCCGGGGTGTCGGCCACGAAGTCGCCCTTCGCGTTGCAGCCGCCGAAGAAGGTGTGCTCGAGGTTGAGCCAGTGGCCCGCCTCGTGCGTCACGGTCTTGCCGAGATCAAACTGGCCCGCGTAGGTCGTGGATGCCCCCGGGACGGTCTCCCAGTCGAACACGATCCCGTCGATGAACGCCTGGCCGGGCTTGGTGACGATGTCCGGCAGATACGCCCAGCCCAGGTACGGGCCGGCCGTGGTCGAGTACAGGTTGAGCGCGTTGTTCCCACCCTGGTGCAGCGCGCGCTTCATCGACTTCTCGTTGATCCCACCCGGCTTGGCGTAGAACCAGTCCGCGTTGTCCGAACGGGTGACGCCGGCGAGCGTGAACGAGAAGCCCGTGGCGGCGCCGCCCTCCATGCCGGCGAACTCCAGGTTCAGCACGGTCATCTGGTCGGAGATCTGCTTGGCGGTCAGATCGCCGACCGAGCCGTCGGTGACGACGTGGACGTACACCGGCACCGTCGCGCTGAAGTTCGGACCGGCCTGGCCGATCGCCGACGCGGGCAAGTCCTGGACGACGGTGTTGTCGGCCGGCTCACGCGCGTCGAAGCCACGTCCGAATACGGCCGGCGTCAGCTTGTCGTAGACCGAGAACAGCGATTCACCGCGCAGCGCCGGGACGCAGCTCGCGACCTGTTCCGCGACGCTCGGGACGGCGCTCCTGCCGGCGCCCGTGGCGGGTGAGACCGTGGCCGCCGCGTAGAGCGCGACGGCGAGCACGGCGACAGCGCACATCTTCCCCTGCTTCATCTCTCCCCTCCATTCCTCTCTTTTGGGGCTGGCCACCCCTTCCACACTTAATCCGTGCGAATAGAGAGTTCCATATTGGGGCGCTCGAGCGCTACGTGACCTTGCCGATCAGGTGGTGCGCGAAGGACCACCAGCCGATCAGCCGCACGTGGTCGCTGCCGCCCTCGCGGGCGATCGCGAGGACGTCCCGATGGTCGGGCTGGCCGAACCGCTCGTGCATCCAGACGATCACGGCATCGTCGCCGTCGAAGTAGCAGAACCGCCGCCCGCCGGGCTTGCCAGGGCCGTGCTCCCAGGGCCCTTCCCCGCCCCAGCTCAGCGAGGTGCACTTGCCGCTGTTGCGGGCGATGCCGGCATTCCGGAGCTGATCCTCGTACGCCGCTTTCACCGCCGTCCCGTTCGGGTAGATCGAGAGCTGCCAGCGGTCGGGATAGAACCCTCCGCCCCCACTCGGCGGAAGGCAGACGGCCGTCGCGACGGCGCCGGCGTCGGGCACCGACTGCTGCACGCAGGTCTTTCGCAGGCCCGCCGGGATCAGTGCTTTCACGTCGGAGGCCGGCGCAACGGTCTCGGTTTCGGTCCCTGCTGTGGTGGCCGGGCTCGTCGGAGTTCCGCCCGAGTTCGCGCCACCGCTGCTCCCGCCGGTGGTCAGGTAGACGACAGCGGCGGCGGTCGCCGCGGCGATCAGCACCACGCCGAGGACGATGCGCCACCCCGCCGCACCCATGCGTTTGGGCCCGCCGAAGAACATCACGATCCAGGGCTGGCTCTGCTCCTGCTGGTCCTCTTCCGAGGAGACGCGGATGAGCCGGACGGTCCCGGCGATCCCCTTCAGATTGGCCCGGCCCCGGTCGACGTAGCGGATGCCCGGGACGCGCCCGGCGAGACGGGTGGTCCCCTCGCTGACGATGACCTCGCCACCCTGCGCCAGGGCGCACAGCCGCGCGGCGACGTTGAGAGCAGCGCCGCGGAAGGATCCGTCGTCGAGCCGAAACGCCTCGCCCGAGTCCACCCCGATCCCGACGCGAAGCGGCAGATCGGCATCGGATTCCGTGTGCTCTGCGAACCAGCGCTGGAGGTCGATCGCGGCCCGGATCGCCTGGCGCGCCGAGTCGAAGACGGCGAGCGCCTCGTCGCCGCGGATCTCGATCAGCTTCCCGCCGCGGATCTCCACCCCCGCCTGGACGAGGCTGGCGAACTTCGCGGCGAGGGTGGCAGAGGCCTCGTCGCCATGCTCCTCGGTGAAGCGCGTGTACCCGCGGATGTCGGCGATCAGGAAGGTGCGGACCGGTGCGTTTGGCGTAGCAGACACGGCGTATCGAGTGTACGACCTGCAAATCGCGGCCTGCAAATCGCGGCCTCAACCGGGTTGGCGGAGCGGCGATAGGCATTTGCCGCGGATGCTGCGAGAATCGTCGAGGAGGGCTGGCAATTGCTGATGCGGACACTTGTGGCGGCGAGCGTGGCTGCCCTTGGGCTGCTCGCGCTCACCGGCGAGCCGGCGGCGGGCGGAGCCGCTCCCACCGAACGGGCGGCTGCGTGCACCGTCAAGCAGAAGAAGCAGCGTCAGCAGGCGATCGCCGTGTACAGGAAGCGGATGCCGAAGGACCGCGCTCGGTACTTCACGAAGCACAGCTCGAAGAAGAAGCGTGCCGTCTTCGTGATGAAGCAACAGGCGCACCTCAAGGCACTCCGGAGAGCGCTCGCGCGGTGCTCGAAGACCCCAGTCAAGCCAGCGCCGGTCAAGCCAGCGCCCGAGGCGGATCTCTCGCTCACCATGTCCGCGGCCGGGATCAACGAGGTCACCTACACGCTGACCATCAGGAACGCCGGACCAGCCGCAGCGACCAAGACCAGTCTCTCGGACTCTCTCCCGGCCGCGCTCAGGTTCGTCGAAGTGCGCACCACTCAGGGCACCTGCCTTGGCAGCGCCACGGTGGCTTGCGAGCTCGGTTCAGTCCCCTCCGGTGCGGAGGTGTCGGTGACCGTCGTCGCTTGGACCCGTGGCGGGATGTCCAGCAACTCGGCGATCGTCGGGTCCGCGACTCACGATCCCCAGCCCGGCAACAATGGGGCAAGCGCCGACTTCACGGTACGGCTCCCACCTAGTTCGTCCGGACCGCCCTGTTCTCCCTCCCTCGCCCGTGGACCACTGATCAGCATCGGACATCCCAGTACGTACACGGAAGGTGCCACGGACTACAACGTGTTCATCCGCCCCTCCGGCACTGTGCGGACCCTCATGCTGTTCGTCGACTTCTCGGACGCGCCGGCCGCCGAGACGACCGCCGCGGTCTACGACCACGTCGCGCCTGCCACGTCGGCCTGGTTCTCGGACATGTCAGGTGGGCGGGTCTCTCTTCAGGTCGATGCGCACGACTCCTGGGTGCGCATGCCTCATCCCTCGACCTTCTACGGGCTCTCGACCGGCGGCTATAGCGAGCAGTACGTTCGGGACGCCATCGCCGCGGCCGATCCGGCCGTGGACTTCACGCCCTACGAGATCGTGTACATCCTTCCGTCGGCGGGTGCTGCGATCGACCGCGGTCAATCGCCCTACGCGTTTGGTAGCGGCGGCCTCATGACGGCCGAGCGGGCGCTCCGCCACGTGACGTACGTCGGACCTTCATACCGCGAGCCGTGGGTGCTCGAGCACGAGACGCTCCATCACTTCGGCCTACCGGATCTCTACGACTTCGACCCGACCGGTGGCTCGGCCAGACACGTGGACGGCTGGGACATCATGAGCAGGCCGCTCGCCGCGCTCTTCGCGTGGCATGAATGGAAGCTCGGCTGGATCGATCCAACCGCGATTCGCTGTCTGGCGGCCCCCGGTCAACTCGAGGAGACGCTGACACCGGTGACGCGCCCGGGCGGAGTCAAGGCGGTCGTGATTCCAACCGACGCCTCGCGTGCTTACGTCGTCGAGGCGCGCCAGCCGGTCGGCCGCGATGCGGCGATCTGCGACAGCGGAGTCCTTGTGTACACGGTCGATGCAACCGTGTGGAGCGGGTCGGGGCCGATTCGTCTGAAAGCCGCCCCGAGCGCCACCAACCCGACGCTGTTGAGCCGGTGCGGGCTGTTGTACAACGCGCCGTTCGACGTCGGCCCCGGCGAGGTCGCGGCGTTCCGCGATGGGAACCTCACCGTCGAGGTGCTTTTCACGTCGGGCGAGGAGTACCGCATCCGAGTGACGCGCGCCTAGACTGCCAGGCGAAACCCGTCGTCTGTGGTGCGTCAGTCGGCTGCGGCCATCGGGAGCGGCCTGTTCTCGACGGCCGAGGAGTGCACCAGCGACGTCGTCGTCCGGCCGTAGGGCGTGAAGCGGTCGAGGATCGGTTCCAGGTCGTCGATCGTCCGCAGATGGAGCTTGAGGAAGAAGCAGTCCTCGCCCGTGATCCGGTGGCATTCGACGACTTCCGGGGTCTCGCGCGCGATCTCGCGGATCTTCTCGAGCTGCCGTGTTGCAGGCGCGACGCGAACGACCGCGGCGAGCGGATACCCGATCGCCTTCGGGTCGATCACGGCGTGGTAACCGGTGATCACGCCGGCCTCCTCGAGCCGCTGCACGCGTTCGGCGACCGCCGGGGGCGAGAGGTTGACCCGCCGGCCGAGCTCGGCCATGGTCAGCCGGCCGTCGGCCTGGAGCTCCTCGAGGATTCTGAAGTTGATCTCGTCCGTAGCCATCTGATCATAGGTGCCGGTGCCCGCTCGCGGGCGCTTCCACGGCGTTTGGGTGAAAATCCTTTCTCCGCCGCCGGTGGGTGGCCACCATGCGGACGTGGTCTCCCACGCGCACGAGCGGAACGCGTCGCTCCGGGTGCGCCTCGCCACGGCACCCGGCTACTCGTACTTCGTCGGCAGCGCCGTCTTCCACTACCTCGGGCCGGCCTTCGCGGTGCTCCTGTTCGCCCGGGTGGCCCCGCTCGGAGTCGCGTGGCTCCGGATCGCGATCGCGGCGGCGGTCTACGCGTCGTGGCGGCGGCCCTGGCATGACTGGAGCCTTCTCGACCGACCGGGTCGGCTGACGATCATCGCGATGGGGGCGACGCTCGGCGTGATGAACGCATGTTTCTACCTCGCGATCGCGAGGTTGCCGCTCGCGACCGTGGCAGCGATCGAGTTCGTCCCCGTGATCGCCCTGGCAGCCCTCGGCGCGCGAACGATGCGTAACGGGGTCGCGCTCGCGATCGCGGTCGTCGGCGTCTACCTGCTCACCGGGGTGCAGCTCCATGGTGAGCCCTTCGGCCTCCTCCTCGCGTTCTGCAACGCCGGCCTGTTCGCTCTCTACATCGTCCTCGCCCACCGCGTGGCGCGGCTCGACCAGCTGGGTGGGATCGACGGGCTGGCGGCTGCGATGCTCGTCGCCGCTCTCGTCGTCACCCCGATCGGCGGCTGGAGCGCCGCCCCCGCGCTGGCCGACCCGGTCGCGCTCGCGGCGGGGGTCGGAGTCGCGGTCAGCTCGTCGGTCATTCCGTACGTCTGCGACCAGCTCGCGATGGCGAGGATGGCCCGCTCGACCTACGCGCTCTTCGTCTCGTTGTTGCCCGCGACGGCCATCGTCGTCGGCGTGGTCGTGCTCGCTCAGTTGCCGAGGCCGATCGAGGTGGTCGCGATCGCGCTCGTGATCGGCGGCGTGGCCCTCCACCGGGAGCGCCCGAGCGCCTAGGCGGATGCGGGGAGCAGGGCCTCGCACTCACGCACGTAGCGTGTGGCACCGACCGAGCGGTAGAACGCGAGAGCTTGCTGGAGCTGCTCGTCCGCCTCGGCGCGGCGGCCCTGGGCCACGAGCTCCTCCGCCGCCCGGAGGCGAGCTTCCGCTTCGTCCGGCCTCGTGCCGATTCGGTGCAGGATCTCGGCGGCGACTGCGAAGTCGTGTTGTCCGTAGGCGCGCACCGCCTCCGTCCAGGGCGTCGCCGCGTAGTCAGCCAGCGCAGCCAGCACTTCCTGCTCGAGGCCGAGCTGACGAGCTGCCGCCGCGAAGAGGGGGAAGTTGATCACGGCGAACTGGACGTGGACACCGCTTTCCAAGGCCTCGATGAGCTCGCGGACGAGCGGGACGGCCCGGTCGTGCTCCCCCGCGAGGAAAAAGATGTGTGCGCACGCAGGGAGCACGAAATACACGGCCTGCGGGTCCGCAATCGCTCGGCCGGTGGCGAGCCCGCTTTCCGCATCGCGCATCGCCCCGGCGAAGTCGCCTCGCGCCACCCGCATCTGGGCGCGGATGACCCAGTCCTGAAACGCGTTGTAGTGCGGCGAGCCGCCCTCGACCGCGCCGAGGTATTCATCGGCCAGTTGCAGTGCCTCGTCCCACTCACCGCGACGGTAGTGATGATCGGCCAGCACCCCCTGGAACCAGCGCGAGTCCGTCGGAGAGCCGATCTGCTTGGCGAGACGCGCGCCATCGAGGCGGGCTGCATAGCCGGCGTCGAGGTCGCCGAGTACCTGGTACGCGACGGCCAGCGTGTTGTGTGCGCGCAGCAGGACGCTGAAGGCCCCGGCGTTCCGGGCCATCTCGATACCGCGCTCGAGGTCGTCGAGCCCACGCCGGTCGCCCAGGTACACCCGCTGCAGCCCGATCAGGGTCAACGCTTCGCTGACACCCTCCTCCCAACCCAGCCCATCCGCCAGAGCACGCGCTTCCGACGCGAGCTCGATCGCCCTCGTGTTGTCGCCTTCGATGCTCGCGCGCGATGCCATGCGCGCGAGTACCCAGGCGCTGGAACGACTCGGCGGGGCGTCGGCGACCAAGGCTGCTGCCCGTTCCGCATGCTCCTCGCCGAGCTCGCGGCGGCCGAGCATCCAGAAGCCCATGGAAAGAAGCATCTCCGCCTCCGCGGCTTTGGGTGCATCGCCGGCGGCGAGCAGCGCGTCGCGTGCCTCCGCCAGACGCTCGGGATCGCCACCGTCCAGATTCCGTACGGGAGCAGCCCTGCGGAAGAGGAGCTGGGCCCGGTCGGGATCGTCTTCCGGCCAGAGCCGAAGCGCAGCGTCGTAGAGACGTTCGGCAGCGTCGAGCGCGTACAGCGACGAGGCCCGGTCGCCCGCATCGCGTAGGGCGTGCCTTGCCGACTCGCCGAGCACGGCCGAGTCGAGCCCTGCGACCTCGGCGAGTTCGAGCGCCTCGAGGTAGTGGTGAGCGAGCATCTCGGCCTGATCCTCCGGGCGGCCGAGCGACTCGATCCAGGCCGCTGCGTGCCGGTGCTTGAGCGAGCGGGCAGCCCGCGGGATCTGGCCGTACGCGATGTCGCGGATGAGCAGGTGGCGGAAGACGAACTCGCTCTCCCCGGCGACCGACGAAACGCGAGAGCGTCCGAGGAACTCCTTGCGCTCGAGCGCGAACAGGAGCTCCTCTGCCTGCGTCCGGGTGACGCTGCCGACCGCCTCGACGGCGCCCAGCCAGAAGACCTTTCCGACCACGGCCGCGTCCTGCAGCAGCCGTTTCTCGTCCTCCGAGAGCGCGTCCAGCCGCGCGGCGATGATCCCCTGGACCGTCTCCGGCAGCTCCGAGAGATCGCCCCGTTCGAGCAGGACGCGGGCGTACTGCTCGGCGTAGAGGGGGTTACCTCCGGCACGGCCGAGCAACGCCTCTTGGGTTTGCGCGTCGAGCAGCGGCCGCTCGAGAAGGGCCTGGACGAGACGGGCCGTGTCCTCGTCGGAGAGCGGCGAGAGCGAGATCGAAAGGGCGTTCGCCTTGCCGCCGCCCCAACCGGGCCTTCGCTGCAGGAGCTCGGGGCGAGCGGTCGCGAGCACGAGCAACGGAACGCCGCTCACGCGCTCGACCAGTTGGTCGACGAACTCCAGCAAGGAGGCGTCGGCCCAGTGCAGATCCTCGAACACGAGCACGAGCGGCCGTTCCTCGGCCAGGGCCTCGAGGAAGCGGCGCCAGGCGGCGACCCCCTCTTCCGCCCCGGTCGGCTCTTCCTCCGCGACTCCGGCGAGCGGGCGCAGATGCCGCTCGAGCCACTGCCGCTCGGAGGCGTCCGAGCCGAGCTGGGCCACGGCGCGGACGAGCTTCTCCTCGGCCTCCTCGGGCATGTCGTTCTCGAGGATGCCCGCCTCTGCCTTGACGATCTCCGCCAACGCCCAGAAGGTCACTCCCTCGCCGTAGGGAAGCGAGCGGCCTTGTCGCCACCTGACGAACTCGGCGTCCTCCTCGACCGCCCGGAACAGCTCGAGGACGAGCCTGCTCTTGCCGATCCCGGGAACGCCGACCAGCGTGACCAGCTGGGGCGAGCGTTCTTCGCGCGCGCGCGCCAGCGTCGAGACGAGCAGCTCGAGCTCGCGGCCGCGCCCGACGAGCGGCGTGTCCGCCCGCCGTGAGACGTCGACGCCGAAGCGTGAGCGTGCCTCCAGCGCCTCCCAAACCGGGATGGGCTCGCTCTTCCCCTTCCCGACCACCGGCTCCGCCTCGCGGTAGTCGAACCCCTCGGAAGTCGCTCGATAGGTCTGCTCACCGACGAGGATCCCGTTCAGCGGGGCGGCCGCTTGCAGGCGCGCGGCCGTGTTGACGACGTCGCCGGCGGCCATCGCCTCACCCTCGCTCGGCCGCGCATCGAGGGAAACCAGAGCCTCGCCCGTGTTGACCGCGACCCGGACCTGCAGCTCGTCGCCCTGCTCCCGAGCCCAGTCGCGGATCGCGAGCGCAGCCCGTACGGCCCGTTCGGGATCGTCCTCATGCGCGGCCGGTGCCCCGAACAGCGCCATCACCGCGTCGCCGATGAATTTCTCGACGGTTCCACCGAAGCGCTCGAGCTCGGAGCGAAGGTGGGCGTGGTAGGGCGCGAGCAGCGCGCGCACGTCCTCCGGGTCGAGCGTCTCCGACCGAGCCGTGAAGCCGACCAGGTCGGCGAAGAGCACGGTGACCACTTTCCGTTCCTCGCGAGCGGGCCGCTCCGGCGCCTCCGCCAGAGAAGAGCCGCAGAAGGGGCAGAACTGGAACTCCCCCTGCAGCTCCCGGCCACAGTTCGGGCAGGTCACCGGCGGAGTCTAGGGTCTGAGCCACGAGGCGAGCCTCGAACTCGTGGCCACCAGCCGGGGACGGTTCTGACGTACTCCTCGTACTCCTCTCCGAAGCGCCGCCGCAGCGCCGGCTCCTCGTACCAGTGCACGAACGACCAGACCACGGCGCCGAACACCAACGCGTAGACGACGAGCAGCCAGCTGCCGAGCACGGCGGCCTGGCCCAGGATCACGGCGGCTACGGCGAGGTACATCGGGTTCCGGACGTAGCGGTACAACCCTCCGACCACGAGCGTCTCGGTCGGCGCGACCGGTGCAGGCGTGCCGATCCCCTCGACGACGAAACGGCCGAAGGCCTCGACCAGCACGGCCAGACCCACGACGAGAACGACCCATCCGACGACCTGGAGCCGTGCCGGGGGGTCTGACGAGTCCCACCCGGTCAGGAGCCAGGGGACGAGCCCCGCGACGACGCCCGGCGCCACTGCAAGGAAGACGATGCTGCCCGCCGCTGCCCGAAGCCGCCCCACGAGCGCAGTCTCCTCCACGGGCGCCAAAGCGACCCGGCCGGCGGCGGATCGGCGCCGCCGGCCGGGTTTGTCAAGTCACCGGATGCGCATCCCGAGCACGGGATCCCAGTGCAGCACGTTGTCGTAGCGCTGCAGGGGCGCCTCGGGAAGCTCGCCGACGCTGACGCCGTAGCGCCAGTTGCTCGGGCAGATCGCGATGAAGCGCGCGTATCCACCCAGACCGCCGCCGAACTTGGGATAGCCGATCTCGACCAGACACCCGGTGGCGGGCACCCGGTCGAGGTTCGCCACACCCTCCGCCTGAGCGAAGCCGTTGTGCATCAACCAGCTCTCGCCCTCCAGCGTGGGCGTCGAGTCCGTGTCGAGCGGCTCGTGCCCGTGGAAGAGGATGTGCCGCTGCAAGTGCAGGAACTGCAGTGCGGCGAGGGACACGCCCGGGAACTTCGTCAGGAGCGCGAGACCCGGATCGGGCCAGCGCTTCGACCAGTCGGAGCGCACCATCACGACGCTCCCCTCCGGGATGCGGCCGTGCTGGCGCTCCCACCGCAGGATGTCGGAAACCTGCAAGTGGTAGTTGAAGTCGCGATTCACCTGCTTGACGATCGAGATCACCACCAGCGGCCTGACCGCAAAGGTCGGTGGCAGCTCGTCGATCGCCGCATACTCCGGCGCCCAGTGCGCGGGCGGGTCGAGCTGCGTGCCGAGCTGGTCGGTCTGCAGCGTGTAAGCGGTCGCCTCGAAGCCGTCCACCGCATAGGTGTACGGCGCCCCGGTCACCGGGTTTTTGGCCGGTGCGAAGAGCGACGGGCCGAAGCCCGCCCAGACGGGAATGGAAGGCGTGATCGTGTGCGTCAGGTCGACGTACTTCGCCTCCCGGAGCGTCTGCTCGTAGAGCCCCCACAGCGACTGCGGGTGATGGTGGTTTCGTCCTGCCGAAACGGCGCCGGCGCTCGTCAGCACGACGGCGAGCGCGCACACCGACACCAGCAGGAACCGGACGGCACGGCTCGTGCGATGAGTCATAGCTCATCCCCCCTTCGATGTGTTCGTCCGACCCTAGAGGATCGCCAGGGGGTTCAGCGGCGAGCCGGTTCCCCGGGGGATGCGCAGCGGCGCAGCGACGAAGAGGAACTCCCACCGACCTGCTCGTTCGCAGGCGGCCAAAAGGTCCTCGAGCTGGAGGTAGTCGAGCAGGTGGACGCCGATCGCATTGAGCGCCAGGACGTGAATCGGGAAGTCGACCCCCTCGGTGCTGCTGGGGGCCGTGTCGCTGTTGCCGTCGCCGCCCAGCGCGGCGACACCGCGCTCGGCGACGAATGGCATCGCCGTCGGATGCAGTCCCGCCTTGAGCTCGGCCGTCGGCCACGGCCCGAGCTCGTGGAGGCACCGAGTGTGGCCGGTGCGCACCAGCAGCACATCGCCCTCCCTGACGGTGACGCCCTGCTCCCGCTCGGCTGCCTCGAGGTCGTCTCGGAAGACATGCTGTCCGGGTTCGACCCAGCGCAGTCCGTTGAGTCGCGGGATGTCGAGCAGGACGCCCCGCCCGACCAGGCCGTTGGCAAGGACTTCGATCGAAGCCACAGGCGCGCCGTGAGCGGTGATGGCCTCGGCCGGAGCCCCGTTGTAGAGCGACCCTTCGTACGCGACGTGGCAGAGCGCGTCGATATGCGTGTGGCCGTCGTGGTGGTAGTCGGCGCCGACGAAGTCCATGGCGAACCGCAGCCCCCCGTTTCCGGTGTCGTCGGTCGCCCCGCTCGTCATGAAGTGGACGGCCGGGTCGGGGTTGTCGGGCGCGGCCTCGGTGTTCAGCGGCAGGCTCAGGGTCACACTGGTTCCGTCGCGCACGAGGCCGGCCGCTTCTACGACCTGCTCGGGCCCGAGCAGGTTCAGCGCGCCGCGCTCATCGCTTTCGCCCCACCGCCCCCATGAGCTCAGGCTCCGGAAGAGCTCGCCGAACTCCTCGGCGGTGACCTCGGCGGATCCGGAACGAGCCCCCACCGGGACACCATCCCGTTGGATGCCCTCAGCGCCATCGTTCCGATGGGATGAAGCCCTTTGATCTTGACGGTCCCGGTGGGATCATGTCCCTGCGCCTTGACCCATTTTGAAGCCGCTCTCTCCGGCTCGAGGCGGCCGACAACGAACTCGTGGTCGCCGTCGCACGGAATTGACGGCAGGAGGCGGCCTACGGCCGCCGGACTTCGCAGCCGAGAGTCTTGTCCCGCAGGTCGGCGCGGACCGTGTCGCGCCCGCGGCCGCACGCGATCACGTCCCGAGCTCCGTCGACCGCAAAGACCCGGTCGCGGCCGGGTCCTCCCTTGATGTTGTCGCGTCCCGCTCCCCCGTAGAGCCGATCCGATCCCTTGCCGCCGCTCACGGTGTCGTTGCCCGGGCCGCCCCTCACCTCGTCGTTCCCGGCTTCGCCGAACAGGCAGTCGATCCCGGCGAAGCCGCTAATCCGGTCGTTTCCAGCACGGCCATAGATCGCGTCCCCGCCCGCTCCGCCGTCGAGCCGATCGGCGCGAGGCCCACCAAGCTTTCG
>Ga0207675_100001913_pt1 | contig 20776 bp, 19 predicted proteins | sample KBSSwiS42_FD_184305 | JGI IMG/M metagenome (GOLD analysis project Ga0207675, IMG submission 184305) | Switchgrass rhizosphere microbial communities from Kellogg Biological Station, Michigan, USA - KBS Switchgrass S4-2 (SPAdes) (version 2) | ecosystem: Host-associated > Plants > Roots >...
GTCGGCGGATCGCGGTGTGCTCGGGATTGGTGTGTTGGATGTCGAGCAGCTCAGCGTCATCAATGACTCCTTCGGCCGTCATATAGGCGACCTGTTGCTACAACATGTGGCGGACCGCCTCCGACGCCAATTCGACAACACCGAATTGCTGGCACAGTTCGGCGGCGGCACGTTCGCAGTTGTCCTCGAGGCGCTCGACGTGTCGGATCTGCAGGCGACATTCGCCAGGCATCTTGCTGCTGTGCTAGGGCTGCCAGTGGAACTCGAAGGGCGTCAGTTGTCGGTGGTCGTGAGATCGGGACTGGCCATCTATCCGACAAACGGTCGCGAGGCGAACGTCCTGGTCCAAAACGCGGAGTCCGCGCTACACAACGCTCGAGGGGCAGCGCAGCGGCATCAGCACTACAGTGCCGAGCAGCGTACGGCAGTCATGGCTCGCCTGGCGCTCGAGCACAAACTGCGAAGCGCGTTGGAGCGCAGTCAATTCGAACTTCACTACCAGCCCAAGGTCGGCGTCAAAACGCGCCGCGTCGAGGGAGTTGAGGCACTCATTCGATGGCGAGATCCGGACGCAGGTCTGGTATCGCCCGCCGCTTTTCTGTCGGTTCTGGAAGAGACGGGACTGATGGTTGACGTGGGGGAGTGGGTAATACGACAGGCCGCGGCGGACTGTCAGCAGTGGCAACGTCTCGGGCTGCCGCCGGTCCGAGTCGCCGTCAATATTTCCCCATTGCAATTGCGTTGTCCCGATTTCAGTCAGCGCTTCCTGCAACTGGCGCAATCGTCGCCGCGTTTCTGTTGTGATCTGGACATCGAAATCACGGAAGGCATGCTGCTCGAAGACTCCGACGCGGAGGTGAAGAAGCTGGAAGTATTACGTGCAGCCGGCGTACGCGTTGCCATCGACGATTTCGGCACTGGCTATTCGTCTCTGGGACGACTGTCCGAGTTGCCTATCGATACATTGAAGATAGACCGCTCTTTCGTTTGCCGGCTGCCCCATGATCGTTCGGGCAAGACGCTGGTTGAGACCGTCATCGGTCTGGCCCGCGCATTCAACATGACGACAGTTGCCGAAGGAGTCGAGACGCTCGATCAGCTCGATGCACTGTCGGAGATGGGCTGCGATCAGATGCAGGGCTACCTCATGAGCAAGCCAGTGGCGCGCGACGACTTCGCGATACTGCTTGAGCGAGGCAATGGAGATCTCCTGCTTCCGGCCGAGGGGCGCGGACTCGGTGCAGGAGTATCCGTGTGATGCGAATGTGGACGATCGTCATCGATTCGTAACACGACACGCCTACGATAGCGTGCTTCCCTTCACAATCTCGTCACACGCCAAATAACAATGGGGATGCGCGCATGACGTCACGAATTCTAAGCTCGCTGGTGGTTGCTTCGTTTTGCGTGGTTCCGCTGGCACACGCCGGCGTCGACTTCATTGCAAAGGCTGAAATCAGCGGGGCGTACGAAGACCTGTCGAGCAAGACCGCGGGTGCACTGGAGAATGGGATTGCGGGCAATAGCTTTGGCGGAATCGGCTCGGGGCTTGCCTGGGCGGGCGGTAATACGTTCCTGGCGCTGCCCGATCGCGGCCCGAATGCTGCGATGTACAACGCCGCCGTCGACAATACGACCTCATACATCCCGAGATTCCAAACCGTCCGGCTGAGCCTCGCGCCGAATCCGCAATTCGATGCGAGCGTGATCGGCTCAACGCCTTTCGTCCTCACACCGACGCTGCGTGACACGACGCTGCTTTCCAGCCGGACGCCGCTGGTGTACGGAACCGGTGCCGGCCTCGGTGTGGGCAGCGGTGTCCCGGCGCTGAACGCCGTGGCGCACGCGAATTTCTTTTCGGGCCGGTCGGACAACTTCGACCCATCGCAGCTTTCTACCAATCCGAAGAACGCGCGCCTCGACCCTGAAGGCATTCGTGTCAGCAATGACGGCATCTCGGTGTTCATTTCCGATGAATACGGTCCGTATCTCTACCAGTTCGACCGCATCACTGGCGTGCGTACTCGCGCGTTCAAGCTGCCGGCCGAACTGGCGGCGAAAAATCTGAGCCCCGTCGGCGACACGGAAATATCCGGCAACACCGTCGGCCGCGTTGCGAACAAGGGTATGGAAGGCCTCGCAATCACGCCCGACGGCCGCACGCTTGTGGGCGTGATGCAGGCACCGCTCGAGCAGGATACGAACAAGATCATCCGCATCGTGATGGTGGACATCCGCACCGGTGTCACGAGTCAATACGCGTACCAGCTCACCAGCGGGTCCGGTGTCAGCGAGATCCTTGCAATCAACAATCACGAGTTCCTGCTGGACGAACGCGACGGCAAGGGCCTGGGCGATAGTTCGACCGCCAAAGTGAAACAGCTCTACAGGATCGATCTGGCAGGTGCACAGAACATTGCCGGCAAGAGTGGGGACCTGTCGGCATTCGCCGTGCCGAAGACGCTGTTCCTGGACATCGTGACCAAGCTCACGGCCATCGGCATCTCGGCCGATAAGATTCCCGCGAAGATCGAAGGCATTGCGTTCGGGCAGGACGTCACAGTGAACGGCGTGAACCGACATACGCTGTTCGTGGCCAACGACAATGACTTTACTGCTACGTTCGGCGGCGTACCGAATCCGAATCAATACTTCGTGTTTGCGTTCGACGATTCCGATCTCCCGGGCTTCCAGAATCAACCTATCCGTGAACTGTCGTTCCTGGAGTGCGGCATCGACTTCTGACCTTATCTCGCGATCGCCGGTGGCATCGATCGTCCCGGCGCTGCGAGGCCTCGACTAACGCATTCAGAAGTCAAACGTGAGCGAGTTGTCGAGCCCAATGTGATGGCGTGCGAAGGTTTTCAGAGTCTCGACATCGCCGCAGCGGGCGGCATAGTGCAGGGCGCTCCAGCCATGACTTTCGAACGCGCCCGCGTCGGCGCCTGCATCGAGAAACACATCCGCGCCTGACGACTGGACCGTGTGCTTTTGCGTCCCTGGAAGGTGTATCGGTAGCGAGCCGTTGCCTGATATGTCGTCGCTGTGCGATTCCTTGAGTTCGGTAGCGAGCACCTTCGCCGGGACAGGCTGCCAATCGCGTGCCTGCCACCAGCCGTGCAACTGGGTGGCCAGTTGTGAAATGCCGAAGTAGCCCCCAGCGCCGAACCCCAGCGCGAAGACCAGAGCACACTCCCGATCCGAGTTCGCGTCAGGTAACGGGAGGCTGTCGCCTTGCGACAACCTGATCATTTGTGTAAATTCATGTGTGAGGTATTACACATGGCAACCAATCTTTCGATCGATCCCTTGCTCGTCGAACAGGCTCTGAAAATCAGCGGTGAGCGCACCAAGGCTGCGGCGGTAACGAAGGCATTACAGGAGTTCATCGCGCGTCGGCGGCAGAAGGCAATGCTGGATCTCGCGGGAAAACTCGAATGGGATACTGGCTCTGATTACAAAAAGGACCGGTCGCGACGTTGAGCCTCTTCGTCGATACCAGCGTATGGTCTCTACTATTGCGTCGTGATCGTCCTGCGGACGTTCCTCAGGTCGGAGCGCTAGTGCGTGCGCTGGAGAGCGGGGAGCGGATCGTGACTACCGGGATCGTCCTGCAAGAATTGCTACAAGGATTTACCGGGGCAAAGGCACACGAACAGATTGTGGATCGCTTTGCGGCTTTCCCGTTGATTGTGCCAGACCGCGAGGACCACATTGCCGCCGCTGTCCTGCGAAATCTTTGCCGAAAGCGAGGAGTGCAGGTCGGAACAATCGACGCTTTACTGGCGCAGCTTTGTCTGCGCCATGAGTTGGTGCTGCTGACGAGCGACGAGGATTTCAATCATCTGGCGAAACATGCTGCCCTGAATGTCTGGAAAGCGTAGTCGCAAGACCAGGAGGGGCATCGATCCGCTTCGTTTCGGCACAAGTCCGATAGATGACACACCGAACCAGCCAGCTAGATGAGACGGGATACGTTGTCATTCCAGACTTGATCGGGTCTACGGCAGTCAACGACATCGCGCGCTTTATGGAGAATGTGTCAGCAGAGAACGCGGCTCGAGGCACGTTGTTCCTGCGGTGCCAATTCGCGTTCGCGCGTCCGGTAGACGGCGGTTTGATCACCGGGGATAGAGTCAAGGTCCCGGAGAGATTTTCAGTCGCTCGCGCTCGCTTTGTGAAAGACTTTGGCGAGTACTATTCATTGGTTTCCCGGTGAGAATCTGCGTAAAGCGTGGCGCTTCAAATACGATTTCTCCGTTGGGCCAGTTGATTTCGATCTTCCAGCGCCGACCGGTGGCTCCATTGGAGTAGGCAACTGATTCGAATCCGATTTGATGAATGGCGAATGGTGTCAAAGCCGCGCTAGACGCTCCGTAGTCGATGGTGATCTTCAGAGAAGACGCCTCGTGGAACGTCAAGGTCGCCGGCGCTACCGAGAAATGGAACCGGCCGTCGCGCCCCTGCCACTCCAGGATGTAGTCCAGGTCCAGAACGATATCGCCGCAGCCATGCTGACCTTCGATGATCTGGAGTCCGTGTACTGCGTTGTCGTGCCAAGATAGCTGATCGAAATCCAATTCAGTCCAGGTGGTCGTCATCGCTAGCAGCTCATGCGGGTTCAGCATCAACCTATTGGGAAAGGGTGCGTAAGAATACTACTCCGGCGCAAAGTGCGGGTAGGGAGAGCCTGAGCGAGTTGCAGGGTGCGATTGCGAAGGGATTTTGTACGTTCCTGCGGTCTTGATGCGCATCCGTGTGAGATGACCTCGCGGCGCTGATTCCTGGAGGAGCTATGTTGGCACTAGCGGCGCCTCTGCAGGGTAGCGCCCGTTCGTGGTTTTCCTCATGCTTGGCATGAACGACGGCAACTGGAACACTGCGTTTTTTTCGGTGCAAGGAACAGGCCTTGCAGGCGATGCATCACCCGAGCGAGCAGTGGCTAGGACGATCGTGAAGATCACAACGAAACGAGGATTTGTCATCCTTGCCGTGGCGGCGGTGGTGGTTTTGCTACTGTGGCTGAAGAATCCGAAAGAAATTTCTCCGGATGAAAGGGTTACGGTAGCCAGCTCGCCGCACCGCTTGCATCTGGTGATGCGAAGGCCTCGTCGGCAATGCGCTCTATTGATTCGCCGCAGGTGCTGGAACGCACCCTTTCGGAACGGGACGTTGACGCTGGCCCCTCTGAAGTTCCGCCCGCGCAGACAGGACAAGCACTGGTAGGTGTGCCCGCTAGGGCGGCGCAGAACGCCACCACCGACCACAGTAGTGCTCAGGTGCCAGTGCACTGGCGGCTGATCATCAATGGCCTTCCGTCACAGCGCAATCTCTACGAATTTGCCAGCGACTTCGAGACTGTGTGGAACGGCGTAGCTAGCGCTTCGCTGATTTCGACGACTCGGAACGAAAACATTCGACCTGCATCAATGGTTCAGATCACGTCTGCAGAACCTTACCGCGGCAAACGCGTCCGATACTCCGCTCAGGTGCGAACTCGCAAGATAGCTCCAGAATTTCGCGCCTCCCTTTGGCTGCGGGCTCAGGATATCAACGGCCTCGTTGTCGCTTTCCAAGACATGAACGGTCGGATGATTGCTGGGAACTCAGAATGGAGCGAGCAATCGATCGTGCTCGATATGCCGCAGGATGCGTCGGTCATGCTTTATGGCATCTTTGGCGTCAATGAGGGGACACTGTGGATCGATGATGTTCGCATTTCGACCGTGGATCAGACTGTCGCCCTCACCGCAGCGGCGTGGTCTGTTGGCAATGGCGTCATCAACCTCGCGATCGATCCGAATCGCGCCCTGCTCGCACCGGCGAATCTCGATTTCGAGGAGACAGAAACTGTGAAGGAAGGAGTCTATTGGCGTGAGCGCGATCAGCCCTCTTTCAGAGTACCGTCGTTACCACACTAGCGGATTGATCCAGAGGCGATGTAACGACCGCTTCCCCCCATCAGAAACTCTTCGATGACGTCTCTGGACAGTGTGCCCGCAGCCGCGGTCGCGGTTCAGATTGGGCAGGATCGGCCAGTCGAAGCCCTACACGCTGTTCCTGCAGTCGAGATGCGAGTGAAAGTTAGATGAACCTACCTTTCGCTCGATACTAGTAGTTGGTTAGTCAGGGAGAAAGGTCGACCTGCGAAAACGTGAACAAGGAATTCAGCGTCAGGCCGACAGCTGCCAGCGCTTCCTTGCCTCCAGTCTCTCTGTCGATGACGCACAACGCTGTGATCGGTGTCAGGCCATCTGCCTTCAGCTTGTCGAGCGCGTCGATGATGGCGCCTCCGCTGGAGACGACATCTTCTATGAGCACGAACCGCCGCCCTGTTAGCGAAGCTCCTTCGGCATAGCGACAAGTTCCATATGCTTTGGCCTCCTTTCGGATGAATGCGGCAGGAATTCCAGTGACTTGGCTCAGCATAGTGACGATAGGAATCCCGCCCATCTCCAGACCGGCCAGTACCTCAATGCCTGGAGGAAGCAGCGAGGCCATTTCCTGCCCGATGGCGAAGAGCAGTTCCGGATCGGCTTCAAACTGATATTTGTCGAAGTATGTGTCGCTGATCTTCCCCGAGCGAAGCGTGAATCTCCCGGTGAGCCGAGCGCACTGACGAATCCGCAGGGGTAGTGATGACATGTTTGATGACACCCGGGCGAGTGGCTCCGAATCTGCCTATAAGATGATAACGTATTCACTCGGGAATTTTCTTAAGGCATCTAACAACAGTTTCTCCCGTGGCCTGGCCATCGAACTTTCTCATCGATGGTCATCGGTGCAGGATTGGTGGACGAAGGGGTTTGGAATGTTCCTGCAATTGCGGTGCGCGTTCGTGTGAGATAGCCCGACGTCTCCCATGAGAGCGGCCTCTTCAGGCGCTGGGACGCTATTTCGCGCTCTTCAATCCGCATGGAGTGATGTTTTAGAGGGATTCGCTTTTTTGAAGTAGCGCTGGGTCGGCTCGCTTGTCAGCGCCTCTCGGATGTTTTGTCATCCGAAGACAACGAGAACGCCACTAGCTTCGTATCGATTCTGGACAGGGAAATATCGTGCCCGCCGGCGGCGATGGCGATCATTTGCCGTCCGCTCTTTGTCACGAACACGATAGGAGTGGCGCGTGCGCTCGTCGGCAGCCGAGCTTTCCATACCTCCCGCCCATCGGTCGTATCAAACGCGCGCAAGAATGGGTCCAACGCAGCGCCGATGAAGGCAAGGCCCGTATCGGTGGTTGCCGGCCCACCGAGATTCGGCGAGCCTGTCAGAACGTCCGACTTTCCCTGGCCTATATCGCGGAGATCGCCGAGCGGCACGCGCCACGCGATCTCGCCGCTGTCCGCATGGACTGCCACCAACTCACCCCAAGGCGGCGCAACGCATGGTGTACCAGAGGGACCCCAGAAGAACTCCCGCGACATGCCATATGGCGCTCCGCGCTGCTCTGTCGTTTCGCGCGACGGGAACTCCTTCCTAGCCTCCTTGAATTGAGCTTGAGGGATGAGACGAACGATGCTCGGAAGGAGATTGATCGGCGCGATCAGCAATCGGTTCTTCGGGTCCCACGCCATGCCACCCCAATGCAAACCGCCAATGTTGCCGGGCACGCTGATAGATCCCTGGAGACTCGGTGGCGTGAATACGCCTTCGTTGCGAACGGATCGAAGTATACGAAGGCATGCATCGCGATCCGTCGATGTCGTGCCCCACACCTCGCTCTCGGCAATCTGCTGAGGAGCGAGGCCCGCTGGCCTCGACGGAAAGGGTTGCGTGGGCGAGGCTTCTTCGCCAGGAACATCGCTCGCGGGGACCGCTCGCTCGACGATGGGAAACAGTGGCGTACCGGTTACGCGATTGAACAGAAAGACATGGCCCGTCTTCGAGCCTATCGCAACTGCGGGAATGTTCCCGCTTTGATGTTTCTTGAAGGGGAATAGCAGCGGGGGCGAGGCAACATCGTAGTCCCACAGATCGTGGTGCACCGTCTGAAAATGCCAGACGACCTCGCCGCTCGAGGCCTTTAGCACTACGATGGAGTTCGCATACTCGTTACTGCCAGGTCGCAGCCCGCCGAAGTAGTCCGGACTTGGGCTGCCGGTAGGCACAAAGAGAAGACCGCGCGCCTGGTCCGCGACGATTCGCGACCAGGCATTCGCGCCACCGGCGGCGGCGCTCTCCGGCAACGGATGAAACGTCCATCGCAGCGCCCCGGTCACGGCATCGAAAGCACGCACCTCGCCCGAGGCCATGAGGGCGCGACTGTTGTCCGCCACTGATGAGCCGACGATCACCAAGCCGCGATACAATGCAGGCGGTGACGTGACGCCGTATTCACCGACCCGCTGCGGCGGATGTCGCAGTCCGAGCGTTAGATCGATCTCACCGGCCTGACCAAATTTCGGGCATCGCCGGCCGTCGCGAACCCGCAGGCAGACGAGACGCGCGTCGATGGTGCCGACGTACAAACGGTCGCCCCGCAGCGCTGGTCCGCGATTCGCGGGGTCGCTGTAATTCGCGTTTCGGTGTATCGCAAGATCGATGCGCCAAACTTCCTTGCCAGTTTCCGCATCGAGTGCCGCGACTGTACCTTGGGGCGTGGACAGATACAGCCGTCCGTCGGCATACACCGGAGTGGCTTCGAACGCTGGCGGTTTGCCGCGTCCGCCGACAGGCTGGATCGAATCGCCGGTGTCATAGGTCCATGCCGCGACCAGCCGGTGAACGTTGTCCGGCGCGATGCGCTCAGCCGCCGCGAGTGTATCTGTGGCGAAAATGAGAAAACCGATCAAAATGAATGTTCTCATGCCGCCACGGTGCCATATTACGCATCGATTTCAATGGAAAAGTGACGGGCCGAGGGAGTCTGGTGACGAGTGGCGGATGAGTGACGGCTCCGTCGCTACAATTGCACGATGGCGCCGAACGATCCCTTGCTGCTCGATCGATATCTCCGACACCGCCGAGCTTGGGAGGTCGCGCTTTGGCTGCTGCTGGGTATCCTTACCGCTCTTGCCAATAGCGTCGTTGCCTGGACTGACCTGCGACACCATTCCCCTCCGTACGACTGGTGGGAGCCATTTACTTGGGAATACTCCAGCGTGGTCGTGCTGCTCGCGCTCGTACCCGCGCAGCTTGTCTTCGACCGTCACTTTCCGATTCGAGTAGGAACCTGGCGCCGCACGCTGCCCTGGCACCTGCTGGCCACGGTGCCATACTCGCTCGTCCACGTGCTTAGCATGGTTGGTCTGCGACACCTTGTATATCTGGCGGCCGGATCACGTTACACATTCGGAGGCTGGCTGGGCGGGCTTGGGTATGAATATCTCAAGGACGTTCGCACATATGCGTTCTCGCTTGGCATCGTCTATCTGTACCGGCTCATATTGCTGAGACTGCAAGGAGAGGCGCGACTACTCACCGCTCCCGATGCCGGGCTGCCCGTAGAGGTGGTCGAGCGTCCAGAGCGGTTTCTGGTTCGTAAAGTGGGCGCCGAGTTTCTGGTCGCTGCTCACGATATCGACTGGCTGGAAGCGTCGGAGAACTACGTCAACCTGCACGTGCGCGGGCGCGTGTATCCGCTGCGTTCCACGATGACTGCCATTCAGCAGCGCCTGGATCCAGGGCGCTTCGTGCGCGTGCATCGAAGCTACATCGTGAACCTCGAATTCCTCGTTCAGATCGAACCCATCGAAACGGGCGATGCTCGCCTGCTGCTCAAGGACGGGACTCGTATTCCTTGCAGTCGGCGCTATCGGCAAGCGCTCAAGGGCTGATCGGACCTCACCGCTGACATCGCCGCGACACACGCCCATCAGCAGAACATCCCCTCATGTACTGTCTACGGAGTTGCCGTTCGAGTGGTTTCTGCCAGAAAGTGCGCAAAAGAAGCGTGAAGCCCTACACGCTGTTCCTGCGGTGCCTATCCGGGTTCGCGTGCGGTAGGTCGTTCGATGGACGGTGCCTCGCGAGGTAGCCGCTCGGAGATCATCCATGATCATTTACGGCCCACAACCGGGGGCCGGTCACCAAAAGTTTTTTGCAAAAGGGGAGGGAAAATGCAGAGGCGGGAGATTAGGATGACAGAATGCCCAGAAGCCGCAGGAAGGGTCGACCACCTTACGACGACATACTAACACCAGCCGAATGGCGCATCGTTCACGCAGTAAAACACGGTCTGACGAATGGTGAGATCGCGGAGCGAAGAGGCATCAGCCGCGACGCCGTTAAGTTCCACATTGCCAATGCACTGGCAAAGCTGGGCCTGCAGAATCGACGGGCGTTACGCCGGTGGCATCAGGCGCCCAAGGGAAGCGCCCTAGGACAACTGGAAGGGAAAATGAATGCGCCGCTAAAGCTCGGCTCGATCGGACAGATTTCAAGATCCGTCAAAAGCATTGAGCAATCTATAGCATGGTACGGCGAGGTGCTCGGCCTGCCCCATCTATACACGTTCGGCGCAATCGCCTTTTTTGATTGTGGCGGCCTACGTCTCTTCCTGTCACAGGTCGAAGGTAGTCCCCCGGCTGATTCAATCCTGTATTTCAGGGTCGACGACATCCAACAGACACACGATCAGTTGAAAACCAAGGGTGTCGATTTTATCAATGCACCACACATGATCCATCGACATGCTGATGGAACCGAGGAGTGGATGGCCTTCTTCAAGGACCTAGAGGAGAGGCCGCTGGCAATCATGTCGCAGGCCAAATCGAAAGTCACCTAGGCAAGTGTTTTTCCCAACCTGCAGGGACTGACGGCAGAAGCGAGTGGCATGTTCCTCCGGTCAGAATTCGATTTCGAGTATGGTGATGCTGTTTGCGACCTTGCGGTTGACCCTACAACTGCGGACGTATCGCGTCGACGCGAGAGAATCTCAAGCTTCCGTCGTCACCCGCAAGAATGCTGTCGACTCGGCCCGAATCGGGAGCAAGTATCAGCCATGGACTGCCGACGTCAGAGAAGATCAGCGGCGGACAAAAAGCCCGCTTTGCGTCCACCATGAAGATCTCCGCCTCTCCGTTGCCCGGCCAACGCAGGAACAGTTGATTGCCGCGCGCGTAGATGTCGATGCTGATGGTCTCGAAACGGTACTTGCCGGCTGCAGATGCGAGCTTGTCTGCCGGAACTGAGGTCACGAGTTGCTGGCGAATCTCGGCGGCTGGCGGTCGCTGACTGGTTGAATCGCGGGACGGCCATCCATAAGCTCGGCCAATGCTATCGAGAACTTCTTCGATCAGCATGAAGGAAAATCCGGAATTGGCCATGACGACAGCGCCGCGGCCGCCATTCAAGTATCCAACGAACGCTGATTCGAAGCCTTCGTTGAAGCCATCGTGGCCGAACCGGATTGAATCTCCTGAACCGCTGATTGTCGGTCCGAGACCCCGGCGACCGAGACCGGGATTTAGCATGTCCCTCGTTAGTGACGAAGCTAACAGTTGGTTGGCCGATCCGGAATAGGATTGCTGTACCTGAATGACATACTTTGCGATGTCGGATGGCGTGGACCAGAGCCCTGCGACAGCAAGCTCCGGTGCCACTCGGAATCGTCCTGGAATCGGCTGACCTCCCGCATAGTATCCAGTGGCTGCATTTTCCTGCAGCGATTCCGATAGGGGCTGCGCAAACGTACTATTCGTCATGCCGCTCCTCGTCAGCACGTTCGATTGCATGAAAGATTCGAATGACTCCCCGGATGCGTCCATTATCAGTTGCTGCAGGATCAGATAGCCGGCTCCTGAATACCTGAACGACTGACCGGGGCGTGCCATGACTTTGATCGGCCCGTTGTGAGCAGGTTGTATGCCATCCAGTATCTGAACTGTCGTAGGCAACTTGTCGCCAGGCGCATAACCGCCAGAGCTCTCGAACTCGACGCCTGCGCTGTGATTGAGCAGCATCCTCGGAGTTATCCGAACTGCTCGTGTGAAGTCATTCTCGGGAATATGCCAGCTCTTGAGTTGGCCGTTCACATCATCATCCAGCCGGAGCAGCCCCTTTTGAGCGAGCGCAAGCACGCCCATTGCCGTGATCGGTTTGCTAATGGAAGCGGCCTGAAACAGAGTAGCGGTTGTGACCCGCTTTCCCGTTGCGGCATCGGCCACGCCATATCCCTTGGCCCATGCGATCCTTCCAGCGTCAATTACTGCCACGCTCAAGCCCGATACGCCGTAGGCGGCCATTCGCTCGTGAATCGTCGCGGCGGCTCCGATTCTTGTGGCTGCAACGGGTAGCAGGCCATTCTCTACTCTTGCTATTCGAGTGTCTGAAGCGGGCGCTGCTTCAAGCCCAAAGACTGTCAGTATCAGCACTGTCGCAACCAGTGCTGTGCGATAAGACTTGAGTCGTGGCATGGCAGGATTCATGGCAGGATGCCATCGACCCCTTGCATTCACGTCACGCTGGTTGTTGGACGAGTTGCAAGCCATTGCCTGAAGGGTCGGTAAATGTGGCGAGCCGGCCGCCCCAGTACTGCCGCTCCGGCGCTCCAGAGAATTTGATTCCTGAAGAGGAAAGCAACTGATGTGCCGAGACAATGTCGTCGACTGGGGCTCCTCGCCCAAGCCGTGACTCTCGTGCAGCGCCAACAAGCGCTGCGTCGGCGTCCAATCGGCTGATGCAATGGTCTTTCCCGCCGGACTCCTCCCATCGCGCAATGCTTGTTTCATCCAACCTCGCAGCGTTCCCAGGTTCATACCCAGATCCGCCGCTATCGATCGAACCGATTGGCCCGCCGAACGGCCAAGCACCTTCCCCAGCGCTTGCTCCTTGAAACCATCGACATACATTCTTTGCTTCATGGTGCCATTGTCCTCGCTCTCTGACGATCTTTGATGATCTTTTAGAGGCGACAACTAGCCTGACACAGGGGGGTATCAACGATCTTCCCCCATTTAAGCGACGAGGACCGCAAGGCCCTAGAGGCTGGCGGCATTGCAATTTGGTCGGCGAGTACATCGCCCGGCTGACAACCTTCGAAGAGATTGCTGGCTTCGGGCGAGTGCTGACAGAGGCGCAGTCAGCGGCTTGCGACGACGCGATTCCCTCCCTCGCCTGGCTCGACTGCGTCGCGACAACGCCGTCCGATCGCGTTGACCGCGTGTGGGACGAACTGCAGCGAGCCCAAGCGGCAGGCGCCCTTGCCGTTCATCCTTACCACGAAACACAGGAGTGACTCGCTTCATGTCTTCGTTGGTTCACACGAGCCTCGGCATTCCGCCGGGGCTCTTTTGCAAATAGGAGGTCGATTGATTATGGCAACAGCAAGCAAATTGATGGCTCTGGCTGAGCGCGAGTTCAACCAGACGCGAGGAAAACCAGCCCGGGAGAAGCTTCGCGGCTCGACGCAGGCAAGTACGACGAGACCTGGGATCGCCGCAGGGGAGCGGCGGTACGTATGATGTCCGTCGTGCTGCGCGAAGATGACAAGGCGCTGCGCGTCGGCCTTCGGCGTGGCGGGCCTGCAGCGTCCGCCATCGGCATCACGATTCCAGCAATTTCTTCGCCATGTCCGCCAGCACCGGCTTCTTGCGGCTGTTGAAGAACTTGATACGGTCATTGACGATCTGGTCGGTCATTTCCGGCTGCGTCGACACCCAGAATTCGCCACGCGCCATTTGTTCCAGAATAGAACGGCAGGCGACATCGAGATCCATGCCGTAGCCCGCCATCATCTGGCGCATCACCTTCCGATGATGCGCTGCTGCGGCGTTTTCGCCTTCGGCCGGCGCCGTCGGTTCGAAGATGCGCGTCTTAACCATGCCCGGAATCACGGCGGAAACGTGAATCGGCTTGCCGGTCAGGTCCACTTCCAGCGCCAGACATTCAGTGAAGCTTTGCACGGCATGCTTGGTCATCGTGTACGCGGTTTGCAGCGGCATGTAGCCGAACGCACCCACCGACGACAGATTGCCGATGTATGCCCGTTCGCCGCTGGCCAGCATGTGCGGCATGAAGGCGCGAGTGCCGTGCACCACACCATGAATGTTGAGGTCGAGTGTTTTTTCCCAGCGCTCCAGCGGAATTTCCCATACATGGCCGACGGTCTCGATGCCGGCATTGTTGATCAACAGACGCACGTTGCCCCATTGCGCATGCACCGCATCGGCGAGCCGATAGTGCTCCTGCGGCTTGGATGCATCCATCACCACCGGCATGACTTCGCCCCCGGCCTTGCGCAGTTCGGCGGCGAGTTCATCGATGCGCTCCTGCGCGATATCGGCCAACACCACTTTCATACCGAGCTGACTGGCGCGGCGCGCCAAGCCGGCGCCGATGCCGGCACCGGCGCCGGTGATGACGGCGACGCCACCTGCGAATACTTCGCGATCGATTTCACGTTGGCTCATGGAATTCTCTTGTACGATGGTGTTCGCGACGGCGCGTGTCGACTCTCGACAAAATCAAACTTCGACCTTGTTGAGCAGGTGCTCGGGATAGCCGGGGAACACATAGTCGAGCTCGATGCCGATGTTCTCGCCGAGCAGGCCGGTACTGATGAGATCCGTCACGATGAAAGCCTGGCAGCCGTTGCGGCCATAGGTTTCGCGCGGCGTCTTGCCGAAGATCGGCGAAGCATCCATGCGCGCATCGACTTTGGGATCGCCGCGGCGCGAACGATTGCAGATGAATTTGATGCGGCCCTTGAATGCGGGATCGTTCTTCTCCGCATCGATCACGCGCAGGCAGGCTTGTTCCAGTTGTTCCAGCGACTGCATCAGCACGCCGACGTGGAAGGTGACCTCCGGATCGCTGAGCTGCGCCGCGCGGAATGCCGCCACCGCCGGATGCTCGTTCGACTGGCCGAGGTGCAGCGATTCGTGTATCGCCTTGCGCAACGCCAGCTGCTGGTCGCTGGCGCGACCCAGATACATGATGCCGTCGCCGATCAACGGCGTGTTCTGGTCGACGACGAACTCATAGAAGTTTCCATTTGGGAACGGCAGTTCGATGAGCTTGCGATAGCCCAGCATTTCCAGCAGCCGCGCGGCTAACGGGCCGTCTTCCTTGTTGGCGTATTGCAAACCCACATGGCCCAGCGTGTTGGCGACCGGTTCGTACGAAATAGTATTGAGGACAGCGTTCATGACAACCTTCAAGGTTCAGAGTCCGGCGGGCGCGCCGGGCAACATGCGATGGTAATGACCGTCATTCCAAGCGCCGTCGATCAGCAGTTCGGCGTCAGTGATGTAAGAAGCTTCATCGGAACACAGGAACGCGCCGGCTGCCGCGACCTCTTCCGGTTGGCCGAGTAGTAGGCAGAATAAACGCCCTGTTGCCTCGAAACCAGCGGAATTGCGGGCCGCATCCAGCTTGCTGGCCGGATGGTTACATGCCCTGATCGTCCTTCGTTTCGGGTGATGCGGGCTCGGTCCGGCCTCTCTTCGGCCCTGATTCCTCTATCCTGGGACACCCGCACGGGCGCAGGACAGCCTTTCCATTCCGGTGGATGCCGACGTGATGGACCGAACCACGCTGTGGGGCCTTAGGCGGACGTTCCCAAATACTTGCCGAAGAACCGGCTTTGAATCTCAAACGCTTCGCGCGCCTCGGGCAGATGCAGCGCATACCAATGCGTGTGCGGCATGGCTTCGAATACGACCAGTTGCGCATCGACACCCGCACGCAACAGTGCACGATGGAATGAGACCGTACTACTGAGCACTGCGTCGCGCGTGCCACTCATTAATAGCGTGGGCGGCAGGCCCGACAGATTGCCTTTGATCGGCGACAGCATCGGATCGGCAGGATTGGTGTTGCCGGCATAGGCACGGCGTTCGTTCAACGGATGCTCGAACGGCAGCAGCGGATCGCCGAAAAATCCGGCCAAAGTGTAGATCTGCGCGCTGTCACCGAGATCGGCGATATCACCGCCGCCGGAAAACATGCCGAGACATGCCGGCAGCGGCAAGCCATCGCGCTTCAAGCGCACGGCCGTCTGGCCGGTCAGAAACGCGCCGGCCGAGGAACCATAAATGCCGACGTGCGGTGGCTGATGCTCCTTGAGCACTTCGCGATAAACGGCGATCACGTCGTCTACCGCCGCCGGGAAGGGATGTTCAGGAGCCAGACGGTAGTCGATGGCAATGACCGGAACCTTGGCGAAGTACGCTACGCCGATCGCTTCAACGATCGCCGGGCCGCCCATCACGAATCCGCCGCCGTGCATGTTGAGCAGCACACGGTCGCGATTGGCTGCGGGAATTTCCTTGGGGCTCACCACCTGGCATTTCACGCCGCCGATGGTGCGCGCCTCGACCGTCACCGGATACACGCCAGCCGCCCATTGATTGAGCTTCACCATTTCGGCATCGACGAACTCGCGCATGGCCCACATGGGAATGGGCTCACCCGTGCTCGGCGTTTCTTTCCATGGCGACTTCGATAGATAGTCGCGCGCCTCGGCGCTCACGGTCGTCGGCACCGCAACCTTGCGAAGGCCAAGCGAAACGGTACCGTTCGAATCGATCTCATAGCCCATGGCGGCACTCTCTGTAAGTTGAACGGATGATGATTCAAATGATGACGAGCGGACGTGGATCAGTCGCAAGCAGCGAATACTGCAACGCAATACTCCGCGGCATCGACATGCTCGTGCACCACTGCAGGGCAGTCGTTGCTGACTCAATCCATCGTAGACGCCGCCCATCGCTTATTCAACGGCTCCGGCTGATCCTGTTCGTGCGCGGGCTGGTGACCGGCGCCTGTGCCATCGAACGCTTCATCGAGACCATGCGCGGCGGCGGCGCCGAACCCAAGGTGCGCGTGCATTCGTGAACCCTTCGCGTCGGGACACGCTGCGCATATGGTTGGGCGCATTCAGAAAATACGCGGAGCGTTATCCGGTGATCTTCAAGGCACTTGGCGGCGAAGGTCACACCTCCGCAGGTTGGTTGCGAGTCACCATGCCAGTTGGCAGGACCTTGCAAAAACAAGGCATGGACGGCCGCCGCCTGGCAATAAACTCGTGGCTGTTTTGCACCGGCGCCATTTCGCTGGTGCAGGCCGAGCTGACGGTTCGTAGCACACGTTCGCTGTTTTCGCTGACGCATCTTGCCGAGCTTGAACTCGACGAACAAAACTTCGGCTTGATGGTGCGCCAATATCACGCCGAGATTTCCAGCAACGAATTGTTCGAAGCAGGCTTCAAACAGCTCATTCGCAATCTCGAATGCGAGCTGCAGGAGATCAATGCAACGACGTAGCAATCAGGATGAGCGCGCGTGGACCATAGCGTTGAACAACCTCCGGGCCGCGAATCGCTGTGGGTGCAATGCGCATCGCGTGTACCTCATTTACATTCCCAATACACCCGGGTCACCCGTATGGGTAAACCAGATCGCTTCACGGCGAACGATTCGCCAGCCTTCCGGTCGCTTCTCCCAGCGGTCAACGTACTCGCCGTTGGAATCGAAGAAGGCATTTGCTCTCGGCCCAATTCCCTGATGGCGGGCCTGCACATACGCCCTGCTGAGCGCAGTGTCGCCATCGATGGTTCACCCGCCGCGCACGGCGATTTGCGGACACAGTTCGGCAACATAACGCAAGATGGCAGCATCAACCGCGCAACCTGGCCAGCAACTTTGCGTGAATCCCGCCAAGGCCGCCATTGGACACGATCAGCACATGATTGCCCGGCTTCGCCTCCGCAGCCAGTGCGGTACGGCGCCGCTTTCACAGCGTTCATGCGTGCAGAAATGTGAACGCGCCCGCATCTGAATCATTGATTGCCGCGACTGCCGTCAAGAACGCCTGCCGTCATCCGATAGCGGTCAGTAATAACCCGAATCCTGCGGCGCTCGCGCCCGGCTATTTCGAGAACGCGGCCACATCGTTTCTGGTTTAGGGGTTTGTCGCACGGAATTCTAACGGGGCGCCGGGCTGGCTCTGTTGTCACGACGTCGCAAGCTCACGGGTCGAGCGCATTCGCATGTCCGCCTTGCCGCAACCTCATTAGTGGACTCGACGGTGGATTCGTTAGTGAACAAGGCTTCCAGCCAACCTCGCAATCTCATGCCATGCATCATCGCGGTCACACTCGCCATGATGCTGTTCGCGCGCCACATGAGCTTGCCGTTGTTGCTGGGCGGACCCTATATACTGATAGTGACCGCGAGCCTGCGTTCGTCGCGCCCGCACCATGTGTATTACACCGCGGCGATCGGCACCGCTTATCTAGCCTACTTGATGTGGCTGCAGCCGTCGCTGCCGTTCGTTCCGATGTATGCGGTGATCATCAATCGCACGCTACTGTTTGCGGCGCTGTGGCTCACCGCCATGCTGGGCACGAGCATGGTCGAACGCACGCGGCGCGAGTCCGAGGCGTTGGCGCACGCGCACCTCACCCAGCAGCAATCGACCGATTCGCTGCGCCTGGTCGGAACGCTCACCAGCGCGGCGGAGGCCGGCAACCTGTGGCTGTGGGAAGGCGGCAAGGATGCGTTCTTCTGGGACATGAATCCGCCGGCCATCCTGCAATTGCCAGACGGCAGTTCGCACGAGCGCTGGCAGGCGTTCAATCGATGCCTGTCGCCTGCGGAACTGGCCAGCCTGTACGACACGGCTGCGGACGCCATGAACCGCCGCGAGCCGTCTTTCTCGCATCGCTTCATGGCGACGGCGCCCGACGGCACGCAGGTTCATTTCCTGACGCGCGCCAAGATCCGGTACTTGCCGGGCGGGCAAGTCAGCATCATCGGCACGACGCTCGACGTCAGCGAACAGGTGCAACGCGCGCAACAGCTGGAACAGCAGATCGCGGCACAGGCGGTGTTGCATCGGCGCATGCAAATCGCCGCGCGAGCCGCCAATCTGTGGATCTGGGAATACGATCTGGCGGGCCATACGTTCCTATGGGACGAGAATCGTCCGCCTGAATTCGGCATGGCGGATGTGCCGCATGCGCAGGTACGACAACACATGCTGACGTTAGTGCCGCCGGAAGACGCGGCCGAATACGACGAGGCCACCCTTGCGGCGATCAAGGCAAAGCAGAAGCGCGTCAGCTTCCGCTATCGCGTCGTGAACCACGGCGTCACACGTCACCGCGAAGGTGTCGCGGAAATCATCTACGATCACAACGGCCAGGCCGTGCGCATGATCGGAGCTACCTCCGACATCACCAACGAAGTTCAAACGGTGGCATTGATTCAGCGCCAGGCACAACAGGAACGCGAGTTGTTCGATCGCCTCACCATCGCCACACAGGCGGCGGGCATGCATTGCTTCCAGCATGACGTGGAGCAGAAGCTGGTCACCTGGAGCGATAACGCACGCGTGGAATTCGGCGATGCGGCGAACGACTGGTCGCCCGAAGAATTGACCGAGCACATGAGGGCGGCGGTGCATCCGGACGATCGCGACTTCGCGACGCGACCCGGCATCGTCGTCGACGGCGAAATCGGTGCCGAACGCCGCGTCTTCGAGTTCCGGCGTTTCCGGCCGGACGGCAGCCTCGCCTACATGCGCATGTATCAACGGCAGTGTCGTGACGCATCGGGCAAGGTCACACACGACCTGTGCGCGTCGCTGGACATCACGCAGGAAGTGCTGGCCGCGCGCAAGTTGAAGGAACAGGCCGCCGAGCTGCAGCTCATGCAAGAACGTCTGGAACGCGCCGCCATCGCCAGCCAGGAAGGGCTGTTCGAAATGGACCTGGTCAGCGGTCATCACTGGGCGTCGGACAGCTATCGCCGTCTGCTCGGTTATCCCGGCGATTTCGAGTTGACGACGACGGAACACTTCGCCGCGCTGATGCATCCCGATGACCTCGCGCAGGTGCAAGCCCTGTACGAGACGCGCCCCGACAAAAGCAACGCCTTCAGCACCGAGTTGCGAATCCGTCACGCCAGCGGCGAGTGGCGCTGGATGCGTGCCGTCGGCACCTCGCGTCATGACGAAACCGGCCGGACGCTGGCGGTGAGCGGTTCCCTCCGCGACATTCACGAACAGCGCATGACCGAGCTGAGTCTCAAGGAAGTACAGGATCGCCTCAATCGCGCCATCAACGGCACACAGGATGGGCTGTGGGAGTTCGACGTTGGAAGCAATACCCCATGGCTGTCGCCGCGGTATGGCGAGATTTTCGGCTACAGCGCCGAAGAGGCCGGCAGTTGGCGGGCAGAGGACATCACTGCGCTCACTCATCCGGACGACGTCGTCAAAGTGGCCGAGACTTACGAACGCGCCATGCATCTCGATGCGCCGTTCAACATCGACTACCGCATGCGCACCAAGCAGGGCGCATGGAAGTGGGTGCGCGTGCGCGGCACGCTACAGCGCGACGAGCACGGTCGTCCGCTGCGGTTCTCCGGTTCCGTGCAGGATGTCGACGAGGCGCATCAGGCGCATGAAAAACTCATCAAGGCCACCGAAGAAGCACAGGCCGCCAGTCACGCCAAGAGCGCCTTCCTGGCAAATGTCAGTCACGAGATCCGCACGCCGATGAACGGCATCATCGGCATGACCGGTCTGCTGCTCGACACGCCGCTGGATCGCACGCAGCTGGAGTTCGCCGAAACCATTCGCAACAGCGCCGATGCGCTGCGGGTGGTGATCAACGACATCCTCGACTTCTCCAAGATCGAAGCCGGCAAGCTCGACATCGAAATGCTGGAAATGGATGTGCGCGGCAATGTCGAAGACGTGGGCGCCATGCTCGGCTTCCAGGCCGCGAGCAAGAATCTCGAACTCATCATCAACCTGCGGCCGGAAGTGCCGGAACGTGTCGTCGGCGATCCGCAACGCATTCGCCAGTGCCTGATCAATCTGGTGGGCA
>Ga0207675_100001917_pt1 | contig 20742 bp, 19 predicted proteins | sample KBSSwiS42_FD_184305 | JGI IMG/M metagenome (GOLD analysis project Ga0207675, IMG submission 184305) | Switchgrass rhizosphere microbial communities from Kellogg Biological Station, Michigan, USA - KBS Switchgrass S4-2 (SPAdes) (version 2) | ecosystem: Host-associated > Plants > Roots >...
CGGAACTGTAAGCTCATGCTATAGTCTCCGGTTTCGCAGTCACAGTTTAGCCTTTCTGTGGTCCCCGCTTGGGTTCGTACTGTGCAAAATTCAACCGAAACCGCAAGGACTTTGCATCCTGCGACGTTTCGGACGCATCTATAGTTGTTCAAATCGCAAGCTGATTTTTAAGCTGTTTAGAAGGAGATAATGTCAATCGTGAATCTTGATAAAGGACTGCCGCTAGCTGAGCGGCTTCAGAGACTCGATCATATTCAGGCTCGGCGCTTTTCGAAGCTTGCCGGCACGGTTTTGGAAATTGCTACCGAGGGTATTCTTCGCCATCTGGCGGCATGTGATCGTATGGACGTGAATCCGGACATCTCAGCCGTTCGTGAGATTATTGATGACGCACTCAACGGCAGGCGTGTCTATGCCGAAGCGGCAGAGATTACGCGCGCCGCGTAACGCCTTTTGAGTATTAGGATATTGTGCGAGAGGCCATCCCGCTAGGGACGGCCTCTTTTTTCTTGTAACTTTCCTGCTTTAATACGGCACCGTGTTAACATCCCCGCACGCTCCCGTAGCTCAGCGGATAGAGCATCTGCCTTCTAAGCAGAGGGCCGCAGGTTCGAGTCCTGCCGGGAGCACCACTACCACCCATCTTCTGACACAGTCGCTTCAGGTCGCGATGCCGCAGGGCGATCTCGACCGACACCAAGATTGTCGTAATTCAGGGCAGCATTAAAAATTAAGAAAAAACTGCCTTGCGTCTGATGGCGCCACATCGGATTGATGGCAAACATGACGACGTGTCCTTTACCGGTCGGGACATCGACCACCGCAGGGACATTGGCGAGTTCCGATGCGCCCGCGAGCATGCCGCTGATGAGAAGATTCTTTTCATCGGACGCGAAGCGCAGGATGACGCGCGGTCGCATTGCCGGTGGAACAAAGAATGCCCCTTGTTGAAGCCGCTGCTCCTGGGTCAGCTCACCCGGTGTTCGTGGCTGCGGCGGCGCGGCAAGCGGCATTCCTTGAACGATATCGGGATCATTCAGTGTGCCGCGGCCTGACGGGCGGCCGCCACCGCCGCCTGCACCGCCTTCGCCGCCGCCGCCAAAACCACCACCACCACCTGCGGCCACCTGAAACAGCGGCGCTTGATTGAAGTAAACCGGCAGCGTTTCAGTGTAGCCATAGGCGATCGGGCTGCGACGATCCGCAAACGTACTGTTGAAGACGGATCCCGCCGCCTGAAGTTGGCGGGGCTGCTGAATCGTGACTCCGGTGATGATGCCGTAGTCGATAGGAACTCTCGAGCAGTTCGTGATTGGAATAAATAGACCACCATCTTCGACAAACTTTTGCAAGTTCACGACTCCGGCGAGGCTCATCCCCCCGCGCATGTCATCGGTCTGGTCAGGCGCAAGCGCCATGTTCGGTGTGACATCGCTTGCCTTCCATGGAATCGGCGCACCGCGCATGGGCATGCCGTTGACTATTGCCTGCGCGGAACCTCCAACTGGAGGGAAGATGATGACGTCATATTTCTCGCGCAGATTCGATGTATTACGAATCACCTGATCGGAAATGTACGAGTAAGGAATTTGCAGCCGATCGAATTCAATGCGAAACCAACCGTCGTTTTGCGTGTTCGTCCAAGTGTGAAGAATCGCAATCCGCGGAACCGAAAGCGCGTGAGTTTTGATCGGTGGCACCTTATCAACACCGACTGCTTTCAGGCCGGAGTCGGCAACTGGCCCAGACAATGCCTGTTTCAAATCGCCGGCGTTGTCCGCGGCTTTGATGATGAAACTGCCCGCATTGAATTTCTGGCCGGCCGCTTCAAATGCTTCTTCTGCCGCCTCAATTTTCAGGTCCTTCAACTTGTAGCGCAGAGTCATCAAGGAATTCTCCGCGTTGTGGTTGACGACATATGCGACGGGCGCGGCTGATGGCGAAACATTACCGGTTACCCTCGCGTCCTGCTTCAACAGAGTCATTGGAGTTTGCAGCACAGCCTTGTCGGTCACGCGGACGGTCTTGACGTTACGCAACGCGCCGAGCGTCCAACCGGTATCATCGTAGGGCCGCGGATCGTTTACGTTGTAGTACTGCGTGTCGAGCATCATGTCGGCCATTCGTGAATACGGCTGATCCATGCGGATCACGTAAGATCCGGCCGGGAATTTCTGATCTTTCACCTGAACATCCTTGTCGGCGGTGTGCACTTCGACGCCCATTAGCCGCAAAAGATTGATCATGTCGGCCGCCTCAACGACGCGACTCTGATCGCCTGGGATGATCCAAGCAGCCGGCCCTTCGTTCGTCGCCTTCGCGACTGAACGTTTGCTCTTCAAATAGAAGTTCTTCAGAAACTTCTCTTTGTTGTTTGAGACATAGTTCATCGCCAGCAGGATCGCCGACTCTTGCATGTTGATGTTATTCCTCAGCGACCACTTGACGCGTGGTTGCGGCGGGTTAGGCCGGAACCAGTCACGCTGTGACTGCGCGCCGACGGTTCGGTCCATCGTGTCCGCGACGCTGTTGCCGAAGGTCTCGTAAAACCTGCCGATTGAGTTGTGGCCATTCGCGACATAGAACATGTAGTTCGGTGCCCAGCCATCATAGAATCCGTGCGTCCAAACTCCAGGGACGCCACGTTTTGTCATCTCTTCGATTTCGTGGAAAGCCAGGATGTTCCATTCATCGATCACGATTGGATCCAACCAGGCGTTGTAAGGACCGGTGCCCGTCGACGTGTAAAGGAACGGCACTGATTCATGCAGGTCATGCAGAATCGTCGGATGGTATTCGAGGAACGTCTTCATCTGGTTGCGCGATAGCGCGAGCGCCATTCCCAACCCGTCGCGATTGTTGTCGTGCGCAACGTACTTACCCCAGTAAACAAGTGGCGGCGCGTTCTTGTCGGGATTAGCCTTTCGATAGTTGTAGGTGTCAACCATCATGTCGCGGCCGTCGACTTCCAACGCGGGCGTGATCAAGACGATGACGTTCTTCCGGATCGCCTGAACAAAGGGACTCTCTTCAACCGCCAGCCGATAGGCGAGTTCCATCAACATCTCTGGCGAGCCGGTCTCGGGTGAATGGATCGAGCCCGATGCCCAGTAAAACGCTTTTCCCTCGCCAATCAGTTGCTCTGCTTCGGCATCGCTGACCTTTCGCGGGTCGGCGAGCTTCGCCGTGATGTCTTTGTAATGATCCAGGTTCGCAAGCGTTGCCTCGTCTCCGACAGCAATCAACAGTTGCTCTTTACCTTCCTCGCTTTTTTCCGGCGCGGTAAACACCTTGACGCGTGGTGTGGTCTTCTCGAGTTCGCGATAGTAGCGATACAAGTCCTTTGTGTAAGTCAGATGGCCGGGCGTGCCCACGGCGTAACCGAGAACTTTGTCGGGCGATGGAATCTTGTCCGAAGCGGGCAGGTGATCCACTAGCTCAGTTATGAAGTATGACTCGGTAGTGAATTCTTTGACCTTCGCGGCGTATTCTGCATTGTTGGAGGTCGCGGGATTAGGTTTCGTATCAGTCTTTGCAGATGCGCTGGGATGGGCAGTCTTGCGTTTGTCTGACTTTTGCGCGTGGACGCGAGAAGAGAATTGCCAACCGGCGATCGTTGCGGTCAGCGCCAACAGAAAGGCAGCGATTGTGCGAAGCGGTATGCGGGCGATCATGGCTCACTCCTAAACGAAGTTGTTCGGGCGCGCGAAGCATACTGCAACAGCGGCAAAGAGCAAAGAGCGGCTAAGAGCAATTGGTAAAGGGTAAAAAGGGAAGGGGAAAGAAGACTAGCGCTGACACCTCAGAGTGGAGTGACAAAGACCGCAAGACCAAAGACCAAAGACCCAAGTCCAAGGCGGCAAGCAACAGCGCGATTGAAAATATTATCGTTCCGCTTAGCTCTTTCCTCTTTGCCCTTCGCCCTTGGCCGCGGATACAATTGCAGCCGCACTCATCAGAGCGCATTACGGCGGCTATAGCTCAGTTGGTTAGAGCGCCTGACTGTGGATCAGGAGGTCGTGGGTTCGAACCCCACTAGCCGCCCCATCATCATCCAGCCGGAGAACCAAATGCCTGAACCGCAAAGAACCGCCACTCATGCTCAAACTTATTTAGTTGACGCAAATACGTTTGAGTTCGAAACGATTGAGCAGGAGAACGGCCAAGCCACCGTGATTCAATTTAAGCTTGACGATCCTCGCTATCACGCTGGCGACGTCGTGCTGGTGCTGTCAGGGACAGACGTTCATTTTCACGGAATGATCGGGAAAATTGCAGACGGATTCGCGATCGCTACGGACCGACGCGGATCACTCCTGCCGGCCACCACACAGTAACCAAACTAGCGCGTGAAGCCCGAAGGATGGCGGATTTCTACGTCTCGATCTACCGGTTTGATGTCGAGACGGTGGAATCCTTTTTCGGGATGAGTCGACAGATACGTTAAGGCAATCTGTCGATCGAGCGTAGCACCAATCTCTTTCAAGAATGGATCGAAGCTCAGTGGCGCTCCGGTTCCCTGAAAGAATGCGCGACCACCAGTCTCGTCGGAAAGTTTCTTGAGGCAACTCTGGCCGTTGCCGATCAGCAACTGATTTGCGTTGCTAGCAGCCGGCGGCGCAAAGATGGTGTAAATGGCTACACTGCGACGCTGCGCTTCAGCGATCGCTCTATCGAGATCGATACTTTGGGTTGGCGAGGAACTGTCGGGTCCGCGCGAAATGTCTATCCCGTCAGAGACGACAATCATCGCGCGCCGCCCGAGTGGCTGTGAATCATACTTCTTCAGGCCCTCTATGATTTCTACGTAAGGATTGTAGGGACCCGCGCTGGCAAGTCCGAGTGGTACTCGCATACCGGCAGCAGCCTTTTCTAAATCCGTTGTGAATTTTCGTCGCAACTCAAGACTGCCACTGCGAATGTAGCCGATCATCACCCGTGAACCGGACGGCAACTGACGTATAAACTCTGCGACGCCCCTGGTCTCATTACCAATTGACGAAACCAGATCGTCCTGCGTCAAAACTGCCAACGTGACTGGATTATCCGCCGGCCGACGAATCGACAGCAGGCTTTGCACGTCGCCGTCTTCGCGCAACATGAAATCCACCACACGGATCTCGACCTCCGGCTTGTGCACTTTGATCGTGACTGGGATCGTGACCGGGCGCGGTGCTCCGCGGCCTTTGCGACCACCCTGCGCAAACGTGACCTGCGTGATCAGCAGGACAATCGCGGCGAAACGCACGGTTTTGAGAAACTGCAGCATAGAGACTGTTCGTATGACCTGGTGTCGAAATGATATTACAGCCATCAGATTCAACCAAAATGCGGTTCGTTGGCCTGAATTCTTAGTCAGAGTATGATTTTCAAGCCGAAGCACTCCATGGAAGTCATCGAACAGAGCGGAAAATTGACACAAAAGGACCGTCGCACACAACTTGTGTGGAATACGGGACCGTGGGTGGCGCTCGTTCTAATTACAGTCCTTCCTCCGGCGGTACTGGGAATTCTTGCACTCATCCTGGGTGGCACACCGATGTGGTTGCTGGCCGTGGCGTCGATTCCTGTCTGTTTGATTGCCGCAATTATCACCACGATTGTGCTGATGGTCTTGCGCCGGAACTGGGTGAAGCGGGTGCGCGAGCGTCTGGCGTCCGATGGCATCACGGCGGATGAGATTGATTGGTTTCGATCGGAACTGACGAGCGGCGAAAAACGCGCTTTGAAATCGATGGAAGAGCAACAGCCGCTGTTGGCCGACGCGTATCGAGAGACGTTGGCGCTGCGTTTGAATGCGTCGCGCCTCGCCGGTAACGCCCGGCGCGAACTGCTGCTTGTCGAGCGGCGCATCAGCCGCGCGCGTTATTTGAACGCGCCCGACACGGCGGTGCTGATCGAAGAACTAAATCGCGATCGCACGCGGTTGGAGCAACTGAAGCAAGAGGGCTCTTCGCGACGCGCAGAAGCCGAAGCGCGTCTCCAAATGATTGAAGCCGCCGCCAGTCGCGGTGCGAGCTGGGCTGAAACAAATTACATGCTCCAGCGACTGGACGAGGGCAGGAAGAATCTGCCACTCGGACTTGAGACTGAACGGGCGCGCCAACAATTGCGTGAAGAATCAGAGCGCGAACTCAGAAAAGAATTAACGCAATGAAAAATCGGCGAGACCGATCGGGATCGATCTCGCCGTCGCTTGCCAACTTGGACGCGAACTTAACGCCGGGTGTTTAGCGGCGCTCCCGCACGAATCGTTATTTCAGTTCCACGATTGAGTTCGAGATCGTTTCGCCCCTGAACATAAACCGAACCCGCGCCACCGCCGGCGCCAAGAATCGCGCCGATCGCTGCGCCTTTGCCGCCTCCGGCAATAGCGCCGATGATCGCGCCGACCGCGGTGCCGATGGCTGCACGCGTTTCAGTCTTGGTGGTTTGGCTGTCGTCGCGAACTGCTCCTTCAGTGTCAACGCGCACGACCTCGCCACCCGTGGTGCGCACGCCTTCAACCAAACCGCCGAAGTTGTAACTGCGTCCGTCGCGCAGGCGGATACTATCAAAATCCAGTGTCATCACTGAACGTCCAGTGAGACGTCCGCTACGCTCAATTTGCGACACATGACCTTCGATTGTGGCGCCGGAGAATTCCTCCGGATCAGTCACGCGCAGCGTGAAGCGATCGCCCACCGCCGCCGTGCGAGTCGAAAGATCACTGTCGAGTACGCCAACTATGCGGGTGCCGTCCGGGACGACGAATCCCGCGTTCGACGTTGTCGGAGAGCCGGGATACGTTGACGGATCATAGATGTCGAACCGCGCGACATCCCCCGTTTTGTCATAAAGGCTTTGCACGACTACCGGCGACGTCAGTCCCTGCACATAGACCCGGCGCGTGACGCTGAGCCGTTGCCCGTTATCGATTGCATCAAACGTGACTGAAAAATCGTTGCCGCGATCTCCAGTCGTGCTGACCATCAACTGATCGCCAGTCAAAGTCGCTCGCGAACGGACCGTGCGATTGTTCGCATTAGTCTCGACTCGCTCACGACCGTCAGCGAGAAAAGAGATCTGCGAAGCGCGCGTTGATGCGAGTGTCACGTTTTGGCCGCGCACGTCGAGCGCCAGTTCAGGCGGCGCTTCCAGCCGAGGCGTGACCGCGTCAATTAATCGGCGGCGTTCGCTGGGCGCGAGGTCGCGTGTCGCGCGGTCCGCGGCGTTGCGGGCGTCGTCGCTGCGCGAAGTATCCAGGCGATACGTGCCGGTCAACCGATTGGCAAATTGGTTCTGCTGGTTGCCGGACGGTGGATAGGTGTTGCGATACCGTGGATATGTACTGCTCGTGCGCGGCCAGCTCACATTAAATGTGCTGGCAAGCTGGTTTAAGTCAGCGCGCAGCAGCGACCATTGATTACGCGAGCGTGCATCAACAGAATGCCGGTTGAGAAAAACGTCAATCCGGGCCGCTCGATTCAGCACATCCTGCGCGTCGGCGGACGTGGATTGACGAGCATCAAAACGCACGCGCAACCGTTGCACACTTTCGTCAAAGTCTCTGGCAAACACATCGATGTCCTCACCAGCCGCCGGCGAGTATGTGGCGTTTGAATTTTCTCTGGCCCAATCCTGGATACTATTAGTAAAAACCGTCGAGCGATTTTCAATACGCACAATCAGACGCCTAACAGTTTGATTGGTGCCGCGATAAACTCTCGTCTGTGCCTGCGCCATCGTAGCGATTAGGAACAGACATGTAATTGATAAAGCGATCGAAATCAGCCTGCTTCTCATTTCAACTTCCTCCTCTTTTGACGCTTCGGAACCGCGAAGCCAGAATCCGGAAATCAAATGCCGTACCATTTGACCGCGGGAGAGAATTTGTTTGATCGGGATTGGGAGATATCGTCAGGGGGGCTGATTCTGGGATTCGAACCCCTGGCGACTCGTTGTCGAGTTAAATGGCGTTTCTGTTGCGAGCGGAGTACGAACATCATCCATCAAGCGTTTCGAAAACAGGCGTGTTATTCTTTCGTTGAATTTGCGGGTGCGCAGGAAAATGGCGACGACCAACGCGAAAGCGACGATTCGGTTTACCGGTGAAGACCTTTTCGTCGGGTTGTCACCTTCAGGCCACGCGGTACCGGTTGAAACGGATTCGACGCGTAACCGCACTGCCAGTCCTATGGAGTTGTTGTTGCTCGCCCTGGGCGGCTGTACCGGAGTCGATGTGATTTCTATCCTGCAAAAGAAGAGGCAGCACGTCACCGATTATCGCATCGAAGTAAGTGGCGAGCGCCGCGAAGATCATCCGCGTGCCTACACGCGCTTGTTTGTTAAGCATATCGTGCACGGCCGCGGAGTTTCGGAAAAGGCGGTGGCAGACGCCGTAGAACTTTCAGACAAGAAGTATTGCAGCGTCGCGGCCACCCTCCGCGGTACTGCTGAAATCATTACAAGTTACGAAATTATCCAAGACGATGCGTCGTATTAGCTTCCTTTACAGCATTCTTTTTCTCCTCATCCTCAGTCCCCACGCTTTCTCGCAGTCCACGGGCGATGCCGCGCTCAGCGCGATTCGCGCCAGCGATCGCAGCGAAAAGATGGCCAAGAGCAACGATGCCGTGCCGGCCGACGAGCACCTGCGTCGCGCGGCAATCTATTTGGCGAATCGGTTATTCGCCGAAGCGCGGACGCATTGGCAAGCGATTCTCGATAACTATCCAAATGATTCGACGGTGCCGGCAGCACTGCTCGGGATGGCGCGATCGTTTTTTGTCGAGCGGCGATATGACGACGCGCGGCGCACCTACGAGCGATTGGCGCGTAGTTTCCCTGACACTAAGGAAGGCCGTGAGGGTCTGAATTTTTCGGCATCGGCACTGCTGCGAATGGGCCGCGGCGCGGAAGCTGCCACACGTTATGTCGAATACATTCAAAAGTACCCCAACGGTGAGCGCATCGACAGTGCGCACCTAAACGCGATTGACGGTTTTCGCGAAGCAGGTCAGCCTCAAGCCGCGATCGAATGGATTGAACGAACGCGCCAGAGATTTGCGGGCACAGCGACCGAACGCAACGCTGTGTTTACACGTCTGCGGCTGGACATCGCATTGGCGGATTGGCCTCACGCGGTGCAAACGGCGGATGAATTGTTGCGATCGCCGTTAGGCGGAACGATTACGACGGCCGATGAAGTGCTTTATCTGAAGGCCCATGCGCTCGAACGGGCCGGCCGGCACGACGATGCCCTTCGTGTCTATCTGTTGATTCCGGACGCAGCGAATACGTATTACGGCGGACTTGCGACCACAAGCTTGCGCAATTCAGGCGACTCTTCGGCGGTTCAAATCGCCGGACAACGCGCCGCGACGGTAGGTAATGCACTTGAGAACTCTGCGAGTGATTTTCCGGTACCGTATCGGCTTCAAATTTTGAATGCGGCAAGCAAGCGCAACCTTGATCCCCGTTTGATTCTCGCAATCATGAAACAGGAGAGCGTCTTCAAACCGCGTGCCCGATCGCCTTCCGCCGCGCGTGGCCTGCTGCAACTAACAATCGATGCCGCGAACAAGTTCGGCAAGCGCGCCGGCTATCAGAACGTTACCGAAGACATGCTTTATCGTCCTGACGTTTCGATTGCGATTGGCGCGGAATACTTAGCGGAACTGTCGCGCATGTTTGCGGGATTACCCGAGGCGATCGCGGCTGCTTACAACGGCGGTGAAGACAACGTCGCGCGTTGGCTCGCCCGTTCAAACCAAAACGACGAGGGCGTGTTTGCGTCGGAAGTTGGTTTTACGGAATCGAAGAACTACGTCTTCCGCGTGATGAATAACTATCGCGCCTATAAGCAACTGTACGACGCAAAGTTGAACCGGCGAGCCGTGGCTAAGAGCAAAGAGGAAAGGGCAAAGGGCTAAATCTGCAATAAGAATTAGACGCGGGGACACGGGGACGGGGCGACACGGAGAGTTTTCTTTCGCCGCGTCTCCCTGTCGCCGCGTCTCCGTGTCAGTTCCCTACGGCTGCGGACAATACTTCGGCTCGAAGCCTTCCGCTTTTTCGCGCCGATTCAAAACATCCGGCCGCGGATAGTCTCGCGGAACAATTCCCAAACGCACTAAACCCGCGCGGAACTCGTACCGAATAGTCACTTCGCCAGCCGGTCGTGGATCCAAGTCCATCTTGATCCAAGTCACACCGTTATTGATCGTGCGACCAATTCCAGTGGCAGCGGATTCGTCGTCTGGCGGCGGATAAGCATTCGCGCTCCGTTCTTTTGCCGCATCGCGATTCGCTAAGGTGCCCGCAGACGCGCCGGCAGAGGGAACTGGCTCGTTGCGAAGTTTGTCTTCCCCTCGATTGATCGATTTCTCTTCGCGGCGTCCCGGTGTCACCGGCGTGATGACAACCGGCTTGCGCTCGCGGAAGAAAACCGCGGCGATCATGCCAAGATTGGCTGTCTGTCCAATTTTCGCGCCGTACGAATCGCGCTCGGTCGTGAAATAGAATTTGCGCGCGTTCTCGGAGCTCATCTGCCAGCCACGAACGGAAATTGTTCCGTAAGGCTCAATCACCCACTTGTGCGCGTCCCACGCACTGGTGTGGCGTGCATCGATGGTGTTCATGCCATCGACCGACAGTGCGACCGCGACGCGGCTACCAGTAGGATTGTGAATTCGCAACTCGTATTCGGCGTTCTCGAGTGCTTCAACATACCGGCGGCCACGCGCGAAATATTCAGACACCTGGCGTCCATCAATTATCACTTCCACCGAAAAGCCGTTGTCGTCGGCGACCGGCTCGACTGGTTCGATAGTCAACCTGGACTCGGCCGCATGTCTTGCGGTGACAGTCCCGACACCAGCCATCAGCGCGACCGCGGCCAGCACCATTGACGCCCCGAATCCAGCGCCAATCAGCATTCTGTTTTTCATGTTTTCTTTCTCCTTAGCGCCAGAAGATGCAGATACCCAGGTCTAGAACGCTTCAGGTTCACGCATCTTGCGTCATGATTTCGTTGACGGGCGGACAAAAAAGAGGAGCAAATCTTGAAATTAGCTTTGGAAATTTGACACCGCCACGCTAGAATGTCGCGGTTTTATTCAACCCAGTCGCCGGGTTTTGGCGGCGCTATCATCGAGGGTTCATATGGCGGAATATGTCCTGACGGCCACCAAGACCGAGGCCAAAGCCGGTTCGTTCTACGACCGGATAGTTAAGCTTTACGATTTCACCTTCAAAGTTAACGGCTACGGGCGCTCGCTCGATCAATACTTCGAAGAACATCCGCTGCCGGTCTTTCCCGGCGCGCGCGTTCTGGATGCCGGTTGTGGCACGGGGACGTTGACGCTGGCGATGCTGCGCAACCTGACCGTGCCTGTGAAACTGACGGCGCTCGATTTGTCGGCATCATCGATGGCGACTGCGCGCAAGTACGTCAACAAAAAATTCGGCGACAGCGATCAAAGAGTTGGGTTCATGCAGGGCAATATTCTCTCGCTGCCGTTTCCGGATGAGTCGTTCGATCTGATCGTGACCAGCGGCGTGTTGGAGTACGTCCCGATCGAAGAAGGTTTTGCGGAACTGGCGCGCGTAATTGCGCCGAATGGTTACTTTCTGAATCTGCCGATGCGTCCCACACCGACAACGCGTTTGCTCGAATTACTCTTCCGTTTCAAAGCGCACCCGCCACAGGAAGTTGCCGATACCACCGATCGACATTACAAGGTCGTCAGCCACTATCGCTTCCCACGCTTTCAGATTATCGGCTGGAGTAAGTCAGCGATCTTGGCGAAGAAGATCTAACGTTGGTACAGAATCGCGAGCGGTAGCGAGCGGGATAAAGAGTCTACTTTTCGACAGTTGAGTTCTTGTCCCGCTCGCTATCGCTCGCGGTTCTTTAAAGTCACTTCACCGGCACCAAACGCATTATTCGATCGTCATCACTCGCGGCAGTTCCGCGGCCGTCGCGGTTCGACGTCGAAAAATAAATGTTGCCATCCGGACCTTCGGCGATATCGCGAATCCGTCCGTACTGGTTTTCCAGAAGATTCTCCTGACTGACAACCCGCCGGCCATCGAGCGTCACGCGAATGATGCGCGTGCCGCGTAAACATCCGAAGAAAAAGTTTCCCGTGAACTGAGGAAACTGCGAGCCGCGATAGAACATGCCGCTCGCAGGCGCGCACGCCGGCGTGTATTCAAGCAAAGGCGACTCCATGCCGGCTTGCGTGGCGCGATGATGAATCACCGGCCAGCCGTAATTCTTGCCTTTGTCGATGATGTTGACTTCATCGCCGCCGCCGGGACCATCGAAACCACTTGGACCGTGCTCCGTCTCAAACAGATTGTTCGTTCCCGGTTGAAAGTCGATCCCTTGCGAGTTGCGGCTGCCATACGCCCAGATCTCCGGCCGCGCTTCGGCGCGTCCAACAAACGGGTTATCGCTCGGCACCGTCCCGTCGTCGTTCAGGCGCAGAATTTTTCCCGCCAGCGAATTCAGTTGCTGCGCCAACTCACGCTCCGTCGCATCACCCGTTGTGATATAGAGCTTGCCGTCGGGGCCAAACCGCAAACGACATCCGGCATGAAACTGTGCGGCAGGAATATTCTCAATGATTACTTTGCGATCAGCGAGGCCAGTCGGAGTTTCGCGATAACGTACAACGCGCACGGTCTGCCCATTCGCGTTGTACGCATATGAAAGATAGAGCAGGTGATTCGAAGTAAATTGCGGATGCAGCGCGATGCTCATCAGGCCACTCTCGCCACGCGGTTCGACATCTGGCACGACGAACAATGGCTGCGGCTGCAGCTTTCCGTTTTGGAAGACGCGAACGCGACCCGGCCGCTCAGTGAAAATCATGCGCCCATCCGGCGCCCACACGATTGACCACGGCACTTCAAGATTGCCGACGACCGTCTCAACTTTGAATTTGGTTTGTGTCTGTGGAGAACTCTCTATTTCGCCTGCGCCGCGACCGGGCGCTGGATGGCTGCATGTGAGCGCAGTAATTGCGAGAAATACCAGAAGTGTCATTTTCCATTTGTCATTTTCCATTCGTCATTTGGCATTTGATTTTTCGTCAGTCGCGCTAATGAAGTGCGGCTGAAAACTTATGAAAAATGACCAATGAAAAATGATAAATGGAAAATATTTGGTCTCAGCTTTGCGCTCACTGCCCACTGCTCACTGCGATATGTAGTCGTGCAGCAACTTCAACTCATCCCCTTGCTCGCTAACCTCAACACGCAACAGGTCGCGCATCGAAAGCATACCCACCCACTGGTCGTCGCCATCGACGACCGGCAAATGGCGGCTACCGATCTCGTCCATGCGATCCAGCGCCTGCTGCGGCGTCTCATCACAGCGAATCACTGCGCGCAGCTCACTGGTCACCTCACCGAGCTGCAATGTTGCTGGATCTCGGCGCAGCACTACCACGCGGTTTAGTAAGTCGCGTTCTGAAAAGACACCGATCAATCGGTCTTTTTCATCCAGCACGCACACTGCGCCGATTCGGCGGCCCGCCATAAACTCCGCCGCTTCCATGACTGTAGCTGTGGCCCTCATGGAATACGGCTCACGGTCGCGAATGACATCTCTGATCAGCATCGCCGCGCCTCCCGTCGTGATGAATTGTCAGGCTTGCGACGTATTATAGAAGAAATTTCGTCGCGCTGTCTCTAACAAAATGCGAATAAGACGATGTGAATTGTCGCTTTCCGCGTGAACTAGTTCACAAGCGTGGCGTGGTGCGCGAGACTCTGGCGGATCGAATCCTGGGCGAGACTGTCTTTCGCAAGCTCGGTCTGTATTTTACGCGAACCAGCCGCAGGGCCTGTCGCGTCAGAAGTTGCGGTAAGCCGCGAGGTATCAAAGCGTGGATGATTGCGTGAGCCACGCGCGGCGGGATGGCCACGCCTCGTTGAGCGACGACGTATTCACTCTCCCACCAACTCGGCGCAAACTTACCTTTGAAACGTCGCAAGCCCTCGAAGTTATAGAAACCTGTGAACCGTTTTGCGGCAAGTTGCAAAGCTTTCGCAGCTACCGGGTGCTCATTGGAAATTTTGTTTTCTCCATCGTTCGCAAGTGGGGCAGTTCCGAGCGTTGCCAACTCAGCTCCCATGTTCTTCAATGTTTGCAGCGCCTCAAAGACAAGCAAGGTGGCCGTGCCCGGCGGCGAGTCAGGTTCGCGCAGAACATCTTCGAGGTACCAGCCTTTTCTCGCCGGAATCGGACTCGCGCTGAGAAACCCAACCAACCTACCGTGCGCACGCGCGATGAAATACTTCTTACGGTCGGCATGTCTAAACGGTTCAAGCGCAACCAGCCAACCGAAAGAGGTAGCCGCGCGTCGATTGCCGAGCCAACTCAGACAAAGCTCAGCAGCTTCCTGTTTCACACCTTCATCGATCCGTTCAAGCGATTCGACCACAACACCGGCACGCCGAGCTTGATTCAGCTCAGCGCGCATCTTCTTGGCTGAGTCACCACGGGGATTCCATGTCTTGAGATCGAAATAGGGAGCAGCGCCAACTTTGACTGCGCTGAAATCGCGCGAACTGATTGAACAGGCGAAGGCCGCGGTTGTGGGTACGAAGGCGACGACGCGATTCTGTTTCCGCGCGTGCGCCAGAAACTGTCGCGCAAGTTCAACTTTGTCTTCGGCACGAGCAAGCGGTTCGCCTGCGGTCAACCAAACGCGGCCAAATTCGCTGAAGATGATCGCGCCGTCGATCTCCGGACTCGACCACACCAGAGCGCCGGGCGCGATGCTTACCAGCGAGTGCGCGTTGTAGCCATACGAGCTTTGCAGACGAAGCAGGTCACTCGTCGGATCTGGCAGCCGGCGGCGACGGCGTTCCGCCAGCACGAAAGTTATCCGCACTCGCACGTATCGCGCGCCATAGCCGGCGCCGCCGCTCGCGGCGAACCACCAGAGATGATGAATGGGGATGAAAAGGTGGTGCAGTGTCGTCTCTCGTTAGCGGTTAAAATCTCGGCAACAATAAAGCGTCGGGCGCTGCGAGGCAAATCTGCCCAGACACGATGCATTAGATGCGAATTTGGGTGGTTGGGACTGCCGACTATTCGAACAGAACAGCCTGCGCGCCAGGACGCCGAAAAGTGTGGGTTTTCTCAATGTTGTCGTTGCCAACGCGCTGCTCATTGAAGCCAAGTTTCTTGCAATACACTTCGAACAACTTTTCCTGCGCGTTCCAATATTGTCCCTGGCCGTGCATGCGTTCGTGAAAGGTGCTTGAGTTCAGCTTGCCGCCGCGCGCGTCACGAATGCGATTCAACACACGGTCGGCTTTCGTCGGCAGTTTCTCGCGCAGCCGCTGCGCAAAATAAGGAGCGACGCTACCGGGCAGTCGCAGCATGTTGATGAATGCTTTCGTCGCGCCACAATCTTTGGCGCGTTGCAGCAAGCCGGGAATGTCTGTCGAGAGGCCGGGAATCGTCGGCGCGATCCCGATGCCGACTTGAATACCGGCATTGGCCAGAATCTTCATGGCTTCGAAGCGCGCATTGGGTGAGGGCGCGAACGGCTCGACCGCGCGCGCGATGTCGTAATCAGCAAAGGGAATTGAAAAGTAAACGCCAACGTTCGTTTCCCGCACGAGAGTTTGCAGCACATCGACGTCACGCCGAATCAAAGCTGACTTGGTGACGATACCGACGGGATTGCGAAACTCTGCGCAGACTTCCAGGCACTGTCGTGTTAGTTTGTAATTCGCTTCAAGCGGGATGTACGGATCGGAAGTGAATGAAAAAACGATCTGCTCGCCTTTCCACGAAGGCTTCATCAGTTCTTTGCGCAACAGTGCGGGCGCATTCACTTTGACGACGATTTTGCGTTCGAAATCCGTGCCGGCGCCGAAGTCGAGATATTCATGCGTGGGGCGGCTGAAGCAATATGTGCACCCGTGAATACAGCCGCGATAACAATTGATGGAATGATCGAAGGCGACGTCCGGGCTGTCGTTATGGCTGATGATCGAGCGCGTCTCAGTCTCTTCGTAGACTTCGATCTTCACGGCCGGAGGCTCACCAATCCACTCGACTGAATGTGAGAGCCAGGGATTGGGCGGGTTCGCAACGTAGCGCATGCTGTCTTATGGATGAAACAGTATCTTAGCACTGCATTGCGCGGGAGGCCAAGGGTGAATTGGTGAAACGCGAACGGGGCGGAGCCCGAGAGTAATGGAGGGCGCATCAAGTCGCAAAATTCGGCGCCCCCCCTTTCGGTCGGGCTACTGCCCTACTATTTACGGCCGCGGTCGCACGGTTACGTAAATCTGTTGCCCGCGGCGGTTGATCAAAAGCAGCGCCGGTTTGTTACCGTTCTTATCGATTGCCGCGCGCAGATCATCCGCGGAACTGATCGGTTGCCGATTGACTTCCTGAATCACGTCGCCACGCGCCAGCCCCGTCGACGCCGCGGGCCCTGCGGGATCGACTGAGTCAACCACAACTCCCTTTGTGCCGGCCAGTAGGTTCAACTCCGAAGCAATTTCCGGCGTCAGTGGAATGACGCTCAAGCCCAGCTTGCCCTGACCAGTCGCGCCCGGGCTGGCTTGGCCTTCATCGCTTTTCTCGCCCTGCGCTTTGAACTCGCCAGTCGTCGCCGTGATCTTCTGCTCGCGATTGTCACGCAGAATCGTCAGGGTCACTTGCGCTCCCGGACCCGAACTGGCAATGCGATTGCGAAACGCGTTCACTTCGTTTACCGGTGAACCGTCGAGCGCAATGATGACGTCCCCTTGACGAATGCCCGCGCGTTCTGCCGCACTACCCGGCGCCACCGAGTTCACAATGATGCCTTTCGTTTCCGTCATCCCAAGGCTCTCGGCCATGTCTGAATCGACGCGGCGCACGACAATGCCGAGTTGTCCGCGGCGGACTTTGCCCGACTTGATCAGTTGATCCATCACGGTCTTGACCATATTCGACGGAATCGCGAAGCCGATACCGATGTTACCGCCGGTCATCCCGCCGAGAATCTGCGAATTGATTCCGATCAAATCGCCAATTGTGTTCACCAGGGCGCCGCCGGAATTTCCCTGATTGATGGGCGCGTCAGTTTGCAGAAAGTCTTCGAACGCACCGCTACCCAATCCGGTCGACCGGCCTTTCGCGCTGATGATTCCCATGGTCACAGTCTGGCCCACGTTGAGTGGATTGCCGATCGCCAGCGCAACGTCACCGACGCGCACTTTGTCTGAATCGCCGGGCGTAATAAACGGAAGACCCGTCTGAGCAATTTTGAGTACGGCCAAGTCGCTCGGAGGATCCGATCCGACCAGCTTCGCGGCGACGGTCCGGCCATCAGTCAAATCGATTTGGATTTCTTCCGCGCCGTCAATCACGTGGTGATTGGTGATGATGTAACCATCCGCGCTGACAATGACGCCAGAGCCCAACGCGCGCTCGAGTTGTTCGCGAGGCTGCTGTTGTTGTTCGCGATTGCGGTTGCCGAAACCGAACGGATCGTCAAAGAAGGGAAATTGTTGTGGCTGACGCACGCGCTTGTTCGCGTGAATTGTGACGACGGCCGGCGCGACGCGCGCCACGACGTCCGCATAGGAATTCTGCGGAGCGCCGTCAGGCACGCGCGAGTAATTGACGGCCGGTGTTTCTGCCTTGCCTTTGCATGCTAATGACGAAACCGAAAAAGAAACCAATAGCAATGCGGCGACGGTCGTGCTCGTCAACCTTTGGTCGCGTATTGTTCGATATGACGTTAACCGCTCAAATAAATTCATGGACACTTCTCCCAAATGAGATTAGATAGTTCCGAAAGTATTCGTGTTTGGTTCGAATCTTAACAGATGTGACTTTAGCGCGAGTAGTTGTCGGATTTATATCGCTTCGGGCTTTCTCTTGACTGATTGCCAGATGCGAGTAAATTAGGCACGCCAAAATCCATAACTAACAAGACGATGAGACTTGTCGCGGCATCACTCCTGCTCTTATTGGTCATTACGCCGTTTTCTATCGGCGGGCGAATGTCTCGCGGCGCACGTGCTAGCGAAACCGCTCCGGGAAAAGTCGCGCTGGTTATCGGCAACGGGAATTACAAAATGGCGCCTTTAGAAAACCCGGTGAACGATGCGCACGACATGGCTGATGCGCTGCGACTGCTCGGTTTCGATGTCGTTTATGGGGAAGACCTTTCGCAGGACGGGATGACGCGCACCATTAAAGAATTCCGCGACAAGCTGGCCGGCGGCAGCATTGGATTGTTCTACTACGCTGGACACGGCAGTCAGATCGACGGGCGGAACTACTTAATTCCGGTCGACGCAACTGTGGCCAGCGCACAGGAAGTGATCGCCAAGTCGGTTGAAGTCAATTCAGTATTGAGCCAGATGGAGAGCGCGCGCAATCGCGTTAACCTGATCATTCTGGATGCCTGTCGTAATAATCCTTTTGTCGGAAAGCGCACGGTTGCCGCGGGGCTGGCGTCAATCAAAGGTGCGAGCGGAACATTGATCGCTTATGCGACCGCGCCAGATTCGGTCGCGCGCGACGGTGAAGGTCGAAACGGCCTCTACACTTCCGAATTGCTGAATGCCATCCGTTTGCCAGGTGTGCGAATCGAAGATGTCTTCATGCGTGTGCGCGTGGCGGTCGAAGCGAAGAGCAATGGTGACCAGGTGCCGTGGGAATCATCTTCCCTGGTCAGCTTGTTTTACTTTACCGACCCGAAACCTGAACAAACCGCACCAACGGCGCTGAAGTCAGTTACGCAAGTCGATCGGACCAATGCACTTGAAACCGCGAGAGCGTGTTTGCAAGCCTACCGTGCGCGCGACATCATCGCGCTGACTGAGTTCACTGTCCCACGCAGTCGCGAGTTTTGGTTGGAGCTGGTGCGGGACGGAGAACGCCATCCTCGCTACCGATCAATTTGGGTCACCTGGCGTTGGCAGCGCGCGCAAGCATGGGACGGCCGCATGGACGATGTGCGTTATCGGAAAGTCGGCACGTCCGTTGAAGCGCACGCCAAGTTTGCTGAAAGTGACGAAACATACAACGGAGCCAAACCTGGAGGTGAGGCTTTCGTCGTGACGCTTAGCTGGGAAGACGGCAAGTGGTGGTTCGCAGACATCAACGCCCCGTCACGTGCGTCTTTAGAAGCTGAAAGCAAAGTTAAGCCGGAGTGAAGCGGATCAACTGATGCTCATTTCAATTAGTCGCTACCTGGCGATTGGGCTCGGAATTCTAACGCCGCTCGGCGAGACGATTCGTCGCTGGCACACCTGGCGAGAAAATCCGCCGGCATTTTTTGACGATTACATTATCGGCGCGTTCCTGCTGTTTGGCGCGTGGCGTGCCGCCAAGAGCGTTAACACTGGCCGGCCAATTCTCGCCGCCGCCTGGGCTTTCTTGTGCGGCATGGCTTATGTCAGTTTCTTCGGCCAATTAGAAGATAACAAGTTGGGAATTGCGGATCCGGCGCCGATTTCGTCAGGAGCTGTGGCGGCGATTAAGGGAGTTGGGTTGGCAATTGGAGTGATCTGTTTGGTAATTACCCTGTGGCCGCCATCAAGGCTCGAGAAAGATAAGCCTAAATCGGCGTGAGCGATTCGTTTTCTGTGAAGATCTGTAAGACGCCTTCAACGCGCCGCCGATCAGGGTTTGATGATTTCGTCGGTCGCTGACGCCGGCTGTGTTGGGTTTGCGTGAATGACGTCAGAAGTTGAGTCGATATAGTAGTGCCGCCCAGCTCGATCTCCGGTCCGCTCGGGATCGGCATTGCAGCTGTACGATGCTGTAGCAGCATCAGCTGATTTTTCCGTTACCGTCATCGTGTACGAATACTGGCTGAGCGAAGGCCGCTCGCCTTTAAAACGTGCATCCAAAAATCCGCCGCTGGCGAGTTGTTCGAATGTTCCATAACCGCCATTACTCAGGTTGTAAGCGTTTTGCGCGAGCATGATCGAGCGAAGATTGGAAAGCACCACCGCCTCATCCGCGCGCCCGGCGCTTTGCACCAGACCGGACGAGTATTTCTGACAGCCGGGGAAGATCAGGCAGAGGAGAAGGATGAGCGTAAGGTTTTGAGTTTGGAACATGCCGGGTGCTCCTTTCGCAGGACGTGTTCGCTAAACCACACCTGACGATATTCTGAAGGGGCGTTTCGGTCAACGACTTTGTTTCGGCCAAGCCCGTACTCGCTCACCGTTCTTATTCACACCGTGGCTTCAGCCCGGTGTCCGGACGCTGCCGAACGAAACGGGAAACCGTTTGAAACGGTTTCCATTTCTACGCTAACGCGACCCGCCGCGCTAAAGCGGCGGCGTGAATGAGAAGTTTTCGAAACTGAATTACGTGCCAACAAAAATCATGAAAATCAAAACTACGGTCGCTCTGTTGATGCTCTCGTTCACTTGCTTTGGTCAGGCTCCGCAAACGGATCGCCAGCAATTCATTCGTGTCGAAGCGCCGGTCATAGCGCTGACGAACGTGCGCGTGATCGACGGCACCGGCGCCGCGCCGCGCGAGAATCAGACAATCTTGATAAGCAATGGAAAGATTGAGGCGATTGGAGAGAACTTACATTTTCCGACGAGTGTGAAGACAGTCGATCTCAGCGGCTACACAGTCCTCCCCGGACTCGTCGGCATGCACGACCACATGTTCTTTCCGATGGGCGGCAACCCGCCGATGTACTCGAACATGGGCACGAGTTTTCCGCGACTGTATCTCGCGCTCGGCGTCACGACGAT
>Ga0207675_100001920_pt1 | contig 20726 bp, 22 predicted proteins | sample KBSSwiS42_FD_184305 | JGI IMG/M metagenome (GOLD analysis project Ga0207675, IMG submission 184305) | Switchgrass rhizosphere microbial communities from Kellogg Biological Station, Michigan, USA - KBS Switchgrass S4-2 (SPAdes) (version 2) | ecosystem: Host-associated > Plants > Roots >...
GACCGGACTTGGTCGGACACACAACACGGCCGCTGACCTTCGTTCCTGCTGGTCAGCGGCCGTGTTGTCCTGGTCCTCGGTTGTAGCCCCGACCGGATTCGAACCGGCGCTACCGCCTTGAGAGGGCGGCGTCCTAGGCCACTAGACGACGGGGCCTTGTTGCGTCACTGCGCTGGGGTGCCAGGACTCGAACCTAGACTAACGGGGCCAGAACCCGTCGGGCTGCCAATTACCCCACACCCCAGGGGACGTGGGCCGGTGACCCACGGGCTCGGGCATCTTAGCGGCCGGTGGGCGGATCGCTCAACCGCGCGGTGGTGGCCCGCTCCAGGCGCTCGAGGGAGCGGGTCTTGCCGAGCAGCTCCATCGACTCGAACAGGGGCGGGCTGACCAGCCGGCCGGTGATGGCCAGGCGGACCGGCTGGAAGGCCGTCCTTGGCTTGAGGCCGTGCTGCTCCTGGAGGCCGCGGAGGGTGGCCTCGATGTCGGCGGCCGTCCACGGCTCGACCTTCTCCAGCCGCTCGGCCGCCTCGGCCAGGAAGGCGGTGGCGTCGTCGGTCAGGACCTTGGCCGCGGCCGCCGGGTCGAGCTCGAGCTCGTCGGTGAACAGGAACCCGACCATGCCGGGGACCTCGGTGAGGTGGTTGACCCGCTCCTGGACCAGCGGGGCGGCCTCGGCCAGCAGGGCCGGGTCGGCACCGGGGAGGGCGGCCGCCTCCACGAACGGCCAGGCCCGGGCGGCGAAGTCGGCCGGGGTGAGCTGGCGCAGGTAGTGGCCGTTGAGGGCGTCGAGCTTCTTGGTGTCGAAGGCGGCCGGGTTGCGCGAAACCCGCTCCAGCGAGAACACCCGCTCCAGGTCGGCCAGGGTGAACAGCTCGGTGTGGTCGTCCAGCGACCAGCCGAGCAGGGCCAGGTAGTTGACCATCGCCTCGGGCAGGTAGCCCTCGTCACGGAACTGCTGCACCGACATCTTGTCGCGGCGCTTGGACAGCTTGCGCCGGTCGGCCCCGACGATCAGGGGCAGGTGGGCGAAGATCGGCGGCGTGGGGCGGCCAAGGGCCCGGAACAGGTGCACGTGCCGCGCCGTGGACGGGAACAGGTCCTCGCCCCGGATGACGTGGGTGATGCCCATGTCGACGTCGTCGAACACCGCCGACAGGTGGTAGGTGGGGATGCCGTTGGCCCGCAGGATGACGAAGTCGGTCAGGGTGGCGTTGTCGAAGGCGACCCGGCCCCTGATGAGGTCCTCGACCACCGTCTCGCCCTCGTCGGGGAGCCGGAACCGGACCGCCGGCTTGCGCCCCTCGGCCTCATAGGCCCGCACCTGGTCGGGGCGCAGGTGCCGGCAGTGGCCGTCGTAGCCCGGGGGCAGGCTATGGGCCTCGGCCGCCTTGCGGCGCTCCTCCAGCTCCTCGGTGGTGCAGTAGCACAGGTAGGCGTCGCCGTGGGCGACCAGGGCGTTGACCGCGGCGTGGTAGCGGTCGAGGCGCTCGGTCTGCACGTACGGCCCGTGGGTGCCGCCCTTGAGGTAGCCCTCGTCCCAGTCCAGGCCGAGCCAGCGCAGCCCGTCGACGATCCCGGCGGCGCTGTCGGCGACGTTGCGGCCGGCGTCGGTGTCCTCGATGCGCAGGACGAACTGGCCGCCGTGGCGTCGGGCGAAAAGGTATGAGTAAAGGGCGGTCCGCGCAGTGCCGACATGCAGGAAGCCGGTTGGCGAAGGGGCAAACCGGGTCCGAACGCGCTCGCTCATGCGACGAATGCTACGCGAGTTCGTTTGGAGGCGGTGCTTCGCGGTAAGGTAGGAGCCCCCCAGCTCCATCCGCTCCGCCCTTGGCACCGCCGTACCCCCAACGGTGAGGAGGCCAGTGTGTCCGCATCCGAGGATGCTTCAAAACACCTGCGCGTCGCTGTGGTCGCGCCGCCGTGGTTCCCGATCCCGCCGGACGGCTATGGCGGCATCGAAGCCATGGTCCACTGGCTGGTCGAGGGGCTCGTCGCCCGCGGCCACCAGGTCACGCTGATCGGCGCCGGCGAGTGCCGGACCAGCGCGGTCAGGTTCCTGCAGACCTACGAGGAGCCGCCGGTCGCCCGCATGGGCACGCCGTTCCCCGAGATCGTCCACGCCCTCCAGGCCGACGAGCACCTCCGGGAGCTCGACGTCGACGTGGTCCACGACCACTCGATGGGCGGCCCCCTGACGGCACGAGCCCGCCGCACCCCCACGGTGCTGACCGCCCACGGGCCGGTCACCGGCGAGCTGGGCGAGTGCTACCGGCTGCTCAGCCGTCACCACCCGATGGTGGCCATCTCCGAGGCCCAGCGGGCCAAGGGCCCCCACCTGCCGTGGGCTGGGACGGTGTACAACGCCATCCCGGTCGACGAGTACCCGTTCGAGACCGAGAAGGACGACTTCGTGCTGTTCCTCGGCCGGATCAGCCCCGAGAAGGGACCGGACCTGGCCATCAAGGCGGCCAGGGCGGCCGGGCGGCGGATCGTGATCGCGGCCAAGTGCAACGAGCCGGCCGAGCACGCCTACTTCGACCAGCGGGTGCGGCCCCTGCTCGGCCCGGACGCCGAGTGGTACGGCCACGCCACCACCGAGGAGAAGAAGAAGCTGCTGGCCAGGGCCAGCGCGCTCGTCTTCCCCATCCAGTGGGACGAGCCGTTCGGGATCGTGATGGTCGAGGCCATGGCCTGCGGCACCCCGGTGGTGGCGCTGCGCGCCGGCTCGGTGCCCGAGCTGGTGGTCGACGGCCTGACCGGCTACATCTGCGACCGGCCGGAGGAGCTGCCGGCGGCCATCCAGCGGGCCGGCGCCCTCGACGCCAAGGCCTGCCGCCAGCACGTGTCCGACTGCTTCGACGTGCCGGACATGGTCGACGGCTACGAGAAGGTCTATCGCCGGGCGATCGCCCAGGCGGGCTGACGACAGCGTCCGGGGGGCCAGAGCCCCCCGGACCGCTCAGCGGGGCGGCTCTGGCACGACCTCGTTGGGCAGGACGCCGATGCCCTCGACCTCGACCTCGACCCGGTCGCCGGGCTCGAGGGGGCCGACGCCGGCCGGGGTGCCGGTGAGCAGCACGTCGCCGGGGAGCAGGGTCATCACCCGGCTCACGAACGCCAGCAGGTCGGCCACGCCGTGCTCGAGCTGGGAGGTGCGGGCCTGCTGGCGGACCTCGCCGTTGACCAGGGTGTGCAGGGCCAGGTCGCTCGAGTCCAGGTCGGTCTCGATCCAGGGGCCGATCGGGCAGAAGGTGTCGAAGCCCTTGGCCCGCGCCCACTGCCCGTCCGCGCGCTGCAGGTCGCGAGCGGTGACGTCGTTGGCGCAGGTGAAGCCGAGCACCGCCTGGATCGCGTCGGCCGGCTGGAGGCGGCGGACCAGCTTGCCGACGACCACGGCCAGCTCGCCCTCGAAGTCGACCCGCCCCACCCCTTCGGGGCGGACGATCGGGTCGCCAGGGCCGACCACCGAGGTCGACGGCTTGAGGAACAGCACCGGTTCGGGCGGGACCTCGTTGCCGAGCTCGCGGGCGTGCTCGGCGTAGTTGCGGCCGATGGCGACCACCTTGCTGGGCAGCACCGGGGCCAGCAGCCGGACCTCGCCGGCCGGGAACCGCTCCCCGGTGTACTCGAAGGCGCCGAACGGGTGGGGGCCGATCGCGGCCACCGTCTCGTCCTCGTGGATGCCGAAGCCGACGTCGCCCTGGTGGCTGTAGCGGACGATGCGCAATGGGGCTCCTGTGGGGGTCGGAGGTCAGGCCTGGAGGAGCAGCGCCTCGAGGGTCAGCCCGGTCCCGAAGGCGAGAGCGACGATCCACTGGCCGGGCTCGACCTCGCCGCTGGCCAGCAGCTGCTCGAGGATGAACAGGACGGTGGCCGAGGAGCGGTTGCCGCCGTCGGCCAGGACCTCGCGGGAGCGGGCGACCTGGGCGTCGCTGAGCCCGACGCGCCGCTGGACCCGGTCGATGATCTCGGGGCCGCCCGGGTGGACGGCCCAGTGGGCGACGTCGGCCGTGGCCAGGCCGTGCGGTCCAAGGAGGTCCTCCACCAGCCGGACCACACCCCGCTCGACCAGGGCCGGGACCCGGGGCGAGAGCCACATGTGGAAGCCGTCGTCCTCGACCAGCCAGCCCATCCGCTCCTCGCTGCGGGGCACGGTGACGGTGGCCGAGCCGATGATGGCCGGACCGTCGCCGCCCGGGCCGACCAGCGCGGCCGCCGCCCCGTCGCCGAACAGGGCCTGGTAGACCGCGTCCTCGCGGCTCCGGGCCGGCTGGACGTGCAGGGTGCACAGCTCGACGCAGGCGACCAGGGCCCGGCCGCCCGAGGCGGCGGCCAGGGCGGCCGCCGTGCGCAGCGCCGGCAGGGCCGCGTAGCAGCCCATGTGGCCGATGGCCAGGCGCCGGACCCGGTCGCTGAGCTCGAGGTCGTCGGCCAGGTGGACGTCCAGCCCGGGGCCGCTGTAGCCGGTGCAGGAGACGGCCAGCAGGTCGCCGACCTCGGCGGCCGCGCCCGGCCCGGCCCGCTCCAGGGCCCGCCGGGCCGCCTCGGCCCCGAGCCGGCGGGCGGCCGGGACGAACTCCCGCATCCGGTCGGCGGTGCTCCGGGGCCGGGCGTACCAGCCCGGGTCGACCACCGAGGCCCGGCGCTCCACCCCGGAGGCGGCGAACACCTCGGCCCAGGCCGGGTCCCACCCGGGCTGGCGGGCGAAGAACCCCTCGACGATGTCGGACTGCTTGAACACGTAGAAGTCGGGCATGGCCGTGCCGAGGGCCTGGAGGCGGGGGGTCATCCCGAGGCCTTTCTGTAGTGCCCCAGGTAGGACGCGCGGCGTCCGTTGCCGGTGGCGAAGCTGGGGACGTCGATGCGGCGGGTGAGCAGCCCGCGGGTGACAGTCCCAGGGCCGATCTGGGGGGCCAGGCCGGTGAGCCGGACGGGCTCAAGGCCGGAGCGGCGCAGCAGCCGGTCCAGCTCGGCCGGGCGGATGAACAGCCGCCAGTCGTGGGTGCCTCTCGGCACCATGCGCAGCACCTGCTCCAGCCCGAACACGGCCACAAACCATGCCCAGGGGGTGCGGTTGATGGTGTCGAACAGGAAGCTGCCGCCCGGGGCCAGCACCCTGGCCAGCTCGGCCACGGCGGCCGGCAGGTCGGGCAGGTGCTCGAGCACGTCGGCGGCGACCACGGCGTCGAAGCTGCCGGTCGTGAACGGGAGCCGCTCCAGGCGTCCCTGGGCCGGCCCGAACCGGCCCCGGTCCCCGACGGCCCGGCGGGCCACGCCGAGGCTGCCCAGGGAGCGGTCGACCCCGACCACGCTGGCCCCGGCGGCGGCCAGCTCGCGGGCGACCAGGCCGCCGCCGCAGCCGGCGTCCAGCACCAGCCGGCCGCCCAGGTCGCCCAGCGCTTCCAGGTAGAAGCCGACCCGGGGCTGGTTGATGGCATGCAGGATGGCCGCCGGGCCGGCCGGGTCCCACCACAGCTCGTCCATGCCCTCGTAGTACTCGTTGTCGATCGAGCACCGCGCCGGGGGCACCGGCCGGGTCCGGTCGATGGTGAGCGCGGGGGCCCTCACCCGGACCCCCCGGGGGCCGTTCCCGTCCCGAGCTCGACCCGGCCCAGCCACTGGAGGGTGGCGTCATGGGAGGGAGGCAGGAGCAGGCCGGCGTTGGCGTCGCGCAGCAGCCGCTCCAGCGGGCCGGTGCGCAGGTAGCCGCTGCCCCCGGCGGTCCGCAGGGCCAGGGTGCAGACCTCGAGGGCGGTCTGGCAACAGAACAGCTTGGCCCCGGCCATCCGGCCGTAGTGGGCCACCGGGTCGGGGTCGGGCGGCCGGGCGACCGCGGCCAGCAGGGTCGCCCTGGCCGCGTCCAGGCGCATGCGCATCTCCCCCACCGCCTGCTGCACCCCGGGCAGCTCGGCCAGGGACTGCCCGAGGCCCTCGTTGCGGCGCCTGGGCAGGCTGTCGGCGACATGCCGGAAGGCGGCCTCGGCGGCGCCCAGGAAGACGCTGGCGAACGACGGCCACGACCAGTGCGACCCGACCAGGAAGCTGACCGCCACCGGGAAGCCCATGGCGACCACGCACTCGGGCGGGATCTCCAGCTCGTCGATGGCCAGGGCGTTGCTGCCGGTGGCCCGCATGCCCATCGCCTTCCAGTCGCCCAGCACCCGCACGCCCCGCTCCGGTCGCGGCACCAGGAACCCGATCGGCTCGCGGCCGGCCTCGGTCTCGACCGCCGCCGTCAGGAACAGGTGGGTGGCCCGCGGCCAGCCGGTGAAGAACGTCTTGGTCCCCGACAGCCGGTAGCCGCCGCCCGGGAGCGGGGTCGCGGTGCTGGCCTGGTACCACCAGTTCCCGCCCGACTGGGGCTCGGAGAACCCGCCGGCCAGGATGGCGCCCTCGGTCGCGACCTGCTTGAGGAACGGCTCCACCCGGTCCCGGAACCCCTCGGCCAGCAGGCCGACGCCGTGGAGGTGCATGTTGACGGCCAGGGCGGTGGCCGGGTTGCCCTCGGCGAGGCGGCTCTGGGCGGCGACCAGGTCGAGCGCGCTGGCGCCCATGCCGCCGAGCTCGGCCGGGACGGTGATGGCCGTGTAGCCGGCCGCCACCATCTCGTCGAAGTCCTCGTGACAGAAGGCGTCGGCCTCGTCGTAGCCGGCCGCTCTGGCGGCCAGCCCCGGGACCAGGCCTGCCGCCAGGTCGACGATCTCCTGGCGGGGCTCGCGGGGTCGGGCTGGATGCTGCATGGCTTGCTCCTGGACACAGACGCTCGGCCGTCTACCCTGAAAGCCTTCCATGAACCCGCCATAAACACGAACGGTGCCCACCCGACTGCCACAAGTGCTCCTCCCTAGCCCCCGGCGGCTTTGGTAATTCGCGTGCCGGGTTCGGCCCGGGCTGCTGCAATAGGGCCCATGGACGGCTTCCGGCCCGAGACCTACGGCGACCGCATCGCCGACGTCTACGACACGATGATGGCCGACCTGCCCGACCCTGGGGACTGCGTCGACCGGCTGGCCGAGCTGGCCGGGCCGGGCCCGGCCCTCGAGCTGGGGATCGGCACCGGGCGGGTGGCCCTGCCCCTGGCGGCCAGGGGGGTCGAGGTCCACGGGATCGACGCCTCGGCGGCCATGGTGGAGCGGCTGCGGGCCAAGCCGGGGGGCGAGGCCATCCCGGTCACCTTCGGCGACTTCGCCGACGTGCCCGTGGAACCTGCCGAAGGCGGCTACCCGCTCGTCTATGTGGTCTTCAACACCTTCTTCGCCCTGCTGACCCAGGAGGACCAGGTGCGCTGCTTCGCCGGGGTGGCCGGCCACCTGGCTCCGGGGGGTGCGTTCGTGCTCACCGGGTTCGTGCCCGACCCGACCCTCTACCTTGGCGGCCAGAGCGTGCGGGCCACCCACCTGGGCCTCGAGCAGGTCCGCCTCGACGCCGCCCGCCACGACCCGGTGAGCCAGCGGGTCGACTTCCAGCACGTGCTCGTGACCGGCGACGGCATCCGGCTCTACCCCGGCGCCGTCCGCTACGCCTGGCCGTCGGAGCTGGACCTGATGGCCCGGCTGGCCGGCCTCCGGCTCCGCGAGCGCTGGGGCGGCTGGCGCCGGGAGCCGTTCGAAGCCGCCAGCGGGCTGCACGTCTCGGTCTACGAGCACGCCGGGGTGGCCGCCTCGTAGCATGAGGCCATGGACGAGACGCTGGACCTGGACGACTGGCGGCGGCGGGTCGCCCTGCTGTACCTGTGCGACCCGCTCGAGGGCGAGGAGGGGGCGGCGGCGTTCCGGCGGGGCCGCGACGAGCTGTTCCGCGACCATCCCCAGTCGCCACTGGACGACGCCCAGCGGCGGCGGTTCAGCGGGCTGCCGTGGTTCCGGTACGACCCCGGGGCCAGGGTGCCGGCCGAGCTGCGGCCGCCCGCGGACGAGGGCGAGCTGGCCGTCGACACCGGCGGCGAGGACGGCACCGTCCGCTACCGGCGGGTCGGGCGGCTGGCCACGCCGTTCGGGGACCTCACCCTGTTCTGGACCCTCGGCTACGGTGGCGGGCTGTTCCTGCCCTTCCGCGACGCCACCGCCGGGGAGGAGACCTACGGGGCCGGGCGGTACCTGACCGACACGATCAAGGGGACCTGGGGCCGCGGCCTGGTCCACCAGGGTGGCCGGGTGGTGCTCGACTTCAACTACGCCTACAACCCGTCGTGCGCCTACAACAGCCGCTGGGCGTGCCCGCTGGCCCCGCCCGAGAACCACCTCGACGGGGCGGTCCGGGCCGGGGAGCTTGCCTACCCCGACCCGGCCTGATCCCGCCGGCGGCGGCTGGCGGCTACTCGAGCTCGCCGGACAGCTTGCGGGCGCAGTCCTCGCGTGCGGCCGCGCCGACGGCGCTGTCCATGCAGCGCCCGAAGTCGTTGAAGTCGGTGACGTGGGTCGCGAACCAGGTGCCGATGCTGATCGTGAAGAAGACCCCGAGCAGCAGGGCGATGCCGCCGGTGACGAGCCCGGCCACGGCCTGGCCGCGGTTGTCGGCCTCGCCCCGGTTGGCCCGCAAGAGGCCGAGGATGCCGAACAGCACCGCCAGCAGGCCGAGGAACGCGCCGAGGGGCGAGAACAGCAGGAGCAGCACCAGTGTGAGCGCGACCACGCCGATGACCAGCGCGGCCGTGCCCATGCCGTTACGACGGGACGGGGCCGCCGGGTAGCCCGGGGCCGGGTAGCTCCCGGCCGGGCCCTGACCGGGCGGGGGAGGGTAGGGGGGACGGTCCGCGGGGATGTCGGTCATGTGACCTCCAGAAGGTGCTCGGGGCGGCCGCACACTACTCCACCGGCCGACCCAAGGGAACGGGGTTGCCAGTTCAGCGGATGGGGTGGACCTGGTAGCCGAGGCGCTCCAGGTCGGCGACGATCTCGCCGGAGTGGATGGCGTTGCGGGTCTCGAGGGTGAGGCGGATCTCGACCTTGTCCAGGTCCAGGTCCAGGCCCGAGCGGTGGTGCTCGACCGAGAGCACGTTGAGGCCGAGGCGGGCCACCTCGGCGGTCAGGGCGGCCAGGTTGCCCGGGGTGTCGTCGACGATCACCCGCAGGGCCACGTACCGGCCGGCCGCGGACAGGCCGTGGTCGATCACCTTGGTCAGCAGGAGCGGGTCGACGTTGCCGCCCGACAGCAGGACCGCCACCGGCCCGTCGCCTCCGACCCGGCCGCCCAGCACGGCCGCCAGGGCGGTCGCGCCCGACGGCTCGACCACCGCCTTGGCCCGCTCCAGCAGCAGCAGCAGGGCCTGGCTGATCTCCTCCTCGGTGACCAGCACGACGTCGTCCACGTGGGCCTGGACGTGGGCCAGGGTGAGCGGCGACGGCGACTTGAGGGCGATCCCGTCGGCCATGGTGTGCAGCCGCTCAAGGCGTACGCAGCGGCCGGCCTCCAGCGAGGAGGCCATGGTCGGGGCCCCGGCGGCCTCGACCCCGACCACGCGGACGTCGGGCCGGACCGCGGCCAGGGCGGCGGCGATCCCGGAGATCAGCCCGCCGCCGCCGATGGGCACGACCACCGTGGTCGCCTCGGGCGCCTCCTCGGCGAGCTCCAGTCCGATCGTGCCCTGGCCGGCGATGATCAGCGGGTCGTCGAAGGGTGGCACCAGCACCGCCCCCTCGGCGTCGCCGAGGGCCCTGGCGCTGGCGATGCAGTCGTCAACGGCCTGGCCGCTCATGCGCACGGTGGCCCCGTAGTTCCGGGTCGCCTCGACCTTGGGCAGGGGCGCGTTCACGGGCATGAAGATGGTCGCCGGATGGCCGGTGAGCTTGGCCGCCAGGGCCACCCCCTGGGCGTGGTTGCCGGCCGACCCGGCCACCACCGGCGTGCCCGGAGGCAGCCGCGAGATCCGGTTGTAGGCCCCGCGGATCTTGAACGACCCGGTGCGCTGGCGGTGCTCCGGCTTGAGGATGACCGGCCGGCCGGCCAGCGTGCTCAGGGTCTCGGAGCGGTCGACCGGCGTCTCGCGGATCACGCCGGTGACCCGCTCCCGGGCCGCGCGGATGTCGTCGATGGTGACCAGGCGCTGGTCACCACCCAACGGCGGGTGCTCCACGACAGGCGTGCCCATTGCCAGAGAAGATACCCTTCCTGTAGGGCCGGGCGAAGGAGGACCACATGGCGAAGACCAAGGCAGCCAGCCCACGCGAGGCGCTCGAGGCCGACGAGACCGCGAGCGCCAAGCTCGGGAAGAAGCGCTACGAGGAGGAGCTGGCCCGGCTCCAGCTTGAGCTGATCAAGCTCCAGGAGTGGATCAAGCACTCCGGGCTCCGGGTGGTGGTGATCTTCGAGGGCCGCGACGCCGCCGGTAAGGGTGGAACGATCAAGCGGATCACCGAGAGCCTGAACCCGCGGATCTGCCGGGTGGTGGCCCTGGCCGCCCCGACCGAGCGCGAGCGCACCCAGTGGTACTTCCAGCGCTATGTCTCCCACCTGCCGGCGGCCGGCGAGATCGTCCTGTTCGACCGCAGCTGGTACAACCGGGCCGGGGTCGAGCGGGTCATGGGCTTCTGCACCGAGGACGAGTACCAGGAGTTCCTCCGCGCCTGCCCCGAGTTCGAGCGCATGCTCCTGCGCTCGGGGATCGTCCTGATCAAGTACTGGTTCTCGGTGTCGGACGCCGAGCAGGAGCGCCGGTTCCAGCGCCGCATCGCCGACCCGACGCGCCGCTGGAAGCTCAGCCCCATGGACCTCAAGTCGCGCGAGATGTGGGTGGAGTACTCCCGGGCCAAGGACAGCATGTTCCACTACACCGACACCAAGCAGTCGCCCTGGTGGGTGGTGGAGGCCGACGACAAGCGCCGGGCCCGGCTCAACTGCATCAGCCACCTGCTCGAGCAGGTCTCCTACGGCGACCTGACCCCCGAGCCGATCAAGCTGCCGCCCCGCCGCGACGACCTCGGGTACGTCCGGCCGCCCATGACCGACCAGACCTTCGTGCCCAACCGCTTCGCCTGAGAGGCCGCCCGTGGCATCCATCGCGATCGGCGCCGACGACGCCGGCGCCCCCCTCAAGGAGCGCCTGGCCGCCTACCTCCGCCAGCGGGGCTTCCAGGTCGCGGACTACGGCAACGGCGACGGCCTCGACTACCCCGACGTGGCCGCCGAGGTCGCCGAGGCCGTGGCCCGGGGCGAGCACGACCGCGCCCTACTCGTCTGCGGCACCGGCCTCGGCATGGCCATCGCCGCCAACAAGGTCCCCGGCGTCCGCGCCGCCACCGCCCATGACCCCTACTCCGCCGAACGGGCCCGCAAGTCCAACAACGCCCAGGTCCTGACCATGGGCGCCCGCGTGATCGCCCCCGAAGCCGCCGAGAAGGTCCTGGACCACTGGCTCACCGCCGAGTTCGAGCCCGGCCCCTCCTCCCCCAAGGTCGCCAAGCTGGAGGCCCTGGACGACCGTTACCGCCCCGCCGGGACAGAGCGGACCTGAGGCTACGAAGGGTCAGGCCGCAGGAGGCGCGACGACCGTGGTGGCCACCGTTGACGGCGGCGGCACGGGCTCGCCATGGGCGCGAAGGCTTTCAATGTGAAGAGGGATCGCCTCGCGGATCAGGCGCTCGACCTCTTCGATGCTATCTCCAGCCACTCCGATGCCCGGGAGCTCGGGCGTGTAGGCCGAGTAACCCGTCTCGCTGCCTTCAATGATGACCGCATAACCGCTCACGTTCTCGGTCCCCTCAACCCGGCCTGCCAGAAGATGTTGGCGAGCGTCCCTGGTCGCAACTCCGCAGTCGGCTTTCCAGCGTCGGTCACCGTACCAGGCTTGCTCGGGTGGCGGAACTGGCGGTGGCTGCCGGTCTGCCGGACGAACCGCCAACCATCGGCCTCGATAAGCTTGATCACAGCGCGGACCTTCATGGCCGCAACCTAGCTCCATCACAAGCACGGTTGAGCCGCCGATCGAACTTTGTGGATAGCCGGTCGGATCAGGCGATCCCGGCTGGTTGGGTGGCTCGCAGGAGGCCGTAGGCGATGCCGTCGGCGAGGGCCTCCCAGGAGGCGGTGACGATGTCGTCGGAGACGCCGACGGTGGTCCATTCGGCGTCGGGGTCGGCGGAGGTGATCAGGACCCGGGTGACGGCGCGGGTGCCGGCGCGGCCGTCGAGGATGCGGACCTTGAAGTCGACCAGGCTGACGTCCTTGAGCTCGGGATGGCGGGGGGTCAGGGCGCGGCGTAGGGCCTGGTCGAGGGCGTGGACGGGGCCGACGCCCTCCCCGACGGCCAGGACCCGCTCGCCGTCGACGAGGAGGCGGACGGTGGCCTCGGACACGTCGCTGCCGTCCTCCTTGCGCTCGACCATGACCCGGTAGCCCTCCAGGGTGAACGGCGGGTCGAAGGTGCCGCTCTCGCGGCGGACCAGCAGCTCGAAGGAGGCGTCGGCGACCTCGAAGGCGTAGCCGCGGTGCTCCAGCTCCTTGACCCGGTCGAGGACCCTCGTCCCGAGCGCGGGGTCGGCGGCCAGGTCGAGGCCGAGCTCACCCGCCTTGGCGAGCACGTTGGAGCGGCCGGCGAGCTCCGACACCAGGACCCGGGCCTTGTTGCCGACCCGGCCGGGGTCGACGTGGCTGTAGGCGTCGGCCCGGCGGGCGATGGCCGAGGCGTGCAGCCCGGCCTTGGTGGCGAACGCGGCCGCGCCGACATAGGGCTGGCGGTGGTCGGGTGGGAGGTTGGCCAGCTCGGCGATGGCGTGGGCGGTGGTGGTGAGGGCGGCCAGCCGGTCCTGGGGCAGCAGCTGGAGGCCCCGCTTGAGCTCGAGGCCGGCGACGATGGCGAACAGGTCGGCGTTGCCGCAGCGCTCGCCGTAGCCGTTGGCCGCGCCCTGGACGTGGCGGGCGCCGGCCTCCACCGCGACCAGCGAGTTGGCCACCGCGCAGGCCGAGTCGTCGTGGAAGTGGACCCCGACCCGGATCCCGGCCGGCAGGGCCGCGGTGACCTCGCGGACGACCCGGGCGACGCCGGTCGGCAGGCTGCCGCCGTTGGTGTCGCAGAGCACGACGGTGTCGGCCCCGGCGGCGGCGGCCGCCTGGACGACGGCCAGGGCGTAGGCCGGGTCGGCGGCGTAGCCGTCGAAGAAGTGCTCGGCGTCGAAGGTGGCCCGCCGTCCCGCCGCCACCAGGTGGGCGATGGAGTCGCCGACCATGGCCAGGTTCTCGTCAAGGGTGGTCCGCAGGGCCTCGGTGACGTGCAGGTCCCAGGACTTGCCGACCAGGGTGACGATCGGGGCCTTGGAGTCCAGCAGCGCGTTGAGGTTGGGGTCGTCGTCGACCCCACGGCGGGGCCGGCGGGTGGCCCCGAAGGCGGCCAGGGTGGCGTGGCGCCAGGGCAGCTCGGCGGCCCTGGCGAAGTACTCGGCGTCCTTGGGGTTGGACCCGGGCCAGCCGCCCTCGATGACGTCGACGCCGAGGTCGTCGAGCAGGCGGGTCACCCGCAGCTTGTCGGCCACGGTGAACTGGAGGCCGACCTGCTGCGACCCGTCGCGCAGGGTGGTGTCGTAGGTCTCTACGTGCTCGTGCTCGGGCATGCTGGTCAACGGGGGGACTCCTGACTGCTGGCTGGGAGCTAGGCGACGGGTTCGAGCCAGTCGCGGTAGCGCTCGTCGCGGCCGGTGGTCGCGGCCGAGAAGATCTCCTGCAGCCGGCGGGTAATCGGGCCCGGGTCGCCGAGGACCCGGTCGTCCACCTCCCGGATGGGCACGACCTCGGCGGCCGTGCCGGTGAAGAAGGCCTCGTCGGCCAGGTACAGGTCGGTGCGGACCAGGTCGGTCTCGCGCACCGGGATGCCCTCGCCCTCGGCGATGGTGAGAATGCTGTCGCGGGTCAGCCCGGCCAGGCAGCCCGCGGCCAGCGGCGGGGTGAGGAGCACGCCGTCGCGGACGGCGAAGACGTTCTCGCCCGACCCGTCGGTCACGTACCCGTTGGGGTTGAGCAGGATGCCCTCGTCGTAGCCGGCCTTGACCGCCTCGGCCTTGGCCAGCGAGGAGTTGATGTACTGGCCGGTGGCCTTGGCCGCGGGCGGGATGATGTTGGGGTCGAGGCGCCGCCAGGAGCTGACCTTGGCCCGGACCCCGGTCCCGAACGCCTCCTCGCCCAGGTAGGCGCCCCACGGCCAGCAGGCGATGACCATGCTGACCGGGGAGGTGAGCGGGTTGAGGCCGATCTCGCCGTAGCCGAGGAACACCAGCGGCCGGATGTAGCAGGCCGGCAGGTTGTTCATGGCGACCAGGTCCTTGGTGACCTTGACGGCCCCTTCGAGCGAGACCGGCGGCTCCATGTGGTAGATCTTGGCGCTCCGGTACAGCCGCTTCATGTGGTCGGTGAGCCGGAACACGGCCGGGCCGGCGTCGGTCGCATAGGCGCGGATGCCCTCGAACACCCCCCAGCCGTAGTGGAGCGACGGGGTCAGCACATGGACCCGGGCCTCGTCCCAGTCGACGTACTCCCCGTCCATCCAGATCTTGCCGCTTGGTGTGATTGGCATCGTCGCCCTCCTCTTAGTCTGGAGACCCGCCGCCCGCGACGGCGGTGGCGATCCGGTCCCCGAGCGCCTGGGTCGAGTATCCCGCAGCCCCTGGCAGGGCCGCTACAGCCCCGGCCTCGAGCGCGGCCGCGGCGCCTCGCTCCCCCAGGTGGTCGAGGAGCAGGGAGGCCGACAGGACGGCGGCCACCGGGTTGGCCCGGCCGGTGCCGGCGATGTCGGGCGCCGACCCGTGGACCGGTTCGAACAGCGAGGGGGACGAGTCCGGGTTCAGGTTCGCGCTGGCGGCGGTGCCGAGGCCGCCGGCGATGGCCGCGCCCAGGTCGGTGAGGATGTCGCCGAACAGGTTGTCGGTGACCATCACGTCGAACCGGCCCGGGTCGCTGACCAGGTACAGGCAGGCGGCGTCGGCATGGGCATAGTCGAGGGCGACCCCGGTCTCGGTGGCCACCGCCCTGGCCGCCCGCTGCCAGAGGTCGCCGGCGTGCACGAGCACGTTGGTCTTGTGGACCAGGGTCAGCCGCCCGGCCCGCTGGCGGGCCTTGGCGGCGGCGAACCGCAGGCAGCGCTCGACCCCGGCCCTGGTCTCGATCGAGGTCTCGGTGGCGGCCTCGGCCGGGCCGCCCCGGTGGACGGTCCCGCCGGCGCCGACGTACACGCCCTCGGTGTTCTCCCGCACCACCAGCAGGTCGATGTCGTCCGGCTTGACGTCGGCCAGCGGCGACGACACCCCCGGGTACAGCTTGACCGGCCGCAAGTTCACGTAGAGGTCGAGCTCGAAGCGGAGCCGCAGCAGCAGGCCCCGCTCCAGCACTCCCGGGGGCACGTCGGGCCGGCCGACGGCCCCGAGCAGGATGGCGTCGACCTCGCGCAGCTCGGCCAGCACGGCGTCGGGCAGGACCTCGCCGGTGCGCAGGTAGCGGTCGGCCCCGAGGTCGTAGTCGACCCAGTCGAGGCCGAAGCCGAAGCGCGCCCCGGCCGCCTCGGCGGCCTTGCGCGCCTCGGCCACGACCTCCGGCCCGATCCCGTCCCCAGCCAGGACGGCCACCTTGTAGCACCTCGGAGTCGTCAACTAGGCCTCCGTGCCGAACACGCGGCCGAGGGCGACCCGGCCCTCGGCCTCCTCGGCCGGCGGATCGGGGGCCACCGAGGAGGGGGCCACCTCGGCCTCGACGTTGACGCCGAAGACCCGGGCCATGGCGGCGTGCGCCTCCTCGGGATGAGCCTGTTGCCTGGGTCCCCTGGTCATGCCGGCACGTCCTTCCGTTCGGTGCTGCGGGAGAGCTTGTTCACGGCCTGCAGGTAGGCGCGCGCCGAGGCCTCGACCACGTCGGTGGCCACGCCGCGCCCGGTTACCCGGACGCCCTCGAACTCCACCTGCACGGTCACGTCCCCGAGGGCGTCGGTGCCGCCGGTGACCGCCGACACGTGGAACTCGACCAGCCTGGCGTCGACCCCGACCGCCTTGGCGATGGCGGCACAGGCGGCGTCGACCATGCCGTCGCCGATGGCCGACTCCTCCACCACCCCGGCGTCGTGGCTGAGCCGCACGGTGGCCGTCGGCGACATCACCGTCCCGCCGGCCACCTGGAGCCCGACGAACCGGTAGGCGGCGTCGTCGGCCAGGACCTCGCCGGCGACCAGCGCCTCCAGGTCGACGTCGGTGATGCGGGGCTTGCGGTCGGCCAGCTCCTTGAACCGGGTGAAGGCCTTGTCCAGCTCCTCGCGGCCCAGGTCGAAGCCCAGCTTGCGGAGGGCGTCGGCCACGGCGTGGCGGCCCGAGTGCTTGCCGAGCACGATCCGCGACCCGGCGTAGCCCAGCTCGACCGGGTCCATGTGCTCGTAGGTGGTCCGCTCCATCAGCACGCCGTGCTGGTGGATGCCGGACTCGTGCGCGAAGGCGTTGGCCCCGACGATCGCCTTGTTGGGCTGGATCGGGTAGCCGGTGAGCAGGCTGACCAGCCGGGAGGTGCGGGCGATCTCGCGGGTGTTGACCTCGGTCTGCACCCCCAGGGTGGACTGGTGGGTGCGCAGGGCCATCACCACCTCCTCCATCGAGCAGTTGCCGGCCCGCTCGCCGATGCCGTTGACCGCCACCTCGACCTGGCGGGCCCCGGCCTGCACGGCCGAGATGGAGGAGGCGACCGAGACGCCCAGGTCGTCGTGGCAGTGGACGCTCCAGATGGCCCGGTCGGCGCCCGGGGTCTCGGCGATCAGCCATTCGACCAGCTCGGCGAAGGCGTCGGGCAGCATGTAGCCGACCGTGTCGGGCACGTTGCAGGTGGTCGCCCCGGCCGAGATGGCGGCCGCGTAGACCTGCTTGAGGAACTCGGGGTCGGAGCGGGTGGCGTCCTCGGCCGAGAACTCGACGTCGTCGGTGTAGCCCTTGGCCCTGGCCACCGCCCCCTCGGCCGCGGCCAGGACCTCGGCCGGGGTCATGCGCAGCTTGTGCTCCATGTGGATGGAGCTGGTGGCGATGAAGGTGTGCAGCCGGGCCCGGCCGGCCGGGGCCAGGGCCTCGGCGGCCCGGTCCACGTCGCCGGGGGCGGTCCTGGCCAGGGCGGCGATGGTGGCCCCCTTGACCCGCTCGGCCACGGCCCGGACGGCCTCGAAGTCGCCGACCGAGGCCTGGGGGAACCCGGCCTCGATGACGTCGACGCCCAGGCGGGCCAGCTGCTCGGCGATCTCTACCTTGGCCTTGGCGTTGAGGTTGATCCCGGGGGCCTGCTCCCCGTCGCGCAGGGTGGTGTCAAAGACGATGATCTGCTCGGCCACGGCCGGCGACCTCCTTGTGGGCTCCGCTTGCCTTCCGTTTCCTCCTGCCCGCCTCGAGGCTCTCCGTGGGGCGGCCGGCGTAGGCCGCCCCACGGCAGCGGAGGATCAGAAGCAGCGGCGCTCCGGAGATCGTCCGGGTCATGCGCCTGCTCCCGTCTGGGTGAGCTGGATGAAGGTCGCCTCGTGGGCGCCGACCTCCCGCTCCACCCGGTCGAGCACGCCGGCGGGGATGCCGGCGTCGACGGTCAGCGCCATCAGGGCCTCGCCGCCCTGCTTGCGCCGGCCAACCTGCATCTGGGCGATGTTGATGCCGCTCTCCCCCAGCAGCGTCCCGACCCGGCCGATCACGCCCGGGCGGTCCTCGTAGAACATGAACGCCATGTGCCTTGCCGGGGCCATGTCGACGGCGATGCCGTTGATCGCCACCAGCCGCTCGTTGTCGCGCGGACCGACGGTGGTGCCGGCAACCCCGACGGGGCCCCGGGACCCCTCGCCGGACAGGGTGATCAGGTTGACCCAGTCGCGGCTGTGCCGGGTCTTGGACTCGGTGACCTCGATGCCGCGCTCGGCCGCCAGCAGGGGCGCGTTCACGAAGGTGACCGGCTCGTGGCAGATGGGGCCGAGCATGCCCTTGAGGGCGGCCAGGGTCAGCACCCTGGTGTCCTGCTCGACCAGGGCCCCGACGTAGTCGATCTCGAGCCGGCCCCCGCCGATGGCGCTGGTCCGCCCGCCGGGGCCGCCGCCGGCCAGGGCCACGTACAGCTGCCCCAGCTTCTCGACCAGCCCCACGAACGGGCGCAGGGCGTCGGGCACCGGGCCGGCGTCGACGTTGACCGCGTTGGGCACGAACTGGCCGGCCAGGGCGAGCAGGAGCTGCTCGGCGATGGTGATGCCGGCCTTGTCCTGGGCTTCCGCCGTGGAGGCGCCCAGGTGGGGGGTGACCACCACGTTGTCCAGCTCGAACAGGGGGCTCTGGGTGGTCGGCTCCTCGGCGAACACGTCGAGGGCGGCCCCGGCCAGCTGGCGGTCGCCGACCGCCTTGGCCAGGGCGGCCTCGTCCACGATCCCGCCCCTGGCCGTGTTGACCAGGCGGGCCCCGCGCTTGGTGGCGGCCAGCTCGGCCTCGCCGATCAGGCCGGTCGTCTCCGGTGTCTTGGGCAGGTGGATGGTGATGATGTCGGCCCGCCCCAGGACCTCGGCCAGGCTGGCCAGCTCGACCCCCATGTGGGCGGCCCGCTCGCGGCTCACGAACGGGTCGTAGGCCAGCAGCCGCATGCCGAAGGCGTTGCAGCGCTGGGCGACCAGGGCCCCGACCCGGCCGAGGCCGACGATGCCGAGGGTCTTGCCGTAGAGCTCGGCCCCCTGGAAGCGGTTCCGCTCCCAGCGGCCCTCGCGCAGGGCGGCGTGGGCCTGGGGGATGTTGCGGGCCTGAGCCAGGATCAGGGCCACGGTGTGCTCGGCGGCCGAGATCACGTTCGACTGGGGCGCGTTGACGACCATGATCCCGAGCCGGGTGGCCGCGGCCAGGTCGACGTTGTCCAGGCCGATGCCGGCCCGGCCGACGACCTTGAGGTCGCGGCCGGTCTCCAGCACCTCGGCGTCGACCCGGGTGGCCGATCGGACCACCAGGGCGTCCACCCCCACGACGGCGCTGAGCAGCTCCTCGTGGGTCATGGCCGTCCGCGCGTCCACCTCGTGGGCGCTGCGCAGCAGCTCAACGCCGGCGTCGGCCAGCGGCTCGGCGATCAGGACTCGGGCCATGTTCTCGAAACTACCCCTTGTCCTTGAGCCAGGACATCATCCGGCGCAGGGGCTTCCCAGTCCGCTCGATCGGGTGGTTCGCCCCGGCCTCGCGCATCCGGGTGAAGTTGGGCCGGCCCTGGTCGTCCTCCTCCACCCACTCGCGGGCGAACGAGCCGGACTGGATCTCGGCCAGGATGCGGCCCATCTCGGCCTTGGTGGCGTCGTTGATGATCCGGGGGCCGCGGCTGTAGTCGCCGTACTCGGCGGTGTCCGACACCGAGTAGCGCATGCCGGCCAGGCCGCCCTCGTACATCAGGTCGACGATCAGCTTGAGCTCGTGCAGGCACTCGAAGTAGGCGACCTCGGGCTGGTAGCCGGCCTTGGTCAGGGTCTCGAAGCCGGCCTGGACGAGCGCGGTGGCGCCGCCGCAGAGGACGGCCTGCTCGCCGAACAGGTCGGTCTCGGTCTCCTCCTGGAAGGTGGTGACCAGCGCCCCGGCCCGGGTCCCGCCGATCGCCCTGGCGTAGCTCTTGGCCAGGTCCCAGGCCTTGCCGGAGGCGTCCTGGGCGACCGCGACCAGCACCGGGGTGCCCTGGCCGTTCTCGAACTGGCGCCGGACCAGGTGCCCAGGGCCCTTGGGGGCGACCATGGCCACGTCCACGGTGTCGGGCACCTCGATGTAGCCGAAGTGGATGTTGAAGCCGTGGGCGAAGAACAGGGCGTCGCCGGGGTTGAGGTTGGGGGCGATGTCGCTGGCGTACAGGTGCCGCTGCACGGTGTCGGGGACCAGGACCATGATCAGGTCGGCCCAGGCCGACGCCTCGGCCGGGCTGGTCACGGTCAGCCCGGCCGCCTCGGCCTTGGCCCGGCTGGCCGAGCCCTCGGCCAGCCCGACCCGGACCTCGCAGCCCGAGTCGTGCAGCGACAGGGCGTGGGCGTGGCCCTGGGAGCCGTAGCCGAGCACGGCGACCTTGCGGGACTGGACGAGGCCGAGGTCGGCGTCGTCGTCGTAGTAGATGGTGGCCATCTCCTGGGGTACCTCCTTCGGGGAGCTGTTCGCGTCAGGCGGGGCGGGCCACCCGCAGCGGCTTGTCGGTGATGCCCTTGCCGCCGCGGGCCAGGGCGACCCGGCCGGTGCGGGCCAGCTCGCGGATGCCGTAGGGGTCGAGCAGCTCGAGCATGGCCTCGACCTTGGCGGGGCTGCCGGTGGCCTCGATGGTGAGGGCCTCGGGGCCGACGTCGACGATCTTGGCCCGGAACATCTCGGCCAGCTCGATGATCTGGTAGCGGACCGACGGGTCGGCCTTGACCTTGACCAGGACCAGCTCGCGCTCCACCGACCGGTCCGGCTCCAGCTCGACGATCTTGAGCACGTGGACCAGCTTGTTGAGCTGCTTGGTGACCTGCTCGAGGGGCCGCTCGGCGCAGTCGACCACGATCGTCATGCGGCTGCGGCCCGGGTCCTCGGTCGGCCCGACGGCCAGGCTGTCGATGTTGAAGCCGCGCCGGCTGAACATCCCCGAGATGCGGGCCAGGACCCCCGGCTTGTCCTCGACCAGCACCGAGATGGTGTGGGTACTCATCAGGACCGCACCTCCCTGCGGGTCGCCGCCGCCTGCTCCTCGGGAGAGAACTCGGGACCGAGGATGATCTCGTCGTTGGGCCGGCCGGCCGGGACCATCGGGAAGACGCCTTCGTGGGTGTCGACCCG
>Ga0207675_100001921_pt1 | contig 20720 bp, 16 predicted proteins | sample KBSSwiS42_FD_184305 | JGI IMG/M metagenome (GOLD analysis project Ga0207675, IMG submission 184305) | Switchgrass rhizosphere microbial communities from Kellogg Biological Station, Michigan, USA - KBS Switchgrass S4-2 (SPAdes) (version 2) | ecosystem: Host-associated > Plants > Roots >...
CGCGCAGCTGGGCGAGAAGGATCGCGCGCTCTCGCTGCTCGGGAAGTACCTCGCATCGCACCCGCAGCAGCGGGCCTACGCATCGCGAGACGAGTCGTGGTGGTTGGAGTCGCTGCATAACGAGCCGCGGTACAAGGCCCTCACGGGCTCGCAGGACTGAACAGCAGAACGTTAGGTGCCACCGCCGGCGGTGAGTTCTCGCGACACCTCACCGGCGCCCCGAGGTTCTTTTGCGAGACGCGATCAATCCAAAGCCCACCGGCCATGTGCCGGTATCCGAAGGGGGAGATGACAATGCAAGCCCGCACCTTGAAGTGCTTCGTGGCCGCCTGTGGAGTCGCAGCCGCGATGGCATGCACCGACGACCGCGCGGCGATCAACCCAACGATGCCGCCCACTCGTGTGTCGGCGGATCTTGCCGCGCCCGGATGTGACTTCAACGCGATGAAACAACACGCCAAAGGTTATTTCCTGGCGGGCAACGATCCGGTGTACACCCTGCTACAGGACTGGTCGGCGCTGAACAAGACTACGGACGCGGCGGCGTTCAAGCAGAAGGGATTCGACATTCTGGCGTACGTCGGATCGGTTGCTGGAAACAGTGCCGTGGTCGGCGCGGCGTCTGCGGGAGATTTATTTGTCGACGACGTGCTCGTCTGCCTTGGGTTCCCGACGAATGTCGACTTCACAGGGGCTCTCGGGCCGAACGGAATGTTTGCGGTGCCGGTTGGCAGCGCGGCAGTCATATCTCGCGGTACGCCCGTATACGGTGTGGAACCGACGACCGCATCGTGGGCCGTCAGCTCGGGCCAGGCGCTATTCCTTCTGTATGGCGGCCCACGTGACTACTCGTTCTCGAATGAGCCGGCCGCGCTCAACGCCACCACCGGCGCGTACGACTTGAACACGATCCCCGCACACTTGACCTTCAGTCCCCCGATCCGCGGGGGCACCTGTACGGAAGTCGCTGACGCGAACACCGTGCTGCAGCACGAAAACGAGATCCTGACGGGGGAGACGCTGAATTTCTGCGCGACCATCACCTCGTCGCGTGGTACCGAGCGTGGCGTATTTGCGCTGGCTAGGCGGCTGAGCGATTGGTTCACGCCCCGCCCGGCTTACGCTGCCGCAACGATGTTAGCCGTCAAGCCACCCGGTGGCTCGCTCGGCGGTCTGAGCCCGATTGGCCCGGTCGTGGTAAACGCAGCGACCGTGAAGCTTGCGTTCGTCGTGCAGCCGAGCAACGGCACCATCAACAAGGACATCAAGCCGCCGATCGTGGTGTCCGCGGTGACCGCGAACGGTACGCCGCTCGACGGAGTCCAGATCACGCTGACCGTCCTGAACAACCAAGGCGTGCCGATCCAGGTATCCGGAAACGTGGCTACCACGACCGCAGGCGGCCTTGCGACGTACGAACATTTGCAGACCACGAAGGCGGGCGGGTACACGATGCTCGCGAGCGGATCGATCTTCGGTACTGCAACGAAGACCGTGACGTCGGTGCTGTTCAACGTGCAAGGGAAGAAGTAAACGGCGCAGCCGTTCAGGAAACCGGGCCGGTCGGCGACATGCTGACCGGCCCGGTTTTTCTTTCATAGCGGAGAACCTTCCCAGGCATTCGCCTGTCGTATAACGTAGGGTCACTACCTATGTAGCTAAACTACACGAGACCCGGTTCGTCCCCGTGAAGCCACTCTCGGTATCTGCCCTCGCCGTGCTCGGGGCCATCAGCCGTTCCGTCCGGTACGGGTTCGACATTATGGATGCCACCGGCCTGCCCAGCGGTACCGTGTATCCCGTCCTCGGACGCCTCGAGCGGGACGGCTACGTTCGGTCGAAGTGGGAGTCGCAGGGCATCGCGCAGCGCGAGAAGCGACCGCCACGGCGCTACTACGAGATCACCGCCGCCGGTGCACGCGCGCTCGCCGAATCCGCTGAGCATTACCGAACCCTTGGCGCGCGGCTCGGCATTTCGCCCCGTAGAACGCCGACCACCAAATGATGGGCGATGAGCTCTCGCGCGACGCACGCGCCGTCTACGACCGATGCATGCGCATCGTGCACGTCGCGCGTGTCGTCGTGCCGGAGCGGCGACGCGATGACTGGACGCGCGAGTGGAGTGGAGAACTGTGGTATCGGGCGCTGCTGCTCGACCGGTCACGCGGGAGTGACCGCCACGCCGTGCGTCGCCTGGTGGTTCGCACCATGGGCGTCTTCCCGCACGCGCTGTGGACCCTCACCGACGAGATGAGGATCGATCCCATGCTTCAGGACCTGAAGTACGCCATCCGCGGCATCGTGAAGCGCCCGGCGTTCGCGGCCCTCGTCGTCGCGACACTTGCGTTAGGCATCGGAGCGAACACCGCCATGTTCAGCATCGTGCACTCGGTGCTGCTGCGGCCGCTCCCGTACGAGCGACCGGACGCGCTCGTGTACATGTATGGCGGCTTCAAACAGAACAGCCAGGCGATGGTATCGCCGCCCGACTACCTCGATTACCGTGACCGCAACTCCGTGTTCTCGTCGCTGGCCGGGAGAACCGTCTACGGCACCGCGATCATCACCGGATCGGACGAGCCGGAGCGCGTGCAGTCGTCCATCGCCACGGCGAACTTTTTCTCGACGTTAGGCGTCAAGCCGTACCGCGGCCGCGTCTTCCTTCCCGAGGAAGAGCGGGGTGATCACGCCGTCGCGATCCTCTCGTATGGCCTCTGGCAGCGCCGGTACGCCGGCGATGCCCGCATCATCGGCACCACGATCCCCATCGATGGCCGGCCCCACACCGTCATCGGCATCATGCCGCCGGTGCTGGATCGCACGATGGACGTGCAGATCTGGCGACCCATTCCGTTCGGCCTGGACGAAATGTCGGTGCGGCGCTTTCACTTTCTCCGACTCGTGGGCCGGCTCAAGCCCGGCGTGACCATCGCGCAAGCACAACGACACATGGACGCCATCGCGCGCGACCTGGCCGCCCAATATCCAGAGAACGAGAGCTGGCACCTCAATCTCGTACCATATCGCGATGTGGTGATCGGCGGCGTGGGGCCCGTGCTCCTCGTGCTGTTAGGCGCTGTCGGCGTCGTGCTGCTCATCGCCTGCGGCAACGTGGCGAGTCTCCTGCTCGCGCGCGCATCCGCCCGAAGCGGCGAGATGGCGGTACGCACCGCGCTCGGCGCGGGTCGCTCGAGGCTCGTCAGGCAGCTGCTTACGGAGAGCCTCCTGCTCGGCGTGACTGCCGGTATCGCCGGTCTCGTGCTCGGGCATTACCTGCTGGTCGCCGTGCGCGCGGTCGGCGACGGCATGCTGCCGCGCCTGGCCGAGGTGGAGATCGATGGCACCGTGCTCGCATTCACGTTTGGGGTTTCACTGCTCACCAGTCTCGTGTTCGGCGCCGCCCCGGCGCTCCACGCGGCGCGATCGGACGTCGCCGCGATGATGAAGTCGCTCGGCAAAGCGTCAACAACCCGGTCGGCTGTCTCGACGCGCGATGTGCTCGTGGTCGTGCAGGTGGCGCTGTCGTTCGTGCTGCTCATCGGTGCCGGGCTCCTCGTGCGCAGCCTCTGGCGGCTGCAAGACGTCCAGACTGGCTTCGATCCGTCCAGGCTCGTCGCGGCTTCGGTGTCGCTCCCACAGACGAAGTACAAGACCCGTGACGCCGAGGTGCGGTTCTGGGATCAGGTGTTCGAGCGCGTGCGCGCCATTCCGGGCGTCGAGTCAGTCGCCGCGACGACACTGTTCCCGCTGCGGGGCGGAGGGGACACCTACTTCTACATCGAGGGCCAGCCGCCGGCGACCGATGCAGACAGGATGAACGCGACGCCGGCGATCGCGACGGAGGACTACTTCACGACGATGCGCATCCCGCTCATCGCCGGCCGCGTGTTCAATGCCGCCGATCGCAGCGACGGCGCCGGCGTGATGATCGTGAGTGACGCGCTCGCGCGGCGACTCTTTCCCGGCGCCAGCGCTCTCGGAAAACGGCTCGTCGTGGATTTCGGGAAGCCGTTCGTCGGGGAGATCATCGGCGTGGTCGGGGACGTCCGCATCTACGGTCAGGCGAACGACGCCCCCGAGATGATGTACTTCACCGGCCGGCAGCCTAACGCTGGATGGGGTATGGGGTTCGGGAATCTGGCGACTCGCGTGCGCGGCGATCCGGACGCCATCGTGTCGCAGTTGCGGGCAGTGGTTCGGTCGCTGGATCCCGATGTCCCGCTCTCGGCGATCCAGACGGTGGAGTCGATTCTCTACGATTCGGTTGCCGCCCCCCGGTTCCGTACGCAGCTGCTGGTCGGGTTCGCCGCGGTGGCGCTCATCCTGGCAGTCGTGGGCCTGTACGGGATGCTTGCCTACTCGGTAACGCAGCGGTCTCGCGAGATGGGGATTCGCATGGCGCTCGGGGCGCGACCGACAGCTGTGTTCCGCATGGTCGTTCGACAGGGGATGATGCTGGTGGTTGTGGGGATTGTGTTAGGCGTGATCGGCGCGATCGCGGCGACGCGGCTGTTGGCCGCGCAGCTGTTCGCGGTGACCCCGAGGGACCCAGCAGTGTTCGTGGTCGTGGCGACCGCGTTGACGATGGCGGGCCTCGCTGCGTGCATCGTGCCGGCGAGGCGGGCGACAAAGGCAGATCCGATCGCGGCGTTGCGGTTGGAATAACGACCGGGGACGGGCGGCGGGCGACGGCCAAACAGCGGAAACCCTCCGGGGGCTTATCTCGAATTGAGAAGCCTCCCGAGGGTTCTCGCCGTTTAGCCGTCGCCCGCCGCCCGCCGCCGGCAGTTAAAGTATCTTACAAACCTCCGTTCCGTCGTCGCCGTGAAGAAGACGATTCAGAAGCTGCTGGCCGAGTACGGCACGGTCGCCGTCGTCGTGTACTTCGTCATCTTTTTCGCCGTGCTTGGCGCGTTCTGGCTCGCCATTAGCCTCGGATGGCAGCCGACGAGCGCGGCGGGCAGCGTGGGAACCTTTGCGGCGGCATATATCGCGACGAAGCTCACGCAGCCGCTGCGCATCGCGGCGACGCTCGTGATCACGCCGTTCATCGCGAAACTGTACGAGCGCATGCGAGGTCGGGAATCGGGAATCGGGAATCGGGAATAGAGGGAACTGGGAACCGGGAACGGGGAACCGTGACTCCAAGCGGAGCCTCGGTTCCCGGTTCCCGGTTCCCAGTTCCCGGTTCCCTCTATTCCCGATTCCCTACTCCGCGCGCAGCGCCGTCATCGGGCTCACGCCCAGCGCGCGGCGGGCAGGGACGATCGCCGCGAGCGCGCCGGCGATGATCAGAACCAACGCGATGAGGGCGTAGACGCTCGGGTCATGCGGCCGCTGCTCGAACAGCGCTTCACCGAACTGCGGTGCGGCCAACGCCGCGATCCCAAGGCCGACACCCAGGCCGACAAGCAGCTGAAGAACGCCGTCCCGGAGCACGAGCCAGAGGATCGACGCGGGCCGGCTGCCTAACGCGACGCGGATCCCAAGCTCACGGGTGCGCCGGCTGACCGAGAATCCGAGCACGCCGACCAGGCCGACGACCGACAGCAATAACGCCGAGAGGCCGAAGAAGGTGAACAGTCCGCCAAACACCTTCTCGCCAGTGCTGGCGTGTGCGAGTGTTGCATCGAGCCGGCCTTCCTGATAAAGCGGCACATCCGGATCGATCTCGGCCACGATGTCGCGCAGCGTCGCCACGAGCGCAGTCGCGTTGCCGCTCGTTCGAGCGGCGACGGCGACATTGGCCCAGTCGGACTGTGCGAGCGGCATGTACACAGCATCGGTGCCCGAATTTCGGTCGCCGTTGCCGCCATCGGTGCCGAGCACCGGTGCCACACCAACGATCGTCGCCCACGCCCCGTTCTCCTTCACGCGAATGCGATGCCCGACCGCGTCTCCGGAGAAGAACCGATCGGCGAACGCCCGATTCACGATCGCCACTAGCGGTCCGCCCTCGCGATCCGCGCGACTGAACGGCCGTCCCTGCAGGAGCGACACACCGAACGTCCGCAAGAACTCCGGTGAGATGGCAACCACTCGACTCCGCGGCACGAGGTCGCGGTTGTCATACCGGGCGCCTTCGATCTCGACCGGAGCGCTCGCCACGCTATTGCCTGGCAGGTGGGACGCCAGCGCGACCGATGTCACGCCAGGCTCGGACGAAACTCGGGACGCGAGCTCGTCGAACAGGCGTGCGCGCGCGTCCGCATCCGGATAGGCGTCCGCACGGAGCTCGATGCGTCCGGTGGCGACGCGTTCCGGCGCCACGCCCACATAACGGGACGTGATGCTCAACACGCCCTTCACCATGAGCCCCGTGACCACGAGGAGCGCACACGACAGTGCCACCTCCGCGATCACGAGCGCCCGAGTGGCGTGGCCGAGTCGGAACGACGACGAGCCGCGCGTCTGGTCCTTGAGCACGTCACCAACATCGACGCGCGCTGCCTGACGAGCGGGCGCGAGACCTGCCGCCACGGCGGCCAGAACGACGAGTGCCGTTGCGAACGCGAGCACTCGCGTATCGACGTCGACGCGCATCCAGAACGCCAGGTCGAAGCTGAGCGTTCCGTTGAAGACCGCGACCCCGGCGCGCGCCAGCGCCAGACCCAGGATCCCGCCAGGGATCGCGATGGCGAGTGACTCGACCAGCAGCTGCCGGATGAGACTCGACGGGGACGCACCGAGCGCCATGCGAATGGCGATCTCGCGGCTGCGCGAGATCGCACGCGCGAGCAGCAAGTTCGCGACATTCGCGCACGCAATCACCAGCACGAACGACACGACGATGAGCATGGCGCGGAAGATGACGCGTCCCTTCCGCGGGATCATCTCGTCGTAGAACGGGCGGACGCCGAGTGTTCGCCCTTCATGCGCCTTCGGATCGGCGATCGCGAGTCGACGCCCGATGCTCGCGATCTCGGCGCCGGCCGTCTCACGTGTGGCGGTGCTCCGCAGACGACCGATGACGTTGTAGGCGTTGCTATCCTTTGCGGCCGGCGTCGCACGGAACGCGTCGAGAGCGAGCGGTGTCCACAATTGCTCCTGCAGGGGGAAGCCGAAGCCCTTCGCCATGACGCCGACGACGGTGGTTGGTACGCCGTTGATGCGAATGGTTCGGCCCACCACCGAACGATCTCCAGCATAACGATTCTGCCAGAGCTCGTATCCCAGTATGGCGACGTGCATAGCACCAGGGCGTTCGTCGTCACTCGTGAACGTTCTTCCGAGGAGCGGCGCAACGCGGAGCACGGCGAACAGGCTTGCGTTCACTCGTCCGGCCGAGAGTCGCTCTGCACGATGATCCGCGTCACCGAGGTGAATCGACTCGAAGTCATAGGCCGCGATTGTCTCGAAGCTCCGCTGCTGCTCGCGGACCGCAACGATGTCGGCCGCAGGGATGCGCAGGTACTGGTCGCCGGCGTTGCGATCGGTCATGGCGACGTGCATCAGCTGCTCGGGGTGATCCACCGGCAGGTCACGGAGGATGCCTCGCGTGATCGAGTACATCGTGGTGGTGGATCCGATGCCAAGGGCAAGGGCGAGCGAGGCGAGGAGCGAGACGCCAGGTGAGCTTCGCAGCATTCGCGTCGCGTCTCGCATGTCGAGGAGACGTTTCATTGGAACCGGGAATAGGGAACCGGGAACGGAAACAACCTCGGGAAGCCTCTCTACGCGAGAGTAGCTTCCCGAGGTTTCTTCCGTTCCCGGTTCCCTGTTCCCAGTTCCCGCCCGATCCTATCGGATCGGCTGTCCCACCGCGAAATCGTACAGCGTCAGCCGTCGGAGTCGGTAATACGACACCCAGTACCCGCGCAGGGCATCGATGTACGCGCGGAGGGCACCGTCCCGCTCACTCTGGGCAATGTAGAGATTGTCGATTTGAATCTTGCCCACGAGGTAGCGGTTCTTCGCCACGTCGAAGCGCTTGACCGCGACGGTGTCGGCCTTGGCTGACAAGGCGAGGTTCCGGGCCGCGAGGGCGAGCTGCAGAGCGGCGAAGTGGGCTTCCTCGGCTGCCGCATCGCGACTGGCGCGCGCGTTCGCGTTCGCCCGGTCCTGGTCCGCTTTGGCTGCTTCCACCTGCCCCTTTCGATTGCCCCACTGAACGATCGGCATCTGAACACGCACCCCGTACTGTTGGCGCTGGGCGAGGTCCCGATAGGCGGCGTCGAGCACGGTTGCTTGCTGATTGAAGCCGACCGAGGCGGTGACTGTCGCGCCGAATCCGTTGTTGAGCTTCGCCTCGGTGAGCGCACGCTTCGCCTGCACCGACTGCAATTCATTGCTCGTGACTAGGCTCTGGTTCCTGAGCGCCTGCTGGACCGCGAGCGCCGTGTCGACCTCGGTGAGTGGCACCTCGGTCGGTGGCATAATCTCGAACGGCGAGTCGGGCGGGAGGCTGAGCAGCCGCTTGAGCGCCGCGGTGGCTTGATCGAAGGCGAGCTTTGCGGCGTCCGTCTGCGCGCGCGCCTGGAGCAGGGCGAGCTCGCTCTGAAGGAGATCGTTCTCGCCGATCTTGCCGACCTCGAACCGGCCCTTGTTCAGGTTGAAGAGCGTGTCGTTGACCGCGACCTTCTCCACTGCGTTGTCGAGGGCGAGTCGAGCCGAGTGCACGTCGAAGAACGCATTGGCGGCTGACAAGGCGACGTCCTCGCGTGCCTCGAGATACTGACGGTCCGCCGTTTCGGCCACCAGGTTCTGCTCACGCGTATCCCACTTGAGCGCGTTAGGCCGGAAGATCTGCTGCCTGAGCCCGACGGAGACCGGTGAGGAGTTGTAGGAACGCGATGCGTTGACGCCCCCGACGTCCACGCGCTGCAGCCCGGACGAAACGAAGAACGAGCCCCCGGTGAGTGGCAGGGATTGCGACACCACCATGTTGAGCTCCGACGTCGTCTGCTGGCGCGCTCGAAACAGCGTCGATGCGTCCTCCTGGATCACGGGCACGATGGCGCGCTCGTAGTCGGGCAGGGTCCCGTCGAGTGAGAGCTGCGGCATGAGGCGCGCGTTGAACGCCCGATCCCGCCACCGCGCGGCGTCTCGCGTGTCGAGCACGGCCCGCGCCTGCAGCCCCTGCTTCTGCGCCAGTGCGATGACCTGCTGCAGCGTCATGGGCTGCTGCGCCCCGAGCGGCATCGCGACCACCAGCGCTACCAATCCAATCAGGGCAGTGAAGCTGATGGCTGATGGCTGATGGCTGATGGCACTCAGGCCTGCTCGTCCTGCGTTTATTCGTATCTCAGACATACGACCGGATCCTGTTTCGCCGCACGCCATGCGGGGACGATGCCGAAGACGATGCCAACGGTGATCGAAACGCCGAAGGCGATGAACACGGAGAGCGCTGACACGATCGTGTGGATATTGGCGACGCGTTCGATCGCGAAGCTCAGAATGCCGCCTAGGATGATGCCGGCCACGCCGCCCGCCAGGCTGATGAGCACAGCCTCGCTCAGGAACTGCGCAAGGATGTCTCGCTGACTGGCGCCAACCGCGCGCCTGACGCCGATCTCGCGGATCCGTTCAAGGATCGACGCCAGCATGATGTTCATGATGCCGATCCCGCCGACGATGAGCGAGATCGCCGCGATCGCCGCGAGCACCCCGTTGAAGATGTTCTTCGTGTGCTGCTGTTGTTTCAGGAGCAGCTCCGGGACACTGATCTCGAAGTCGATCACCTGGTTGTGCCGCCGCGAGAGCATGCGCTGCATCACGTCGGCAACCCCGGTGACGTACTTCGCGTCGCTCACGCGCACGATCACGCGATCGAGCTGGTGGTAGTTGAGTCGCTCGGCGCGCTGCTCCGTGTCTTCATTGGCGGCGGTCGCGTTCGCGTCATCGTTGTTCTCGCGCGACGCTTGCTGCACTTCCTGCTCGGTGACGAGCGAGCGATTGCGATAGCGCAGCAACATCGTCGAGAGAGGCACATACACGTCCATGTTCGCGTCGCGGATGCCGAGCTTCTGCGACGTCTGATCCGAGACCTTGCGGTCCTCGAGCACGCCAACGACCGTGAGCCACACATTGCCGACCTTGATCGGCTTGCCGATCGGCTCCTCGGTGGTGAAGAAGCGCGACTTCACGCCGTGCCCGATGATGGCGACGGGTGCGCCATCGGCTACCTGGGTCGGTGCGAAGCGCTTGCCTTCGGCCACATTGAGGTTGAAGAGGTCGAAGTACGTGGTGTCGACGCCCACGACCTTGCCCGTGCGGCGGCGGCCCTCACGGGTGATGAGCGTCTGGTAGACGACCTCGCCGCTCGCCGTGTTGACGTTAGGGACCACACCGATGATCGCCTTGGCGTCGCGCTCCGTCAGGCCCGGGGAGTACTTTTTCGGTTCCTTCGTGCCCTCGTCCTTCGCCTTCTCCTCTTTCTGTTCGACGAGCGGCGTCACGATGACGTTGTTCGAGCCGAGGAGCTTCATCTGGTCGAGGATCTCGGCCTCGGCGCCTTTGCCGATGGCCAACATGGCGATCACGGATGCTACTCCGAACAGGATGCCGAGCGAGGTGAGGGCGGCGCGGAGCGTGTTGTGGCCAACCGCCTCGACGGCCGTCCTGACGCTGAACAGGACGTGCGCGGTCAGCTCGCCGCGGATACGCGCGAGGTCACGGACCTTCATGGGCGACGCGGTGGTCGGGTGTCAGGACTTCGTGGCGGCGGCCGTGCCCGGCGTCATGTTAGGCGGCGGCGCTGACGGCTTCACTGGCACGGGCTTGGCCGTGGACGGAGTATCGGCGGGGCCCGGCTGCGGCGGCTGCGGCTTGACCCCGGGCAGTGTTTTGAGCTCCAGCTTGTCGCGGTCGGCGGGCGCCGTGAGCATCACGCGGTCGTCCGCGCCGAGCCCCTTCGCGATGACGATCTCGTTCTCGTTCGCGAGCCCCGTTTCGACCTGCTGCTTCGTGACGCGGGCGCCGTCGCGCTTGAAGACGAACGGCGTCGTCCCATCCACCGCGACCGCCTCGAGCGGCACGTAGAGCGCGTTTTTCACCGTGTTCGTCTCGATCGCGTTCGACGTGGTCATCCCGGGCCGGAGCGTCGTGTCGGGCTGGGCGAGCAGGATCTTCACCTCGAAGACCTTCGAGTCCGCGTTAGGCCGCTGCTCGCCCACATTGGCGACTGCGGTCACCGTGCCGGCCAACTTCTTCGTCGGATCGGAGTCCAGCGACACGGTGACCTTCTGGCCGGCGGCGATTTTCCGGACATCGATCTCGTTCACGTAACTGAGCGACTCCATCTGGCCCAGGTCGGGCAGCGTCGCGACGGTGGGATCCCACGCGTTGACCTGCGAACCGATGCCTTTCTTCTTGCCGTTCCACTCCTTGACGTAGATGACCATTCCCGGCGAAGGGGCCTTGATCGTGAAGTTGCCTAACACTTCCTGCACGATCGTGAGCTTGTTCCGCTGGCGCTGCACGTCGGAGCCGACCTCGGCCATCTTGGCGACCGCCTGCTGGGTCTTGGTCACGTAGTTGGTCTTTGCTTGCGCGAGCGCACGCGTGGCTTTCTCGTAGTCGATCTCGGCCTGACGCTTGATGCTTGGTGACTCGTAGGCCGCCTGCTCCTTGATGAGGCGTTTCTCCTCGAGCGACAGCTCCATCGTCTTCATGTCCTCGCGCGCGGTGGCGAGGTTGAGCGTGGAGTCGAGCTGCGCCTGGGTGAGCTGCGCCTCGGCCTTCTGCAGCGCGAGCGAGATCTCGGCAAGCTTTGCGGCGATGGCGGATCGATCGAGCTCGGCGACCACGTCCCCTTCCTTGACGACGGTGCCTTCGGGAACGAGCGACGAGATCTTGGTCTGCCAGATCTCGGCTTGTTGCATGTTCAGCGGGCCCTGGATCTGCACGAACTTCTTGGCGCGCAGCTCGCCCGCGATTGTCACCACGACGTGGAAGTCACCCTTCTTCACGCGCGCGATCACGGCGGAATCGTCCTTCGTGCCAGCAGGAGCGAAGTACCAAGCCGAGACGCCGGTGGCGGCCACGATGATGGCGAGCAGGGCGACCCAGCGTGTGCGAGGGATCCGGATCATGGGAGGCTCGACTGCTAGGAGTAGCTGAGCGCCCAGAGCTACGGAGGGCGAACTCTGACGATTACGAGAGTCCCAACCGGACGCAAGCTCCGGCATGGGACGAGGCGAACGGCCCGGATAAGGAACGGGCCTCGTCGCGGTGTCGTTGAGACACGAGAGACTGCCAAATGGTTCTCAGGCCTAAATACCGGCCGGGGTCTGATCCCGGGAGGAGACCAGGCTTGGTCTGGCATCCAAATCAGCCTGGGAAACGGAAACGGCCGGAAACGACTGATCGGGCGGATCGCTCCGAGGCCGGGACGATTCCATTCGCAACGCGCTGATTTGATAGGGGACGGCCCCGGGACGCTCATCTCATGCGGCCCGAGGCTGTTCCCAAGAATTCAGGGCTCGTTGCAAGTGGAGTTTTCCTACAAGCGGAGCGATCCGCAGAATCCGTTGTTTCCGGCCGTTTCCGTTCCCCTTTTTCTGAGTATTGCGGTGGCACCGCAGCCGGTCCAAACGGCGACCATCGTGAACGACTGACTTGATTTTCACCAGCTAGTTGTTAGGTAGGAGCCTGATGCTCCCGTCCACGTCGATGCGGTATCGGTATTTCCCCGCGAGCATGAGCTCCGGAATAGCCGGGCGGCGTTGGAGGACGTGAAAGACGTCCGTGTCCTCGGGGGTATCGCCCGATACCACCGGGTCTCGACTGATCAGCGCGTTCGCGGGGCGGGCGGTTCTCACGCTGTACTCGGTGATCGAGTCGTGCAGTTGGCGCGCCTCGATGATCACGCGGCCGTCACCGGAGACGCGGCACCGCATGTCACCGCCTCGGGGCCACGATCCGGTTGTCGTTGGCGACGGGTAGAGGTACACCAGCCACCACGGGCCGTCATCGGCGGGAATCGCTGTCGCGATGTATGGCCGGCCCTCCGGTCGATGGAACATGGCGATCGATGCTTCGATCGCCCGCGCGGCGTTCGCGAAGTAGTCGGTATCCGGCTCCGGAGGATCGAATAGGGTCGACGCCCACGTTGCCTGGATCCCGGGCGTCGCGATCTCGGCGATGCGGTATGCGGCGCCGTCGTCGGACAACGTGCCGGACGCCACTTCCCACCGACCGTCGGAGTGTCGGACAATCAACCTTCGGATGCTGTCGACAGGAAATGAAAGCGACGTCATCGCGGCAGCACCGAGCCAGGCGATGCTGTCTCGAACCGCAAGCGCACGCCCTCGCCGCGAAATTGCGGCCAGCGTATCAGTCGACGGGGGAATTGCCGGAACTTTCTCGACGACCCGCGTGGTGGGGTTCGAGGGAACTTCCTTAGCCGCCGGGTTCTCCGGTTTGGATTTCTGGGCAACCGCAGGCTGCCATGCGACCCACGCCAACGCGATTGTCAGCACGCCCTTTCGGACCACAAAAGTCTCCAGGCAATGGCTCCTGGAGACAGACGATTCTCGGCGACGTGGGGTCGCGCAGCGGTCAGTTCGTGGGAGCCTGTCCGAGCTGGACCGGGACCGTTGTGCGCCCGTTCGTCCTGGCTGCGATCGGCCATCGCTGTGCCCCTTGTCGGCTGACAGGCGGCGGCGCATCTCTAGCCAGCGTTTCTAATCCCAGGCCCGCGCCATGGCGCGCGCGGCCCGTCGTTCCGACCCGTCACCAACCGAGCAGCCCGATGCGCTATCGAGTCGTAGCAAGACTGTTGTCGGCCGTCGTTCTCGCGAATGCGACTGCGGTCGCTGGGTACGCTCAAGTGAGCGGCGCCACCGTCGGCGCCGCGGCCGGTGCCGCGGCGACGGCCAAGCAGGGCACGCCGAACATGCTGACGTCGGCCGAACGCGCTGGCGGGTGGCGGCTGTTGTTCGATGGTACGACCACGAAGGGCTGGCGCGGCTACAAGTCAGACGCCGTGCCTAACGGCTGGCGCGCCGCGAGCGGGACGCTCACGAAGGACGGCAGCGTCGGTGACATCCTGACCGCCGACCAATTCGGCAACTTCGAGCTCACGCTGGACTGGAAGATCGCGAAGGGCGGTAACGCCGGGATCTTTTACCGCGGGACCGAGGAGTACGACCACATCTACTGGAGTGCGCCCGAGTATCAGCTGCTCGACGACGCCAACGCCCCCGATGGCAAGAGTCGCCTGACGAGCGCTGCGGCGGCATACGCGCTCTACCCATCGCCGTCGGGGATCGTGAAGCCGGCGGGCGAGTGGAACTCGACGCGCATCGTCGTGAACGGCGCGTACGTCGAACATTGGTTGAACGGGCAAAAGGTCGTGCAGTACGCGCTATGGAGTCCGGATTGGGAGGCGAAAGTCAAGGCGAGCAAGTTCAAGGACTGGCCGAACTATGGCCGGGCGAAGCGTGGGTACATCGCCATTCAGGGTGATCACGACGGGGCGCTCGCGCTCCGCAACATCAAGCTCAGGACGCTGCCATGACCACACGGGTGAAGCTCGCGGCCATGATGTTCCTGCAGTACTTCGTCTGGGGCGCATGGTTCGTGACGATGGGGACCTACCTCTCGCAGACGTTGAACTTTTCGGCGCAGGAGGTAGGGCTCGCGTACGGCGCCACCGCGATCGCGGCCGTGGTGTCGCCGTTCTTCGTGGGGATCGTGGCGGATCGATTCTTTGCGACGGAGAAGCTGCTCGCCGTGCTCCACATCATCGGCGCGGCGCTGCTCTATCTGGTCTCCACGCAGACGACCTTCGCGACCTTCTACCCGCTGCTCATTCTGTACGCGCTGTGCTACATGCCGACGCTCAGTCTCACCAACTCCATTTCGTTCCACCACGTCACGGATCCGGCGAAGGAGTTTCCGCTCATCCGCGTGCTTGGCACGATTGGTTGGATCGTCGCCGGCATCATCATCGGGAAGGTGCTCAAGGCGGACGCGCTCGCGCTTCCCATGCGCGTGGCGGCGGTCGGGTCGCTCTTGTTGGGACTCTATTCGCTCGTGCTGCCGCATACGCCGCCCAAGGGAGCTGGCACGAAGTTCAGCGCGCGTGACGCGTTAGGCCTCGACGCGCTGCAGCTGCTCAAGCACAAGGACTTCCTGATCTTCGTCCTTGGCTCGTTCCTCCTCTGCATTCCGCTGCAGTTCTATTACACGTTCGCCAACCCGTTCCTGAACGAGATCGGCGCACCGGAGCCCGCGTTCATCCAGACGTTCGGGCAAATGTCCGAAATCGGTTTCATGCTGCTCCTGCCGTTCGCACTCAAGCGGGCGGGCATTCGCGTGATCATGCTGGTGGGCATGTTGGCCTGGGCGCTCCGCTACTTCGCGTTCAGCCAGGGGAACGCCTCGGATGGCATGTGGCTCATCTACATCGGGATCCTGTTGCACGGCGTCTGTTACGACTTCTTCTTCGTGGCCGGTCAGATCTACACCGATGAGCAGGCGGGAGCGCGGATCCGTGCGGCGGCGCAGGGGTTCATCAACTTCGTCACGAACGGCGTGGGGTATTTCATCGGGGCGTTCGTGTCCGGCACGGTGGTGAACCGGTTCACCACGCCGAATCCGGCGTGTGACGCGGCCGGCGCCGCGGCGCGGACGTGCCTAACGGTGACGCATGACTGGCGGTCGATCTGGATCGTGCCGTCGGTGGGGGCGCTGATCGTGCTGGTGGTATTCGCGATCTTGTTCCGGCCGAGTGGACAGCGAATGGCATCATCGGCGGAGCCGGTAAGGGCGTAGGGCGCGCTCGCCTAACGGCTTGGGTCGTGGCACGAGGCGTGTGAGACGCCAGACGGCAGAGAACTGCAGACGGCAGACAGCAGACGGCAGGTTGCAGAGGGCAGAGGGGCACGTTCCCTCTGCCGTCTGCTATCTGCCCCCTGCCGTCTACCGTCTGCAGTTCTCTAACGTCTGCCGTCTGCAGTTTCACTCGGCGTGTACTGTGACAGAGCTTGGAGGCGACACGCGTTTCCTCCGCCGTCTCCTCTTCGTCGCTGAAATACCCGCGACGCGTCCGCCGCGGGACCGCGAATTCTGCCCTGCGTCACGTGCCCGAAAAGATCTACGTCACATACAACTACCTTCCACAGGACCGCGCCCGCGCGCAGCAGATGTTCCTCGAAGCGGGCCTCTTGGATGTCGTCGTCGATTCAACATTGTTGAGCGGCTTCCAGAAGCTCTGCCTCCCGAACGAAGACACGGTCTCGAAGCTCGGCCTCGCGGCACGACTGCAGGCACTGCCCGCGCCCACCGTGCACCGCGTGTTCGAGCCAACCGCACGCGAGCTCTCGGCAGCGCGGCTCCTGCACATGTTCGTGTGGATTCATCACAGCCACGAAGGTCATCCGCGACCCGGCATGACGTACGACGCATCCGGTGCCTGCCCCTCATGTGGTGACGGTCTTCGGCAGACGTCACCGCTCATGATCACCGGTAAGGAAATTCCGAAGAGCGGTCTGCTTGGATCGATCGATGACGACGTGCTCGTACACGACTCGCTCGCCGAGGAGATGTACGCCGCGGGGTTCACGGGGCTCGCGTTCGGCGACGTCGTCGACATGCAGGGACATCAACTGCCATGGCGTCAGCTGCTCATCGAGCATCCGATGCCGCCGATGATCGCGGCGGCACGCGGGCTCGTGCGGGGCCGTAGCGGCACCGAGGCGCCGTGTCCGACCTGCGGGTGCGACGGGTGGTTCGACGCGGCGGCCGAGCCGTTCATTCCCGCGTACGTCGGCGAGAGCGTCGTGCGGCTGCCGGACTTCGCGCGCACCGCCGAGCGATTCGGCACGGGGCAATGGGCCCGGCCGGTGCATGGCAAACGTTCGCTCGCCAGCCGGCGGATCATCGTGCGGCCCGCGGTGTACGCGTTCTTCCGCGCGCGAAAGTTGCGGGGCGTGAGGTTCACGCCCGTGAGCGTCATGTAGCCGGGCTTTTCATACTGATGCCCGATTACGAATGACCCAAGGCCCATGACCGAAAACCGGCCAAACATCTCGTAATGCATGGCCAGTCTCGAGTCACGGGTCATCAGTCATTGGTTTTCAGGCATCCAGCTGAACTGCGCGGCACTGTGGGGGCGGCAGGTGTACCATCGGTAGTTAGGTTTTCTCGTGTTCGCTCCCGATGGAGGACATCCATGCATGCGTCCATTCGCGAAGCCGCTCTGACCTTCGCTCCTCTTCTCGCCGTTTCTCTCGCCGCACTCCCGTTGACCGCTCAGTCTGGAACGCCGGTTCCGCCGACACCGCCCCCGCCAAGCATCTCGACCAGCGCGATTGGTGAGACGTCTGTCGTGCCCGACCGGGCGATGCTCAGCGTCGCGGTGGAGTCGCAGGGCCAAACAGCAGCAGCTGCCGGCGCCGAGAATGCAAAGCTGCAGTCGCACGTGATCGACGCGGTGAAAGCAGCGGGCGTGGCAGCCGCGCAGATCCGTACCTCGGGGTACAACGTGTACCCCGAATATGCGCAGGCGAGTGGCAAGGGACCGCGAGTCACGGGATACCGCGCGCAGAACACGGTGCAGATCGAGATCCGCAATCTCGAATCGGTAGGCAAAGTCATCGACGGCGTGCTCGCCGCCGGCGCGACGAACCTGAGCGCGCTCAGCCTCTATGCCTCCAACACTGACGCCGCGCGTCGTGAGGCGCTGCAGAAGGCGGTGGCGAAAGCGCGTGCGGACGCGGAAGTCGCCGCCACGGCAGCCGGTGGGTCGTTAGGCGCGCTAGTCGAGCTCACGACCGAGCCATTCGGCAGCCCGCAGCCCATCACGCTGCAGGGGAGGAGTGGGATGGCGATGGAAGCCAGGATGGCCGCGCCGACGCCGGTCGAGTCGGGTGAGATAACCGTGACCGCCGTCGTCCACGTCCGCTGGCAGTTCGTGCCCGGCCAGCGGTGATCGTCGAGGCGTGCGTGGACTCCGTCGAGTCCGCGCTGGCGGCCGAGCGCGGAGGCGCGAGGCGGCTCGAGCTGTGCGACGCACTCTTCGACGGGGGAACGACACCGAGTGCGGGGATGATCGCTGCCTGTCGCGACCGCGTGGCGATCCCGCTGTTCGTGATCATCCGGCCGCGTGGCGGCGGGTTCGTCTACTCGGAGCCCGAGCTCGATGTCATGCGCCGCGACATTGTGGCCGCTCGCGGACTCGGCGCCGACGGCGTGGTGATCGGCGTGCTGCGCCGCGACGGCCGAGTCGACGAAGACCAGACGCGGTCACTGGTCGGCGTTGCCGGCGACCTCTCGGTCACGTTTCACCGCGCGTTCGATTTTACGCCCGATCCGAGCGCCGCCATGGAGACGCTCATCTCCGCCGGAATAACGCGGGTCCTGACCTCGGGCGGCGCGTTGACGGCTCGCGAAGGCGTGACAACGCTGGCGTCGCTGGTCAGGCGTGCGGGCGACCGCCTGGTCGTGATGGCCGGCGGCGGCGTGCGCGAAGAGAATGTGAAGGAGATCGTCGATGGTTCCGGCGTGCGCGAGGTGCACGTCCGGCTCACGCGCCTAACGCGCGGCGATGGTCCGCCGCTGCGTACCGGCGTGAAGGTGCGAAAGGCGCTGCCTGACGACGAGGCGGCGTGGGAGGAGACGGACGAAGCTCGGATGCGGCGCTTCGTCTCGGTCGCGACGAACACCGGCCCGATGATCCTGTAGTCCGACCGAGCACGTGCACTCAGCTATTTCTTCGTCACCCTCAACGCGATGCGCCGGTTCTGCGCGCGCCCTTCCTCCGTCGCGTTGTCGCCGACAGCGTGATCCGACCCGTACCCTTCCGCCACCAGACGGTTCGCGGCGATCCCCTTGCCGATGAGCGCCTGCCGTACGGCGCTGGCCCGCTGCTGTGAGAGCGTGCGATTGGCGGCCGCATTGCCGGTGTTGTCGGTGTAACCGCCGACCTTCACGTTCACGTCGGGATACGCCTTCAATACCGCGGCGATGTTGTTCAACTGCTCCTCGGACTCCGGGAGGATCGACGCCGACCCCGTAGCGAAATTCAGTCGGTCGAAGTTGAACCACGTGGTGTCGTTCACCGGCCGGGAGCTGTCGGTGATGAACGCGATCAGGTTGGACTCGATGCCCCGCTCGGGGATGTTGAGCTCGACGCCACCGGGGAGCTGCTTCTTCCCGAATGCACCGAGCGTACTGGCGGCGTCGCTCGCGGCGGTGTTTGCCGCCGGGGCAGCCGCGCGGGCACGAGCCGCTGCGCTATCGAGCGCAACGTTGCCTGTGGCCACTGCGCTGTCGACTCCCCGGCTGCGCATGGTGGTGAACCAAATGAGCAGCAGCGCCGCGAGCGCGAGCAGCGGCCAGAGCCACCGATTGCTGCGAACGGGCGCGGATACCGCACCGGCGTACGCGGCGCGGTCACGATCGGGCACATGCCGCGGCGGCTCGATGTGGACTGGACGGGCGCCACTGGGTGACATGTCCACGAGGGCGGTCAATCCCGCGGGGGCGGCAGCGAGAATGGCATCTCGCTCGCCAGCGAGCAGGCTCGTTAGGCTTCCGATATTCAGGCTGCCATCGCGCGCCCGCTTGCCGAGGTAGCCCAGCACCAGCGGCGCGGCGACGCTGAGGACCGATGCGCCCGAGACGGGATTCTTGAATCCGGCGGCCCGCGCGACGAGCTCGCCGATGCTCCCGACGCGATTACCGAAGAGGGTGGAAAGCAGAGTGGCGCCGCTGGCCGAGGGACTCGGCGAGGACAGCCCGCCGAGGAGACTGCTCACATCGTCCACCGAACCGCTGGCGTTGTCGCGACTCGTGATGAGGTCGAAGATGCGGTGGATGCCGCTGACGTCGGCGCTCTTGGTCAGCAATCCGCCGAGCACCGACGCGACGCTGGTCTGAATACCGCGCGCGACCGCCGCGTCGGACTCACCGAGACGATGTGCGATCCGGCTGACCGCAGGAGTGGTGAGCGAGGTGAGTGACTCCAGTAGGGTGGCCATGCGCGGTCCTCACGGCGAGGGCGTTCCACCGCTGGCGGGGCCTGTGCCGAACACGCACTGCGTGCGGTCACAGGGAATCGCGGGGTCTCTTCAAATAAGTGAGCCCGGACGGCGCCAACAGACCACTAAGGTCTTATCGCGCGACTCCTGAGACAGGCAGACTTAGCAATGTGGGTGCGGGATGACTGATGACTCATCCCAGCTGTCTGATTTTGTTACACCGCATCCGAGAGCGAAGTGAAATTGAAGTCCTTCACTCGGATGCTCGGCATCACCTGACCCGCCGCCGTACGCTCCGCCCTCCCGAGCTCCTCGAGCTTGTTCAGCATGAACAGGGGCGACTCGTTCCAGCGGAAGTTCTTGAGCGCCTTCGTGATCTTGCCGTTCTCGATGAGGAACGTCCCGTCCCGCGTTAGGCCCGTCACGAGCACCGTGCGCTGATCCAGGAAGCGGATGTAGAAGAAGTGGGTGACGAGGATGCCGCGCTGCGTCCCGGCGATGAGCTCGGCGGTGCTCTTCGTGCCTCCAGCCATCTTGAGGCCGCCGGGAAGGCCGCCCCCGAACCCTCCGCCACCGCCTCCACAAAGCGCATCGTGGTCAATAAACGGCGCGAAATCCCTGACAGCGCCAGATCGGACTACCAGAGCACCGGCTCGCGGAGTTCATAGATAGCTGCGCCGGGGCCGTCGAAGAGGAGTCGGTAGGTGGGATCGTGGCGGAGCGCGCTGTCGAGCGGTTCGCAGCACGGGAAAGCCAACGTCTTCGGGATGTAGACGTGCGTGTACGCGC